>Ga0123355_10004251_pt1 | contig 20811 bp, 18 predicted proteins | sample TergutEmb28metaG_3_FD_89872 | JGI IMG/M metagenome (GOLD analysis project Ga0123355, IMG submission 89872) | Embiratermes neotenicus P1 segment gut microbial communities from Petit-Saut dam, French Guiana - Emb289 P1 | ecosystem: Host-associated > Arthropoda: Insects > Digestive system > Gut ...
AAACGAAAACATAATACCAATAGACCTGGAAACGGAGATGAAAGAGTCGTTTCTATCGTATGCGATGAGCGTTATTGCCTCGCGTGCGTTGCCGGATGTAAAGGACGGTTTGAAGCCGGTTCATAGGCGTATCTTGTATGCGATGAGCGAGCTTAATCTTGACCCGTCTAAGGGTTATAAGAAATCCGCGCGTATAACGGGCGACACGATGGGTAAGTATCACCCGCATGGCAACTTGGCGATTTATGATGCAATGGTTCGTATGGCGCAGCCGTTTTCTTTGCGCTATCCATTAGTCGATGGTCATGGTAACTTTGGCTCGATGGACGGCGACGGAGCAGCAGCCGAGCGTTATACCGAGGCAAAGCTTAGCCATCTGGCTATGGAGATGCTTAGGGACATTGATAAAAATACGGTTGACTTTACATCGACTTACGACGAAGAAGGCAAAGAACCGGTTGTAATTCCCGCACGTTTTCCTAACTTGCTGGTAAACGGCGCATCGGGCATCGCGGTCGGCATGGCGACGAACATTCCGCCGCATAATTTGGCGGAGTCGATTGATGGGGTTATCAAGATTATTGATAACTTTGTTGATGAGGCACGCGAGACGGATATAGAAGAACTTATTCAAATAGTCAAAGGGCCGGATTTCCCAACGGGTGCGTCTATTTTAGGCGTGAGCGGGGTAAAGAGCGCGTATCGAACCGGTCGCGGCAAAGTCGTCGTGCGCGGCGAAACGGAGATAGAGGTTTTATCAAGCGGGCGCGAGAGAATAGTTATTACGAGCCTGCCGTACCAGGTTAATAAAGCGCGCTTGGTTGAAAAGATAGCTGAACTTGTTAAGGAAAAACGGATTGAGGGAATATCTGATTTAAAAGACATCTCCGGCCGTCACGGCATGAAAATTCATATCGACCTTAAAAAAGACGCGAACGCGAATGTAGTTTTGAACAAGCTTTATAAATATACGCAACTTCAAGATAATTTTAATGTAAATATGCTCGCGCTTATTAATAATCAACCGCGGATATTTGATTTAAAGCAAATTTTGACGCATTATTTGGATCATCAGAAAGACGTTGTTACAAGACGTACGCAGTTTGATTTGGACAAGGCGGAGAAGCGGGCTCATATTGTTGAGGGACTTTTGAAAGCCTTGGATATTATTGATGAGATAATCGCGACTATTCGTGCCTCAAAGGATGGATCGGAAGCACGCGCTAACTTAGTCGAGCAGTTTGCGTTTAGCGAAGAGCAAGCGGCTGCAATTGTTGAAATGCGCCTTAGAAGCCTTACAGGACTTGAACGCGGTAGGCTTCAAGCGGAGTACGACAGCTTGATTGAGACTATTGCGTATCTCAAGAGTATCTTGGGCGATGAAAATACGCTGCTTGGCGTTATTAAAGACGAGCTTACGGCAGTAAGAAACAAATACGACGACGGTCGCCGCACTCAAATTGTGGCTGACCCGGGCGAGATTGATTATGAAGACTTGATAAGCGACGAGATGAGCGTTATAACTATGACGCATCTTGATTATATCAAGCGCCTGCCGCTCTCTACGTATAAGAGCCAAAATAGAGGCGGACGCGGCATAAAAGGTATGCAGACGCGCGACGAGGACGTTGTGCGCGACTTGTTTATCACAAATTCACATTCGAATTTATTGTTCTTCACTACGCGCGGTAAGGTTTATCGTAACAAGGCATACGAAATCCCTGAATCCGGCAGGAACTCGCGCGGGACGAATATCGTAAACCTCTTAAACTTAGACGCGGGCGAGAGGATTGCCGCCGTTATGCCTATCGCCGACCTGAATGAAGAAGGCCGCTTCATCATAATGGCCACGAAAAAAGGCGTTATCAAGAAAACCGCGCTTAAAGATTTCGCGAACATTCAAAAGAACGGCATCCGCGCGCTTACAATACGTGATGAGGACGAACTCATCGGCGTGCTTAACTCGGACGGAACGCAGGAAGTGTTCTTAGGCACAAAGGGCGGCATGTCTATCCGTTTCAGCGAAAACGACGTGCGTGCAATGGGTCGAGTGGCGGCGGGTGTTCGCGCGATTAGGCTCAAAGGCGACGATGAAGTCATCGGAGCGGTGCTCTTGATTGATGGATTTGATATATTATTTGTGAGTGAAAATGGCTTCGGTAAATGTACACACAAGGACGCGTTTAAGGTACAGAACAGGGGCGGTTCGGGCTTACGAAACTACAAAATTACCGATAAAACAGGCCCACTTATTGGACTAACACCTGTAAACTCCAATGAAGAGCTGATGATTATAAACTCGTCGGGAGTAATAATTCGCATTCGTATCGCGGAGATTTCTGTCAAGGGCAGGGTCACTCAAGGGGTTAAGTTGATTAATCTTGGTGATGATGAGACGGTTATCTCAATCGCTAAGATTTCCGAGGCGCAGATTGAGGCCGAGGAGGTTGATGAGGAAGTTGAGGGTGAGGAAAGCGGAGAGGAAGAGGTTGTTGTTGAGATAGAAGAGTAAGATTAAGGGGTCGTCCGTTAGGGCGGCTCTTTTTTATCATGCAAGCATGAAATACAAACAAGCAGATATAGTTGCTAAACATGAAAAAGCCCACATAAAGCTTGTTAATTTTCCGTCATATGTCGTCGAGCCTTCGCCGCTCTCACAATTTTCGCCGAAAAGCACGGCGAAAACGGCACAGCATTTGTAAAAGAGCGTACAAACGCTAAGCGTGCCGCCGATTTCTTTCGGTTACTGCACCACTGTGAGCACTGCGGCAAAGGTCCTCCTAATCTGACAAAAAATTACCTGCGCTTTCTTGTGTGCTTTTTCAAGTTAAACGACTATACTTGTTAAATATGCCAACGAAGTATCTGCTTATATCATTAGTGTTGTGTAGCCCAACGTTTTAATGTTGGAAAGAGTTCTTGCATTGCTTGTCGAGCGGTTTCCGCATCCGGATACACATGCGGCACAATATATTGAATTCGCACATCTATCACCCCTGCCATTGTTGCGTTAGGATACTTAAACTCCCCCTTTGCATAACAATGCTCGCAATAATCTTCATTATCGGTATTATCGGCATTTGTGCCGGGTCTGCCAAACTCAAAAGGCATAGCGCAACTCTGACATATGCCTTGCTTGACGATAAGCAGCTCATCAGTAGTGACATTAAACAATATGCTCAGGGCTATAATCTTATCAACTTCGGGCAGGGCTTGCCCAAGCTCCCATTTAGAAATGGACTGCCTCGAAACACCCAGCTCTTCTGCCAGCTTTTCTTGCGACAAATTGCATTTTTCCCTATGCTCTTGAATTTTTCTGCCAATAATCATTTTATCTACCCCTTTAGTTTGTGGATTATATTTTAATTATAACAAATAATGAGCGTAAAACCACCAACTAAACTTGGAAGTTTTGCAACCGGTGGTTGCGCAGCTTTGATTTTGAATAATTACCAGCGAACCACCCCTCAAACATTTCCCACTTGTCGTTTTGTAAAATTTTGTGTAGAATAAGAGAATGATTCTTATAATATATCCGCGGAGGACTTTATGAGCAAATTATCCAAGCTGGTTCCAATGATAACAACCATAGTCTTAATAGCCGGCTGTGGCTTTGGCGGAGATATCCTACAGGAACACGAATATGCATATGAATATGCCGCGGTCGCGCCAACAATAACTTATGAGCCAACGGAAGAACCCGAATACAAGTCAGAGCCTGAGCCTGAAGAAGAGCCCGAACCAATCCCCGATCCAATACATATCCGCGTCCAATTCGCGGGGGATATATTGCTTCACGGCGGCTTGGGCGCAGGAACAGGGCCGGGGACTTTTGATTACAGGCCGTTTATGTGGGCAATTAAGCCTCATATTGATGGCGACTTAGCGCTTGTAAATATGGAAACACCCGTCGATGTATTCGGCGGCAATCAAGGCATCGCGACTTGGCCGCGCTTTAACGCGCCGTTTGAGATTGTGGAAGGGCTTGCTTACGCCGGGTTTAATCATCTGATTTCGGCTAATAATCACTCGTTTGACATGGGATTTAGCGGACTGGCGGCGACTTTGGAGAATTTTGAGCGCGTAGGAATTACCCAAACAGGAATGTATACAAACGAATACGACTTTAACACGCCGACTATCATTGACGTGGAAGGGATCCGCGTTGGCGTTATCGCGTATACGGATTCGGTAAACGGACTTGAGAGCCTTGTGCCTTATGACATTCGCCCGTTCGCAATTCGCCGCTTCCGCTCGCATGTTATGGATGATGTGCCATATATGGCTGAAGATATCGCGCGTATTCGGGAAGCGGGAGCGGAGCTTGTTATAATATCTTTGCATTGGGGCGCGGAATATGTAAATTACCCCGCAAATATGCAGGTGCAAATAGCACGCGGCCTGGTTGAGGCGGGTGCGGACATCATAATGGGGCATCATTCGCATACGCCGCAGCCTTTAGAATGGCACTACCGCGAGGATGGCAGTCGTGGGCTGATAATTTACTCGCTAGGTAACTTTTTGGCAGACCAAATCGCACTAAACATCCCGGCGACCCAGTATGGGATGCTTGTAACGGCGTATGTGACGAGGAGCTCGCAAGGCGAGATAACCATAGATTCAGCAAATGTTCTACCAACATTATTTGCGCGAGATTCGGGTCGTACACTTGGCTCGCCGTATAGTATTTTGCCTATTATAGGTGGCGAAGTTCCGGAGAGTGTCGCGAGTGAGTATCTTAGAAATTGGGGCAGGCGTGCATATGCGCATGTGCTTAGGATTGTTGGGGAAGAATTTATATATACTACCAGATAAAGGATAACCACACATGGATAATACAACAACCATAGCCGCAATATCAACAGCTATCGGCGGCGGAATCGCCATAATACGTCTATCGGGCACGGAAGCGGTTAGCATCGCAAAGTCGCTATTCAAGCCAAAAGGCAGATGCGATTACGAAAGCCATAGAATGTATTACGGCCACATAATTAAAGACGAGCGTGTGCTGGACGAATGTATGCTCACGATAATGAAAGCTCCGAGAAGCTATACGAAAGAAGACGTGGTGGAAATTTCTTTTCACGGCGGGATAAAGTCGGCGGAGCTTGTTTTGGATGCGGTTTTGGCGCAGGGCGCGGTTTTGGCCGAGCCGGGCGAGTTTACGAAGCGTGCTTTTTTGAATGGGCGCATTGATTTGCCGCAGGCGCAGGCCGTTATTGACATCATCAATTCCAAGACGGAGCTTTCACATAATCAGGCTCTTGGGCGGCTTTCGGGACGGCTTTCGGGCGAAATAGCGGGTATTCGCGAGCGGCTTTTGGACTTGCTTGCCTCAATTGAAGCGTCGATTGACTATCCCGAATACGATATTGACGAGGATGACCCGCTTAACTGCAAAGCAACGCTTGCGCGTACAAAGGCGGAGATTGGAGAGCTGATTGAGCGCGGTAAAATGGGCATTATTATCTCCGAAGGGCTTAAAACGGTTATTTTAGGCCGCCCGAATGTCGGCAAGTCATCGCTATTAAACCGAATTTTAGGTGTGGAGCGTGCGATTGTGACGGATATTCCGGGAACGACGCGTGACGTTTTGACGGAAACAATAAACGTCAGAGGAATCCCTCTGAACATAGCCGACACCGCAGGGATTCGTGATTCTGATGATGTGGTCGAGGCGATAGGCGTCACAAAAAGCTTGGAAGCGGCGGCGGATGCAGACTTGGTGCTGTATGTGCTGGACGGCTCCAGCGAGCTTGGCGCAGCGGATGTGGAAAACCTGGAAAAGCTAAGCCAAAAGCAGGTTATAATCGTGATAAACAAAGCAGATTTGGAACGAAAGTTGGAGCTGGAGCGATTTGGCGATTTGGCAAAGGTTAGCGTTTCCGCGTCGCAAAATATAGGAATGAACGATTTGTACGACACGATTTACGGCATGTTTTTAAACGAGCAAGTATCTATCGAAAACACCGTGCTGATTGGGAACACGCGCGATATGGATTCGCTGAAGCGAGCCTTGGCGCATGTGAACGCAGCAATAGAAACAATGGCTGTTGGGCTAAGCGAGGACATGGCAGCGATAGATATAATGGACGCTTATGTGTGCCTAGGGCAGATTCTTGGCGAGAGCTTGGAAGACGATGTTGTGGATAGGATTTTTTCTAAGTTTTGTTTGGGGAAGTAGAAGTTAGGTGATATATAGTGAGAAAAGATACAAAACAAAAAGTCGCTCTAGCAGCGAGAGGTATAATTTGCGTTGTTTCCTTAGCTTTTTTAGCTGTATTTGGTGATTTTTTATGGGGTCTATCATCTGAAGGAGAACTTGCACTGATTGGTTTAGCAATTGGTATTGTTATTGCGATAATATTGTTTTTATTGACCATTGGAGCTATATTTGTCGCGTACTGCCCAAAATGTAAATGGACTCCTACTTTTAGGATATTTTTGAGCTTATTTGACTGGTTCACCCGAGACTATAAATACTCTTGTCCTAGATGCAAGGCGGATGATGTTTTTTAAGAGAAATTTTCTAAGTTTTGTTTGGGGAAGTAGGTCGGAGAATCTTATGAATAAGAAATATAAATGCCCTTGTTGTGGGTATTATACCTTTGATGAAAAGCCAAACGGCAATTATGATATTTGCCGAGTCTGCTATTGGGAAGATGACCCGTTGGCATACGATAATCCTGATGAGGTACAGTGCTGTAACCGCGTCAGCTTAGCTCAGGCGAGAAAGAACTTCATTGCATTTGGCGCTTGCGAAAAAGAAATGATTGAGCATGTTAGAGTGCCATACAATGACGAGCTACAAGGGATTGATTCATAGCTGATTGGAAGATGATACCGCTTATAGGAATGCCCCCCTTCGCAATGAGGCTATTACTTAACACTTTTTTTCTGCTCCAGCTTAGAGAGGATTTTTCGAGGCTCATTATCAACCGATCCACAGAAAGGAACTAACATGAACTACCACGCAGAAACCATAGACATATGCATAATAGGCGCAGGGCACGCGGGATGTGAAGCGGCCTTAGCCTCGGCGCGCATGGGTATGAAGACCATGCTCTTTTCCATGAACTTGGACTTTGTCGCCATGATGCCGTGTAATCCGAACATTGGCGGCTCATCAAAAGGTCATTTGGCGCGTGAGATTGACGCGCTCGGTGGCGAGATGGGCAGAAATATTGACAAGACTTTTATCCAAAGCCGAATGTTAAACCGCGGCAAAGGACCGGCGGTACATTCGCTTCGCGCGCAGGCAGATAAAAGACGCTATAGCGATGAGATGAAGAAGGTGTTGGAAGCGACGCCGAATCTCTATCTCGTACAAGATGAAATTGTCGATATAATAGTAGAAGACAATCGCCTAAAAGCCCTTGTAGGCCTCGGCGGAGCTATATATGAGTGCAAAGCCGCGGTAATGGCGAGCGGTACATACTTTAATTCGCATTGCTTGTACGGCGAGCGTCTGTTGAAAGAAGGGCCTGGCGGGTTGAAATACTCGCATTTCTTAAGCGAGCGGCTAAAAGAGCTAGGCGTGAAGCTATATCGTTTCAAAACAGGTTCACCGGCGCGTATTGATAGAAAATCTGTCGACTTTTCCAAAATGGAGCGCCAAGATGGCGAGTGGCCGATATATCCGTTCTCGTTTGAAAATGAGAATGTGGATTTATCGCGCGAGCAGCTTCCGTGCTATTTGACATACACGAATGAGAGAACGCATGAGATAATTCGAGCGAATTTGCACCGCTCGCCCATGTATACGGGTATGATAGAGGGCGCGGCGACGAGATATTGCCCGTCTATTGAGGACAAGGTGATGCGGTTTGCTGATAAGGACAGGCATCAAGTCTTTGTCGAGCCGGAGGGCGAGGATACGGATGAGATGTATGTGCAGGGAATGAGTACGTCCCTGCCTGAATCGGTGCAAAAAGAGATGTATAAAACGCTGCCGGGGCTTGAGAATTGTAGGTTCATAAAGCCAGGTTATGCTATAGAATACGACGCACTTGACCCGATTCAGTTAAAGCCTACGCTGGAGTTTAAAGCGATAAGCGGGCTATTCTCTGCCGGGCAAGTGAGTGGCTCGTCAGGCTACGAAGAAGCGGCCGCGCAGGGGATAATCGCCGGCATTAATGCGGTGAGGCTCGCCCGTGGCGAAGAAGCTGTCGTGATCGGTCGAGATGAGGGATATATCGGCGTTTTGATAGACGACCTTGTGACGAAAGGCACACGCGAACCGTATAGAATGCTTACAAGTCGTGCGGAATATAGGCTTCTCTTGCGCCAGGACAATGCAGATATTAGGCTTACGCCGCTGGGGTACAAGCTTGGACTTATCTCACAAGAGAGATATAATAAGTTTCTCGAAAAACAGAGTAATGTGGAAGAAGAGATCAAGCGAGTGGCAAAGCTGACCATCTCGCCAAACAATGTGACGAATGAGTTTCTGCGTGAGCACTCCAGCACGGAGATTACGAGCGGATTGAAGCTTACAGAGCTCGTTAAGCGGCCTGAACTTGACTATGAAAAGTTAGAGGCATTGGATAAAGAGCGTCCGGCATTAACGCCGACCGAGCGCGAGCAGGTAAATATCCAAATTAAATACAAAGGCTATATCGACAAGCAAAATATGCAAGTCGAGAAGGCTAAGAAAATGGAAGAGGACCTTATCCCTGAGGGCATTGACTATTGCGAAATTAAAGGGCTGAAAGTGGAGGCTCAGGCGAAACTGTCAGAAGTCAGGCCAACAAGTATAGGACAAGCGGCAAGGGTGTCCGGGGTGACGCCTGCTGATATCGCGGTACTTATGATTGCGATTAAGGGGATGGGGCTGTAGAGAAACTATAAGGCTTGATTTGGTGTCAGAATTTTAGCTGCCACAATATTTTTAAGTCACCATCTTAGGGGAAAAACATAGATTATAACATATGATTTTTCCCTAAGATGTACATATCAAGCGAAGCATGTGTAACTTTGCTTGATGGACGGTTTATAGCCCAAACTATAAGCCGCAAGGGGGAATTTTTTGTGTATATTGAAATAGATATGAAGCGCAAGCCGCTTTTTTTGCCGCTTGCGGGGAAATCGCCGAGTCCCTTTTTTACTATGGCGTATAATGATTCGGCGGAGCATACAATGGACAGTTTTTTGAAAGCGATTAGCCTTGACAAGATTGACGATGCCAAGGTTTATATAAGCAAGAATTATTTGGAGCGTGTGGATTTGGATGAACTATCGGACGCGCTTTTGCCCGGCCGCAAGATATCTGTTAGTTATGTCCAAAAAGCGAGCAGCGATAAAAAAACGCCAAAAGATTGCATCTCTAAAGCGTTCCTTATTGTTGATGGTGCGCGGGCGAGTTTGTTTAACATAAATATGCTAAAAGAGCCTAATAGCTTTGGCAAATGGAAAATATATAGCATAGAACGTGAAGAATCGGTCGGCATGAATATTAAAGTGAATTTGTAATACTATCTAGCACAAGGAGAGCCAATGAAAAAAACCTTTGAAAATCACGGGATTAGTTTAAGTGAAAAAAACGCGGAGCAGCTAGAACGCTACATGGAGATGCTGCTTTCATGGAATGAAAAAGTCAACCTGACAGCCATCGTAGACCCGGATCAGATTTGGGTGAAGCATTTTTTGGATAGTGCGATGCTTGGGAAATTTGAGGAGCTGCGTGGGAAGAAGGTTATAGATATCGGCACAGGGGCGGGGCTTCCGGGGCTTGTACTAAAGATTATGGATGCGGAGTCGGATGTGACGCTGTTGGACTCTTTAGCTAAGCGGATTGCGTTTTTAGACGAGGTAGTTGAGCAGCTATCGTTGGAGAACGCCTATACTTATCACGCACGAGCGGAAGATGGTGCACACTTGGAAGACTTGCGCGAAAGCTTTGATATAGCCACTTCTCGGGCAGTAGCGCGGCTGAATATGCTTTGCGAGTACTGCTTGCCTTATGTAAAAGTGGGTGGAGTTTTTGTTGCATACAAAGGGCGCGAATACGACGAGGAACTTAAAGAGGCCGAGCGAGCCATAGAGATATTTGGTGCGAAACTCGACAGAGTAGAGGAGTTTAAGTTGGATTCGGACAATACCCGCGCACTAATATTCATACGCAAATTATCCCAAACTCCATTGAATTATCCGAGAAAGCCTCATGTAATAACCAAAAAGCCTATCATGTGATAGGTTTTTTTGTTGCCTTTTATATTTTTGTAAATATTCAGAAAATTCGGACAAAGAATAATGAAATGGAAAAAAATGGTAATATACGAAAAAATGCTGTCGTTATTGCCGCCCAAATCTTTTGGCAAAGCTTAATTGGTGTAACAATACAAAGGAGGAAAATTGATGAACATAGTACAAATGCCCACGAGAACCCTCGAACGCATACATTATCTGCCGCTTGGGCTGATTAGAAAGAACCCACATCAGCCGCGCAAAAGCTTTGACGACCGCGCCCTGTACGAGCTTTCGGAGAGCATCAAGCAGTACGGCGTGATTCAGCCGATAACCGTGCGAAGCACTCACGGCGGTACGTATGAACTGATAGCAGGCGAGCGCAGGCTCAGAGCCTCGCATATGGCGAACCTGACGAAAATTCCAGCAGTAATTGCCAATATGAACGACAGAGATAGCGCGGTGATTGCGGTTATTGAAAACTTGCAGCGCGAGGATTTGAACTTTGTTGAGGAAGCCGAGAGCTTTGTGAAGCTAATGAATGAGTTCGACTTCACCCAAGAAGCCCTAGCAAGGCGCATTGGCAAAAGCCAATCCACAATAGCCAACAAAATAAGGATTTTACGCCTTCCGCGCCATATTCTCAGCACTCTTTTGGAACATAGACTAACCGAGCGGCACGGGCGCGCACTCTTATCGCTGCCAAGCGAAAGCCTGCAAAACGCCGTGCTTGAAAAAATTATAAGCGACAGCCTAACCGTAAAGAGGACGGAAGGATTGATAGCAAAAACGCTGGGGCAAGCGAACCCGGAGAAAAAAAGGGGGCAGAGCAAGCTGAAAATTAAACTAAAGGATGTGAAAATATTCATAAACACGCTGAACCAGAGTTTGAGCTTCATGGAGCGAGCGGGGTTTAGTACAGAGCTTGAAATGGATGAGCTAAAGGGAGGGTATGAGTTTAGGATTCGGTTGAAGGGGGAGTGATGTGAGCTGCTATATTGCACATAAGTACAATAACTACTACGTTTTCGTGGGGGGGGATTAGCTATTGTCGCTATGGATGGCATCCTCCAAGCGACATAATGCTCGGGCGGGAAAAGCCCGCCCCTACAAGCATATAATAGCCACAACATTATAATTTCTACAAACTCGTAGGGTGGCAATCAGCAATCAGTTGTCGGTCAACGACCAACGGCCGCCCGAACATAATGTCATCAAAGAAGAATATCCTCCTAGCGACCTCGGGCGATCGAGGACGATCGCCCCTACGAGCGCATTATAGCCCACGACGTCATACTTTCCACAAACTCGTAGGGGCGGAACTGTGTTCGCCCACAATGCGCTCCTTCCCCCACCAAAAAAGGGCGATTATCCAAGCAATCGCCCTTCCCCAAAATCACTTCAACTCTCGGTAAAACAACTCCCAAATCTCCTCTTTCTCAAGCCCCCACACCCACGCAGCGACCCCTGCCAGGTCATACCGATTCACCAGTGCAACCTTCTGCGCCATTGACCTGTCGCATTCGAGCCATGTGCTATATCTGAAACGGACGCCGTCGCGGTATCTTTCAAATTCAGCGAAATAGGAGCCCTTGTCTTCTAGCCATTCAAAGGCTGCGTCGTTTTGTTCGAATGTGCGGCGAGCGTAGTTCATGCCCAAGCTGCGGACTTGGAATCTTACTCGTCTGCCATGTTCATTGTATCTTTCTACCCGATTTCCGTACTCGTCCAGCTCTTCAATCCACACGCGTGTGTAGAACGGCACGCAAAGTATCAGCTGATGCGCAGGCACGGGAAGCTGTCCCGGCGGTGGGTTAAACACCATATCATGCACCGCAGCAGTGACAAAACCTATGGACGCGTTAGGCCCTGGGTCGTATGAGTGGCTCGTGTGTTCGTCATACGCCATGACTGCTACGAAGTCAACCGTCTGAGCAATCGCGCCTCGGTCATAATACAAGCTCCATGGGGCAGGCACAAATACTGCCGCAGAAAGTATCGCACCTCGCTCGCGCATAGGCGGCCAAAGCTCACGCAGGAACTGATGGAAATATCGTACATCAGTTTGGCGCACGCGCTCAAAGTCGATGTTTATGCCGTCAAGATTATATTCGTCGATGAAATCAATTATCTGCTCAACTACCCATTCGCGGCGTGCTTGGTCGCTTAGAATCAGCCCTGTAACGTTACCATCCTCGCTATCAAACACCTTAGGCCAAATATGCAGCCCATGCTCATGCGCCCAAGCCATATAATCGCGGCAAGCAATCGAAAGCATCTCGCCCGAATAAGTTTCTCTGTCAAACCTGAACCATTGCGGACTAATTACATCCAGCGAATGATGCAGCATTTTCGTTTCAGGGCGGTTTTGGAACTGATACTCCATCATATCCCAAACCATGACGATTTTGCCGTCAATTTCTCTCGGCTCTACGAAGTAATCCGGGCGGACAGGCTCGCGTTCTTGCCCTATAATCGTTTGCACCGCATCAGTATCATCAAAAAGCACATAACCAATAAGCCCGTCCGCTGTCCGCACGCGCCTGAACGAGTCGTCAATCAAATTCAGCCGGTTAAACGCGCGCTCAGTGAGGGTAAACGACCTTGAGCGCAGACGATTTACGGGCGCGCTGTCGCCTTCCGGGGTAAATATATGCAATCTGCTGCCCGAATCTAAGTTTTCGATAATTGGGCTCCATCTATGCGGCTCAAAACGGAGTGCTGTGCTTCGCGTGGCGTATGTAACGCGCTGTTCATCCGTCAAATCATCCACCCAAACCAGCCGCACAGAGCCGTTTTCGTCCATATTGTAGTGGATTTTGACGTTGTAGCGATATTCAAGTAAAGACGTCGGAATAAACGCCGTTTCATCTCTATAAATTATCGGACGCTCAAGTGTTGCCTCGCGGCCGTTCACAAGATATGTCCGCTCGCCGGCGTCAATTTGAATCACGTGATATTGGTCGGTTATGGTGAGCCGTCTTGTAGGGTTGTCCCAAAAAATCCAGCTATCAATCGCCTGCTCCACAAACTCCACAGGGAAATAAATCTCGCCATCATGCATGATAGGAGAATGCGAATTTGCAATGATTTGATCGCCATCAACCATATTTATTTTACCTTCAGCAAGTTCATAGAACTCAAAATAGTCCTCAAAATACCTCGCCGGGCTGAGCGCGTTTAGCAAATACGCCGAAGCGCCCACCGTGCCGAGAAACATCACAACCAATATTATTTTTAACGCTAAAAAACGGCGTTTTTTCTTCTTTTGCGACCTTTTGCCCGAGCCTCTTGTTCTTTGTTCTTGCATATCTTTGGCTCCTTTCTGTACGCAACAACCTATGTCGAATTTTATCACATTTAGCCGCTTACGTACAGTTACGGTTTCTTTACGACAAAAAAGGCCGCCTCAGCAGCCTCTAAAATTTTATTCTTCTTTAACTAACTCAATCTTTGAAATAGATATCTCATAAGCACTCTTCTCAACCACGTTGCCATCATCATATTTTTTCTGATAAATCCGCGACTGGAGCCGCCCGCCGATACGCAAGTTGTCGGATATGTTAAGCGTTGATGCAAACCGCGCGTTTCTACCCCAACATATGCACGGAATATAGTCACTTTTATTATACGAACGATTCACCGCCAAAAGAATGTCGGCAATTTCTCTGCCAAAGGGCGTTTCGCGAAAGATGGGTTTCTTGCAAATAAACCCATCCAGATAAATATTGTTCGGGCTTCTAAGGCTTGCCGAATCGGCGTCAAGAAGCTCTATCTCTCTGGCGAAAACGGTTATTAATAGGCGGTTTCTGCGCTCTTCTTGCACGTAGTTGTTATAAGAGCGTACTTGCCCGGTTACCATAACCAAATCGCCCTGAGAGAGTCCCATATCCGCGATTAGCCGCTCCGAAATAGTGACAGGCAAAAGGTCAACAGACTCCGATAGCCTTGTTACGCTAACCATAAAAGTATAAAAGCCCTCGCCATAAACCTCGTGGCTAAAAGTAAAGTCCGAGGCTATGGCTCCTCGTATCTCGATGTTGTTCGTGACTTGCTGATTATCATTAAGCATCCGACAAACTCCCTTCATTGGAATATTACTCCACTGACTAAATATTAGAAAAGCTTGCCGGTCATTTTGCTCCAGTCCTTCGTCAGTGCCGCTTGTTTATACCACAGAGGGTATTACTGCGCGGCACTTCCTTGACCTGAATCAAAATGCCACGACAGTCGCTGGTCTGCCGCGGCTTTTGGCGGTGTAGACTTTTTCTAATATTTAGTTAGTGGAGCAATAGCTTCTTTGCTGTAAAATTCGTGTCCACACTACCTTATTAATATTCCAATGTTGCTTTGTTTATGCCGGTTTCATGTTCGATATTTTATGCGCAGGCACCGAACTAAGAAGTGCTATCGTCACCGCTGCCAAAACATCGTCTTCTTTAAGCTCCATATAACTTGTGCGCACCGAAAACTCCTGCGGCTCCAAGGCTGCGCCGCATAAAGTGTCGAACTGCCTTTGAATGCAGCATTGAAGCGAAATGTTTTCATGCACGACAACTGATGAGGCCGTTATGGTTGATTTAGGATTATACCCATAAGTTATAAGACGCATGGGCCTTGTCAGCTTAATGCCTGCATAAGACAACTCATCAGCATTCATAATTATCACGCCGTTAGAAACTATCGAATCCAACGCTTTCTGCAAATCAAAATCGGGGTTGTATCTGTTCAAAACCAAAATCTGAATCTTGTGATGATAATCCATTTGCCCATAACTATCTACGCCTAAATTAGGAGCACTCTGCCCGCAAGCATTGAAAATATCCGTAAGAAGCCTATCAATATGCACTAAATTCGCAGCGTTTGCAAACAAAACATGAGCCATGAATGAATCCTCCCGGAAGCGTTTATGTGTTTGTACCTCTAGCTATTTTTTGGTTTCTTATATTAATTTATTAGATGAAAAATTTACCAAAAAAATCCCCCCGGCAGGGGGATTTGGTTTTGTATAATATTTAATTACTTCGCACATATTACCTAAAATATATTTGGATTTTCAAAAGAGATCCTATCAATCGCATGAGCATTTCTCATTTGTCGCAATGAGTTTTCCATTTCAGCAATCTGAAGCCTTAATCTATCCACCTCAATGGGCGTGGTTCTGCCAAGTTCAAGCATAGCTTCTTGGACGCCTAATTGACGCACAAGACGACTAAGCTCAATTTCGGTGGTTCTGATGTTTAGCTCTCTTGCTCTCAACCCATTATACAACTCGATAACGCCTTCGCTGACTGCAGTTCTTGCATCAGCTACGCCTCTGACGGCTCGGCTTTGGAAAATACGCATCTCATCATAGGTTCTTGTGCCTGGACCTCTGGTAACCTCGCCCGTAAGAGGATGATGAGGTGTTATATAATAATCAGCCCTATAAGCTGCCGCACGCGCCTCGCCCTCGGCCTCGGCAACTCGGATGCTTTCATTTACAAAACGCTGCATATGGCGAGTTAAGTTAATTTCAGGCAATGGTTCAAAAGAGAGCTCAAGCTCAAGTACATGACGCTGCTCCAAATTATTAACGCTTACACCCATGAGGCTGTTTAAATTTCTGAAAGCCCGATTTATAGCGTTTTCCTGTGCTAAGATGTTATTTTCAAGTCTTATAACGGCGATTTCTGCCACTTCAAAGTCAAGCTCGCTTGCTAAGCCGAGAGAATATCTTAGCTCCGCAATTACTAAATCACGCTCCGCAAGCTCAAGATTGGCGCGCATAAGCTCTAAGTCGCTTTGAGCGTTTAAAACGGTGTTGAAATAGCCTGTCATTCTAAACTCAACGTTTTCTTTTTGGATTTGAATATCTCGGATATTTAAGCTAGCTGCAAGCTCAGCGTTCATCAAAGTTACATTTGCATTAGTCAGTTCGATATCCGTTCTTGCATCAAATGTGCCTTCGCGCGCGCGTCTAATGTCTTCGTAGGTTACGAGTTCGTTTTCTTGCGCGGTTACAACTCTTGTATTGTTTCTTATAGCTCTTCTCGCGGCTTCTTCAACGCTAAGTATCGGCACATTCGCAGCGACCTGGAGCGGCATAGCAAAAACGCCAAGCATAAACGACGCCAAAAGAGCCATTGTAATTAGTTTTTTCATAGTGTCCACCTCATTAATTTATGTATTAACGTCCTCTTCCGCGCTTGTTTCATCAGCGTCATCGGACAGTTGTTTATGAATGATTCTTAGTTTTTCGATACGGTTTTTATCAACATGCTCAACGATAAATTCAAGCTCGCCCTCGCAGATTGCCTCGCCGGCCTCAGGAATTTGCCCTAAAAGCCCAACGACATAACCGCCGATTGTCTCAAAGTCCTCAGACTCTAAGGTGACGCCAATGGCATCGCTTACAACTTCCAAAAGAGCCTGACCAAGCACCGAATACTCGCCGTCTGCGATAATAGTGATCTCTTCCTCGTGCGGGTCGTCGTATTCGTCGCCGATATGTCCCATTATTTCTTCAACGATATCGTTTCGCGTTAGTATTCCCGATGTCCCGCCGTATTCGTCAAGCACGACTGCAAACGAATAACGTTGCTCCCTCATTACTGTCAAAAGTTCGACTGTAGACTTCGACTCGTATGTAAAGTACGGTTCGCGCAGGAGAGTGTTTATGTCAAATATGTTTTTATCGCTCAGAATAAAATCCCTAAAATTCAGTATCCCGATAATATTGTCAATCGACTCTTCATAGACCGGCATACGGCTGTAGCCTTCGTCTTTAAAGATTTGATAAATTTCATCATAGCTTGAGTCAAGCTTAATAGCATAGATATCCGTACGCGGGATCATTATGTCTTGCGCACTTGTGTTACCAAACTCAAACACGTTGTCTATCATGTCTTTCTCTTCTTGCTCGATAACGCCGACTTCGTGGCTTACCTCAACGAGCGACTTTAGCTCGGATTCGGTAATCGACGGAGAAAAATCATTGCCGCCGCCCAAAAGCTTAACAATTTTACGAGTAATAACCGTAACCAGCGGGATAAGAGGCCCATAAATGATGATAGAAAGCCTTACAAATGGCGCAAGACCAAGCGCTAACGCTTCCGATTTTCTAACAGCTAGCGACTTTGGCGTTATATCACCGAAAACTAATGTAACAAAAGTCATAACGACGGCAGCGACAGCGATACCCGCTTCTCCAAAATAATGCTGAGCTACAAGAGCCGCCATACTTGTTGCGATAATGTAGAAAAGATTTGCACCGATTAGCATAGCCGTCAAAAATTTATCCGGGTCTTCTTTAATTTTAGCGACGGTTGCCGCACCTTTGATGCCTGAGTCTTGCATACTTCTTACGCGAAGGCTGCTAAGTGCTACGTAGGCCGATTCGGCCATGGTGTACATTGAAGATATCAGAAAGCATAATACCAACAGAATAATTTGCAGGTAACTGCTATCCTCCATAAAATTCACTCCTTAGATTTGATATAGCTAAATTGTGGTGAAAAATTAACGAAAATACCCCCACTCTAAATAAGTACTATATCACACTATACGGATGTTGGCAATAGTTGCAGCGATAAATGCCCGAATTTGACAGCTTAAACACATTTTTCATATCGGTTTCTGCTATCGTGATGCATCTTGGGTTTTTGCATTTTATTACGCCGGTTAGAATTTCCGGGAGCTTTAGTGACTTTTTATCGGTTACTTGACCGTTTTCTATAATGCTTACTGTAGCGCCGGGATCAATGAAACCAAGCACATCATAGTCTACATTAATATTCCCGTCAACTTTAATAATATCCTTTTTGCCATGCTTGCTACTTTTGACATTTTTTATAATCGCAATTGGCGTCTCAATGCTGTCAAGCCCCAAAAGCCTATATATTTCCATGCCTTTTCCGGCGGCAATATGGTCGATTACTATGCCGCTTTCAAGTTTCGTTACGCTTATCATAGCATTCATCTAAGCCACCTCCAAAAGTTTCATGATAAGTGCCATTCGTATAATTTTGCCAAAGCCCGCTTGTTCAAAGTAGACTGCGCGCGGGTCAGAGTCGATATCCGTGCTGATTTCATTAACCCTCGGCAGTGGGTGCATGACAATCAAGTCGCTTTTCGCTAAAGCCAGCTTTTGCTTATCGAGAATGTAATGATCTTTTAAACGAACATACTCTTCCTCGTTGAAAAATCTTTCGCGCTGAACGCGGGTCATATAAAGTACGTCCATTTCGCCTAAATTCTCGTCAAGGCTCGCTGTTTGGCTGAACTTGATGCTGTTTTTTTCGAGTTCTTCAAGGATATAATCGGGAACGCGAAGTTCTTTAGGTGAGACGAAGATGAACTCATTGCCCGAATAGTTTTTCAACGAGCCAACGAGTGAGTGAACCGTGCGCCCAAACTTCAAATCGCCACAAATGCCGACTTTTAGCCCGGAAACGCCGCCCTTGTACTTATGTATCGTCAAGAGGTCAGTAAGCGTTTGCGTCGGGTGGAGATGCCCGCCATCGCCCGCATTTATTACAGGAATGGACGAAAACTCGGCCGCGCGTAGAGCCGATCCTTCTTTCGGATGGCGCATGACCGCGACATCAGCGTAGCGGCTAACCGTACGAATGGTATCGGCGATGGACTCGCCTTTTGTGGCGGAGCTTTGCGCCGAATCTGAAAAGCCTAAATACGTTCCGCCCAAATCAAGCATGGCCGCCTCGAACGACAAGCGCGTCCTCGTACTTGGCTCAAAGAAAAGGCTCGCGAGCTTTTTGTAACGGCATTTTTCGCGATATTTAGCAGGGTTTTCAATAATGTCGTAGCCGGTTTTGATTAGCTCGTCTACCTCTACTAAGGTTAAGTCGTCGATGCTGATTAGATGTCTCATCTTTGGTCTCTCCTTGTGTTGTGTATGTGTCTTATGCTGTTTTGTTACTTAGCCTTTAATATTCCAACAAAGACTGCCGCCATTGATATCAATGATGCAATTACTACTCCGAGACGTGTTTCCCCATCCCCAATCCTTAGCATCAAAAACATAAACGGATAGTAAAAAATCATCTGAAGAAGCGGCACTAAACTTGGCAACAACGTCAAAGCAATTATAGTGATTATCGCAACTCCCGCCAAAGATAAAGCATCATAAAGTAAGTTGCCTGTGCTTTTTATGAAACGTCTACTAGCAATAAAAAATAGATATGTCGCAGCAATAATCAATAAAAACGTTAAAATATAGCGTACAGTATCACTAGTCCTAGGACTATTAAATAAAGTCCAAACAATAACCACAGGGATAAACAATGTTAAATTTACTGCCAAAAATATCCCAATAACTTTGATATTATTTATAAATATATGCAATTAAACCATCCTATCATTTTGTTTTACGTTAAAAAAATGTTTGCTGTAGGGCGGGGGCTTGCCCCCACTGCATTTACCAAGCATCTGATGTTTTGGACAAACTTGAGACACGCAGGGCGCGTCCCCTACGGAGGAGGCTCTTACCCGTCGAATCTTCATCACCAAAATATACGCTAAAAATAAACAATAGTTTGCAAATAATTGTGAATCAATTTTGGAAAAAACTCGATGTAGTGCTCCTGATCAAGGGCTTTCGTACCTATGGCACAAAACTAAAGATATTAAACGCAACTTTGATTTAATAAATCAGCAACCTCGCGACAACGTTTCAAAGCTTTTTCATCTTGAGCCGCAGGTAAATTATTGGTATCAACCGAATAAATTTTTTGCACGCTCGAACGATTAACATTAAGGTGCTTCATAATTGCTAGTGCGGTTTGTGTTGGTATATCTATTGTCTCCGGCTGCGCTCCAACTATTATCACAACACCCTTTTTCTCTTTAAGCAAAATTTGCTCCTTCTGAAAATATGCAGCGGCAAATATTGACTGCACACGACTAGTAAGATTTAACAAAGGGCCGCTGATAGATGAAAACCATATTGGGGAAGCAATTACTATATTATCACACGTTTTAATATATTCATAAACATCCTGCATCTCATCATTTATCGCGCAGCCAATATGTTCCCAACAATATCTACAATCAACGCACGGACTTATGTTATTTTGAAACGAAATAACCCTTACCTCACCTTTAAGATGAGACTTAAATTCATCAATCAAAGAAGTAGTATCACCATTTATTTTTGGAGAACCATTAAATATCAATGTTTGCATTTTTACGCCCTTCTAATATCGTATCCCTTAAATTGATTGCTAATAAAACAATTCCTTCACAAAGCCCTCGATAGAGGTATATTCGCTTCTACTTCTCCCTCTCCTTCAAAATCCCCGAAAGCTCCGTCATAAACGTCTCAATATCCCGGAACTGCTTATAAACCGATGCGAAACGCACATACGCGACCTCGTCAACCTCTTTCAGCTTGTCCATGACGATTTCGCCGATTTTAAAGCTCTCCATTTCACGGCTTAGTGACGCCATAACTTCGCGCTCGACAGCGGCGGCGATCGCCTCAACCTGGTCAATGGAGATAGGGCGCTTGTGACAGCTTTTCATGATATTGTTTATGAGCTTGGTTCGATCGAACGGCTCGCGCTCGCCGCTTTTTTTAATAACGGAATATGCAATCGTATCTATGCGCTCGTATGTAGTAAAGCG
>Ga0123355_10004252_pt1 | contig 20807 bp, 15 predicted proteins | sample TergutEmb28metaG_3_FD_89872 | JGI IMG/M metagenome (GOLD analysis project Ga0123355, IMG submission 89872) | Embiratermes neotenicus P1 segment gut microbial communities from Petit-Saut dam, French Guiana - Emb289 P1 | ecosystem: Host-associated > Arthropoda: Insects > Digestive system > Gut ...
ACACACACACACACACACACACACACACACAAGCCGTTTGGTAAAAATGACTCAAACTGGCTAGATAACAAACTGCATTACATCGAACATAAATCATTCCTGAGAGGCCAGTAAGCCCTCAGCCACTCATGGACATACAACTGATTTTACAGAACACCGAGAATCATGAACATGTTCACAACCGAGCTGCTGGTCCCTATGCTCGGATAGATGTATCTAGAGTACACGCTCTCTCACCACACTGTATATTTAAGATCAGTTTTAACATTATCCTCCCACATATTACTAGGTTTCCAGCCTGTCTCTTCAGGTTTTACAAACAAAATCGTGGACACGTTTCTCTTCTCTCCCATGCGTGCCACATACCCTATCCACCATCTCAACCTTCTTGATGTCACCACAATAATACATATTTGACAATGAATACAAATCACGAATCTCCTTGTAATGCAATGCTCTACAGCCTCTTGTTACCTCCTCCTTCTCAACCCACCAAAATCTCCTCTGCACCCTGTTCTCGAATACCCGCAGCCCATATTCTTTCCTTCATGTAAGGCATACATTTTCAGCACCTGTGTAAAACAATCCGTAAAATTACTGTTCTCTGCACTTAACTATGTAAGATTGAGATGGCAGATGAAAGAAAAAAATTATGAACCAATGGTACCAGACATTCAACAAATTTAATCCATTTTTAATTTTTTGTGATGCAATTCTGCCTTCTCAATGTTGTTCCCAAAACATTCTAACTTCGCCGCATTTTCAAAGGAGTTACGTTGTGACTCTTGCCTACATTCTACTGATGAAATATTAATATGTGTACTTGTTTTTCTCAGCGTTTATTTCTAAACCAAACACCGTACAAGCGACTAATAAAGCTTCTGTCCTTTTCTTTACTGCATTTACGATTATGCCCAACAAGTTATCGTCATCGGCGTACACTACAAGCTTGTGCGTCCTGTTTAAATTCAAATGCTCTTGACTTTCCTGACCTTCCTAACGACAGAACATCTTGTTTCAGACCAGTCTAAACTGGAAATATGTCACACGCTCACTTATCCGCACTTTGCTATAGGTTTCACTTAGACAGTGACATAGGCGTAACAAACTCGTGACACTATAAAAGAGGGGTATAAAAATGTTCCAAAAATCTGGGGCTATCTTAAAATTGTAGGTGCCACAGCAGAAAATTTCGTCGTATTGCGACCTGGCACACGGGATTTGTGGACCCCTGTTATACAAACTTATCTGAATCAAGTCTACTACGAACAGTGATGTATTTTAGGCACTGCATTCGCATTTCATCTCAAGTAGCAGATTGCAAATATCTTATCAGTAGGTGTATTATATCGAAATTCACACTGGCGATTCCTAATAATATCGATTACACAAAGTTATGCTTCACAAAAAGAAAGTGGATAAAATTTTGTATGTAGTTCATAAAAGTGATACGTCGTTTATAAATAGATACAAAAATACGCTCCTTCCAATGTTGCATCGATTCTTCCTTATTCCAAACAAAATAAGTAGGTTTAAGCATCCCAGAATATGCCCTTCTACCTCGTAACAACATAAATTCTGCTGGAATTTGAACACCTGGCGAGTTATATTCCTGTAACGTTTCAATAGCAATCTACACGTGACAGGCGCTATACTCCGCTGTATGTGCCTAACATCATTACCACTGACGGACGTGAATCGCAGTCATAAAGCTGTGGTAATCTGCAAGTAGGTTTAACTTTCTTACCCTATGCCAAACAAGTTCTATGCTATTAACTCTTCTTAATTTCATTTACGCCTATGTACAATTCCCGAAACATTTTGAACGTTCTTCATTAAACCATTGCTTCTGTTCCCAATAATCTACTACCAAAGATTTTAAAATTGTAATATATTCTGAAGCTCCACTGTTGTCCCCACTACCATGTGTTCTCCAAAGTTACAAGCCAGTGACATTTTAACATGGTGGTATTATTTTCCGTCAACATCGTTTCGCTTCTGTCGAATTTCTCCTTATCAAACGTACTGTTGCTCGTTCATTTTATCTTCCAAAGTACTGTAAAACCGAGACAGCAAGCATACCGCACCACAATTAGGTCCTCTGAAAGATCGGACACCAAGTCACTCGTAACTAAAAATGTGACCCGTGAGTCTTCGCCTTCACACGCGTTTTGGATGTGAGAAAAATGTGCTCTTCACAATGAGATTTTTGTACATGGCAAGCAGACACTATTACCCAACAGCACCATCGTTAGTAGTTTCAAGTAAATTGGGGTACCAAACTGTGTATTTGAAAATATTTTCCTTCTCTAACATAGCTTTGACAATTCTTAACAAAATTTTTAAGTGGTGCTTTGGGAATTGACCGAACACCTGCTCTAGCGCCTCACAGACACAGTCCTTTGTATCACCCCTTTCTCCGACAACTAGGGGTAAGCACAGTAAGAATAACATCACGCCAGAAAACTCTCAGTACTATAGATATACAGTTATGGCCATTCATCACTAATAAACCCTACTGTTACATGCAGATATACAAAAAACAAACCTGTCCTTAATGATTTTCATTCCCGTTTCCAAAGAAGAAAGTATAATCCTCTGCTGGTTGAAGCCACCTTTGCCCTTCTGACCTACTGCACTCCCAATATACGTAATGTACATTCTGCCAACTCCCACTGGTTTCAATGACCCTGACCCCTCACATTCCAAGTTCCAAATACCATGCCCATGCTTTGTCGCCACGTCATCCCAAAGAATCGTCGAAGTCCGAGACCTTACATAACACATTAAAACGTGCTGGTTTATTATGGTACGGCAACTTCCGTCCCTCGCTCAATTTCTAAGCTGAAAGAACATACTTGTCGGCTGTTCGGAACTGCTTATTTTCCGGGTACCCCTCCGTGGAGGCCGACTCTTCCTTCAGTCACCTATCGGACTCTCCACGCTCTAGTGATAAAACTGCCTGTACTTTTCCTTCATGATCTGTATTCTTCACCAAACAGCATTCCAACATTCATATCAAAATGCGATTGTCAGTGTATGGAAAATATCAAAGTACAAAATTTTGGTCTCAAAACCTAAACAGCACAGACTTCGAAGGCTTGGATATCAGAAATAATCATAGATCATTTAAGAATGCGGACAGGGCTCATCTAGCCCGAGACAGGTATGTGTGGTTGGCTTTGTGGTCAATAAAGAACGATCAGGTTCCACAACACTTAAGGAATTTCTTGACTAATTAAGAGGCTGTTATCTTCTGCCCCTAACAGTTCCTGCTATGTTTCAATACGACATTCCGTACCCCCCATGGACACAATCATCCAAATGTGCAGACCTACCAGCCGAGGAAAATGTTGACTGCGAGTGTTGGTAATGCATAGCTATAAGTCAAAGGTCGGCACATCAGGTAAATTTTTAGTGAGTCGCGGCTGGCTGTTCACCCCACGCGACAAGGTCACTCGGCAGCTGTTCTGTGTCAAAGGTCTTTTAATTACTCATATCAACCAATGGAGTTATACTTGTACATCATGAGCTGCAATGAATGTCCAACAGCTGAACGCGGTTCGATTACCGACAATGACACTGTGATTTCCGAACACTATCCGCTTCCGAAGGAACTCTAATATTATAAGGTGTACGCAACACTTCTCAGACAGGCACAGCGGCAGAAGCATCAAGCCCGTAAGTGGTTAAACCTGGGGAACAAAATCATACACAGGGCAGACTAATAACTATGTACGTAAGTAGATGAATTGGACTGGGCTGAACTGGATGAAGACTTTAACATTAAAAGTCTCTGCATTTTGCCCACAGTGTATTGGTTGAGTGTTCCGTATGATTCTCACAATAAACATTAACCGGATGGACTTTGCAGCGAAGACGAAATGTGTTGGCTGGGAGGTAGAACTGAATATTTTCATATTCCTACAGGATTAATCGGTTTAAGAGGAGCCTGCGCCAAACAATGACGCAACGACTGAAAGAGACTTTTCGTACCAGGAAATCTCCCACGTATGAGTGGAAAACGTCCAGTTCGTTGGCCATTTGTCACGAGTTTCTGATCATAAGTGAAATAACATACAAATTCCCACATGTTATTACATATAAAATATGGTGGTACCCAGCACTTATACATATGTAATAACACAATTTCCACTACATTGTTTTAATACCGTTACACAGTGGAATCAATTTTTAAATAATTTTATATATGTTACACGAGATCTCGTCGATAACAATAACATAGCATTGCTAGTTGTATGGTTTGCCTTGCGAGGAGGGGAAAAAAGTGATCGATCTGAAGCTGGCTCATAGCCAGAGCCGAAATATGTCGCTGAAAGAAGCAATGTAAGACCATCTTATTAATAAAAACCATAAACAAGTTGCGTTTGACTATATATTTTACCTAAATGTTTTATGCTGCTGCACTTAATTACTTTACATTAACGTCCGCAATAATGTGTTGGCAACTCTCAGCTTTGTATTGTCACTCCATGCATTGTCGATAACCAATTCGAAACACTCAGCCAATAAAATGGTGTTCCTTACATATTTATACTGCATCATCACAAGGAACATTCCCACATGTTTCGATTTGCGATGGATCATCACCACGGAACCAAACCAAAGTACAAGAGGCTAATCAGCCTCTATGGGGTGTCGCGTTGGTTTGGTTCCATGATGATGATGATGATGATGATGATGATGATGATGATGATGATGATGCCTGCTGGATCGAAACATGCAGCAATGTTCAGTGTGACGATGAAATATAAATTCCTTAGGAACAGCGTTCTGCATTTTGTTGGATGAGTGTTGCGAACTGATTAACTGTCAGTTTCCTCACGGGTACAATTTCCCAGTCCCGTGTAACGTGTACACACACACACACACACACATATATATATATATATATATAAAACTAAATTTTGAAACCCCAAATTAATCTGAAATAAAGGCGTATATATATATATATATATATGTGTGTGTGTGTGTGTGTGTGTGCGCTTTTATACACTGACCATACTCCCTCCACATAACCTTGAATACAAAAATACTACTATTTTGTTAGTAAAGGTTGTTACTAAAGGCTGGATGGTTTCGCGGCTTCGTAGATGTTTAGCATTGGCTTTAACTGCTTACTGTGTGCAGTATACCTTATACACTAATATGCAGTAAAATACTGCCAAGCACCTCTGATGGGTATTTCGTGCAACTAAATTTTGTAACCCCAAATTAATCTTATTTCATGCGTATATATATACGCCTTTATTTCAGCATGAAATAATAAGATTAATTTGGGGTTTCAAAATTTAGTTGCACGAAATACCCATCACAGGTGCTTGGCAGTATTTTACTGCATATTAATGTATAAGGTATACTGCACACAGTAAGCAGTTAAAGCCAATGCTAAACATCTAAGAAGCCGCGAAACCATCCAGCCTTTAGTAACAACCTTTACTAACAACATAGTAGTATTTTGGTATTCAAGGTTATGTGGAGGGAGTATGGTCAGTGTATAAAAGCACACATAAAACGAGTTTGCAGTTACTCATTATCCAAGTTTCCTCCACAGGAATTTGTTTACAGTTTCATCCATTGTCGTAAAACATACGGCATCTCCGCCAATGAAAGGGCACTTCTGCTAGTATTATCACAGATAACACGGAAATCCTCGAAAGGGGCTGCCTACCGAAACCAAGAACTTGTATCCGCCCTCTCCCATATATAAAGTCTGTAAAATGTCAGTGAATTTGGGCGGCTAACTTTGGTGGGATATATACAGTTCATTGCACGCATCTGAAGTAGATATAGTCGTCAGTAGTGAGTACACTACACTCAAAACGACCGAGGGCTCGATTCTTGGTTGGGACAAGTTTTTTTTCACCCAGATCAGCGCTACCGCTTACCCAGCCGCCAAACCTTGGATACAGTGGTTCCTTCCCTTGCGTCGGAAAGCTGACCACTCACCACCATAAACGAGTGCAGCTATATCTTCACTCACCCCGTTACATCTTCATGGTGGCTGCTTAATTAAGCACGGCCACAGCTTCACACCAAACAGGTCGGCGACCCGGCTGAAAATCAATACCGTACAGAGGTAAATACACGAGCACGTGAGATGTGGGGCTGTAACGCCCCGTAGTTTGGAGGATGGGAAGCACACTGGCTCCATCTCCCTGTAGCCCGAACAAGGAGACAGCTGCTTTCTTCGAAATGTTGGTATCTACCAACAACACTATGTCACAGTCTCAAAAACAAACTCCGCCACGAAACGTTAAAATATCAGCATGGCTATATCAGAACAATGGGTGGAATTCCGCAACTCCTCTCTCCTTTCCGAAATACTATAACTGCGTACCTTGGATCGGTGACTCCTCTGACTTGTATTCGAGACAGGCCCGGTTCGAGAATGGGACGCGACATTGTAACCTCAGGTTTCCAATGTTTCCACGGTGTCTCCAGCCAAATGACAGGCTAGTAAAAAAAAAAAGGCAATGACCGCTGGAATGTGACGCTATATCAACATAGCGTCATATTCCACACATGACTCCTCACCAGAACCACCGTGACCTCAAATCTCGGAAGGGCTCCATGAATGGCGAAGAATTTCCTGAGTAGGACTACTGGCAGATCCTTAAACAGCACTGAGGAATTAGTATGATGGGGAAAACCCAAAGATCTTCTCACTTATAAAGTAATGAAAGGACTAAGGTTCAATCCTTACACCTGCAACCAACGTCGCTTTACTGTAACGATGAAACAATCGCTTGAAACAGAACTCGGGCAATTTCGCTACAGAAACACTGGACAGCGAAAATACATTGCAAACCTAAGACTGATTCTTGCGTCACACTCATACGATCAGGCATCTGCGAGACAACCCGTAGCGCCACTTTCGTGCTGCATATATTTATAGCTATATACAGTCGTATATTACTGTTTTTTTTTAACTGATACCTTAAGGACTGATTCTTTATACGTTAAATTCGTTCACTATAACCTCACATCATCGCCATGTTTGTAACTTTTGAGTGCTGGGACGTCTATTACATGTCTCCAACTAAATCTCAAATGCGTACCTCCAGTGACCCATTAGTTATCGTCATTAAACGTAAAGCTAAAGAAAAAATTCACCATCCGCGATGTTATTTTTGATTCACAAAAAGAAAAAAAGTCAATAAGAACTGCGCATTTTACCAGCGTCTATTACCACACACATTTCTAGGCCCTACCATACGTTACGTTCCTGAAGCTCCCGGCTCACAAGTTCGCATGTCCGCCATGTTGATATTCGTGTGGCCTCCTGCGGCGAATGGTTCAAAGTTTAGTAAAACTGATCAGCTGGTACAAAAGCTGAAGTACGGACACATAAACATAATGACCTCATACGATTGCTTTTTTCCTGTGTTCTGGAAGAAAAGTGGAATAAAATACCAAAAACATACCCATTTGTAACGGTGCACATACTTCCAATCTTCCCCCTCAAAAGACTAAGATAAAGTATTTTTCTGCCCAATGCTCCCCGACTCCCAGAAGAGCATTGCTTTTAGGAAGTTTCTAGACTTCGTCATTTTGCCCGTCTGGTAAAACCAACATGAAGATGGGTATGGAACACTGGTGGAATGATACTGACAAGGGGATAACCAAAGTACTCGGGGGAAAAAAGTCATTGCGCCACTTTGATTACGACAAATATCACATGGACTAACCAATGACTGAACCCGGGCCTCCGTGGTACAAGGCTAGCGACTAACCGCCTGAGGCACGGCGCGGACTAAAAGACTAATATGAAACAGGGTTATATTTAAAGAACCGGTTCGCACTGCGAAGTACACACACTAAACATTAACTTATTGTTGTCTGTGGAAATAACAGCTGTTTGTTCTGAGAACCATACACAACGCAGATTTTTTTTTTTTTTTGACAAACTGGGCGGTGAAAAAAGTAACCACTAGCTTAGAACGGGTTAAACGAATCCTGTATAGGAGAGCTTAGACATAACCCCAGTTCACTTGTCTAGCTTTCGCCATCATCTCATCACGACAGTAACGCCGACTGCCTATTCAGTGCTCCCCTCCCTCTTCACCCTAGTAACACAGATAAGATAGTGGAGCTATTTTAAGTGGTTATCCCGTAGTGTAAGATCACATGACCCCAGGAAGCATAACAAATGCACAAAGAAAGGAGCCTACCAATTCCTTCTCACATTTCATATATTTACTTATTTATTTATAGTTCATGAAAGGCGAACTTAATCTGCTCTTCCAATAATGACTTCAATTCAATGCCGCAAAGGGATGAAGGATGAAATTAAAGTCAATCGTCAGCAAGCAGCTTGTGAAAGTGTGAATATAATGGAAATGATCAACGAAGTATTTTTTTTTTCTATGAAAATTCTTAACTGGATTTATCTGGCCCAGAATAGGAAACACGGCAGTCAGTCTGCAGGTTCCATACACGGCACGGAATTTTACAAGCTAAACTATTAGAAGTTTCTGACGCACTCGACTCAAGGATTTGTTATTCGTTGCTTTATTTTCAGTTTCATTCCCGGGCTGTAGCTAAGCCTCATGACTGAAGACAATTCCCCAAAACGCTCTCGATTTCATGAAATCATTTTTCTTATGAAGGCCTTACGGTGAAAATTAACAGAATATATGGCGTCACGAAAGACTACAGTCTAAAAGCTCATGGAATGAACGACATACGTGCCTCGCGAAACCATCGTCTGGGTTCGCCGGAACTAACAATTTGGCAAACGGGAACTGAGAGCGCCCAATGGTGATACATCGGACGCCAGACAGCTCTGGTAGCGTCATGATCAACTATTCATCTACACACATCAGTGCAAGCTGTGGAAAACGAGGTGGTTTCCTAGAACAGATGACTCGCGTCCTCATGATTGTCTTACCGTCGCGGTTTACTCAGCGTCTGAGTCACTGGCCCTGTACTGGCACCTGCACCATCACTGCCACTATGCCGCAGTCCCACCCAACCTGTCAGCTGCAGCTTTTTGACAGACTCTACACCCAGGAGGTACATTATTGTTATGGTTTATTTAACTAAAGCGTCGAATTACAGGATTGCTGACAAATCAAGAACTGGAAAGGATGTGGTAGGAAGCGGTCATGGCCTAATCCCGCATACATCCCGTGATCTGATTGAAAAGGATTAAGAAAACCATGAAGACTGTCAATCACGATTAGAACCGGGCCTCTCTTGAACAGAAGTCTAGAACGCTGCCGTTACACCAACCCGTACAGTACTTGACAACCGGTGCTAACACAGCTGATCATTTCGTGCAAGTCTGGCCAACACGTGGCCCTCAATCACCTGAATAGTTTCAGTGATACAGTTGAAGACATAATACAATAGGTCTACAGAACATAATACGGCAACTTTATTAACACATAAAATGTTTCGAAATTGCAACTCATGACGTTTAGGACAGCACACAGCAAACCAATCACTCTTTTTTTTTTTTCTTTTTTTCTCCCGAGTTTAGTGCGGCCTACTACCTTGTCATTCAATCGTACATTTAGCTGTTTGTAAATAGGTGCCTTCTAGTTAATTCCCCCCCCCCCCCCATATATGTATACACACGTGTGACGCTCAGGCGAGTCCTAACGAATTATATGGCCTTTCTATGGGTTGACGTTGGCCAACCCTGTACTTCTGCGCAAGTCCTGGCTACATTTTACCAGTTTCCTTCTTCGCCACGACGTTCAACCCTTCCGTGGTTCATATTTGCTTATCTGAAGGCGCTGTCGGTTAGACTATAAAAAGCGTCGAATAAACGGCTGATGAGTGAATAATGCAATGGAATGAATGTATAAAGAACCGATCGTGGCGTAATTTGAGATGCCATTCTGGCATTCACATGGAAGAAATGACGTAAACCACGAAGAACCTCGGTAGGAATAGCAACTGTCCGGACGACAATTTGAACCCAGCATTTCCCCAGGTGGTGAACACTACACCATGACGTTCAGTAACTCCTTGTGACGGCCAAAATAAAGGTCACCCAACACATTACGAAGGTTCAGAATGCATGCACTTTCACCTCCTTCACAACATCAAACGTTACAAGCTGCTCAAGCTGCAGACAGACTGGACTGACTTCCAAAGACATTCCCGACAACATAAAGGTAACGCTGTCCATGTGCACGCCATAATATCGGAAGTGGATGTATAGTTCCAATCATCGTAACCTCGGCACTAGACAGAGGTGACTGGTCAGACTCACGCCCCGATCGCTATATTCCCGGGGAGAAAGCCCCCGATACCCGTCGATTACGAGACTGGGTAGGACCCAGAGGCCAGTCTGGAAGCTTTAAAGACGAGAAAATCCGTTGCACCTGCAGGGAATCCAATCACGATTCCTCCACTGCCCAGCCTGCAGCTTAGTTACTATTCCAACTATGCTATTCGGCTCCCAAATACGTTACACATGCGTAATACATTCTGACGTTTCAGTTACTTGCAATGTTGGTATGTAGCCGACGGCGTGAAAAACCTAACCTCAGGCATGGAGCACACACCCATCACCTCACCACACACACTATCCATATGCAAATGTGTAACACAACACGATCGGACATGGTCACCAGAAGGCTGCCATTGCAACATCTTCATACTGTATGTCCTTACGATTCACTTGAATATTATTACACTCCCTCCTTACACAGTTCCCTTCAGATTCCCAGAAACATTCTCTACCTCTTCCAAGCCACATGTCTAGTCTGCCTGTTTCTTCAAATCAGGTATGTACTCAATACCACACTACAACAAACATCTTTCTCTCTGGTACAACCAACCACAAAAGTGTAACACTGCTACCAGATGGCTCCCACCTGGCTTTCCTCAGGTTAAAAACATCCAAGGCCATCGACAAGAAAAGACTAGGAAAATGTCCAAGTCTTAGGAAGTGGTTGCCAAATTGGTCAACAAACCCGCCCATTCCTTGCTAGAGTCATGTACCAGACAGAGCATCACATCAGTATGAGGCTATCATGCAGCCATGATCTGACCCATTGGGCTAAGTCCATGAAATTTCAATTCCCATCATAACTTTTCATGTCTGGAAACCCTCTGAATTAAGATATCAACCAACCACACATTTCTTTTGTTTTCCAGTTCATCTAATGATAAGTCTGTGAAGGGTACCTACACATGTATAACTCTCGCGTGTCACCCACTGCATAACTAACACAGAACACGCAATTATGAAATTTGCTGTTCTCTTGCAAATACAGATAGTAGCAATGGCTGTCAAAGTGACAAGCAAGCATATGATGGTCAATTTCTTAATTTCATTGCTATTTTTCTCCGATTTTTACTTATCATATATAATGATATAGGAATAATATCCTGATGGTTGCAGATTATATAGGACATGAAGATAACTTCAAAAATACTCACCCCCTCACTATGGGTGCGCTAGAAGAAATCAGCAGTACTGTACATATAGTTCGACCCTCATTCTACACTACCAGGGCTACAACCAGGACCATGCCATCGGTACAATGCAGACAGTATATTAAATCATGTAACAAATAAGTGTCCCAACAGTGACTTTTCAAACACAGTCAATAAAACTATTTAAGACAAACTTAAAAGGAAGAAGATTTTGTACCCAATTTGTATTTCTCAGACCATTATTATGAACGTTGAGCTGCATGAAAAGGCTAACTTATGGTCTTATTTCAAACCTCTGAATTCTGAAGTTCATCAACATACAATATAAAAACTGCATCCTAAATCTGAGAAAACACTGTGTCACTATTACAAAGGGCTATTTAATGATGTTTAGGGGAAAAAATTGTCACCAGTGCACTGCAATTGTGAGGATCCATACAATGCACATATTCTATGTGGAGAAAAAGCAGTTTCTGAATACCTTAAAAGGTTTAAAATTACGAAAATTCCCTTCATTCACCAAACACTTGAAGCAGTCCATATCTGTGGGCTCAATCAATCAGTAAAAAGGTAATCAAAGACAAAAAAATAAATTCTATGAAGCACCTACATTTGTTGATGCTTCAATCCCACTGTTGACGAAGGCAAGAACTATAAATTTACAATTACACAAACCACTGACCCAAACCTCATTTCCATTACTACTATAAATTTGTAATATGTAACCTCAAAGTCCAGCAATGATCCCATACTTGTATTTATACACCCAAACAATAATTTATGCATAATTTGAGTCAGTAGATACTGAATTTTTATACATATTATTTAGATGAAACTCGCACTTCAAAGCTTTACAGGGCACAAATTTAACACAATCAAAACCCAAAAGACCACATACCACAACTCATTCACTCATTGTCAGCATCCAACATGGTTCAAAATGTCATCCTAAAGCAGTTTCAAGATTATGTACTATACTTTTTACACACTGTTCTTGCATAGGATTGGCTTGATTCTATTAAAAAAGCCTCTCTTTGGGAACCAGCAGCTTTTTTTGTGCACTTTACAAACTTGATCTTGTTCATAAAAGTCCAACAATGTACCCTATGCTGAGCCAGTTAAATGCCTCATCACCTTTTTTTATAGCATACATTTTCCATGCAACTATATTATATTCACAAAGAAAACCAACTTGTTGCACAATACTCTTTTTATTTGTAGTTAGACCTCCAGCATGTTTCAGCCAGATTTATTGGCCATCTTCAGACAGTCATAGGCAGTGATGTTTCAACTTACAATTATCTGATGTGGTTACAACTGTTGTTGTGTGTACAGTTATTAAAATTATTAATATCAGGTTCTAGTTAAAATACAGTTGGAATATAATTAAAATACAATTGAATAAAGTGTAAAATTAAAAACAATATAAAATTGTATTTTGTGTCCAAACATCGATGTTTTTGGTTCTTTCTTCTCATATAGGAAGTTTTTGAATCAGGTGTTTGGTGTGTTGTATATACTCAACCAAATACAGACAACACACCAAACACCTGATCCAAAAACTTACAACATAAGAAGAAAGAATTGAAAACATAGATGGACAAAAAATATAATTGTATACTGTATGTAATTTTACACTGTATGCAACTGTACTCTAACTGCAACCTGATTTTAGTAATTGTAAACACAACAGTTGCAACCACATGAGGAAATTCTAAGTTGAAACATCACTGCATATGACTCCCTGAAGATGGCCAATAAATCTGGTTAAAACATATTCGATATCTAACAAAAAATATAAGGAGTATGGTGCAACAAGTTGGTTTTGATTCCCTTTGAAGCCTCATGACCTACTTCCTTCCTCTTTTCATAATATCCTCCTATCTATGCTGTCCCCTAAATGGTTCTTTAGGGATTGTAGGCTAAAATTATTAATGCTTATTGCATCTCACCAGCCATGTTACATACACAAAAGACGAAACTGCCACGTGTGGAATTTTACACCATTTCTTTTAAAGGTGTGTATCAGTATTCACAGAACTTTCAATTGTGCATTCAGTTCTATACTGCACAGTTTCTGTGATGTCAATAGTCTATGTCAGAAGTTCAAAACTCAAGACATACAAAACACATAACCCTCTGCATTTCTAATGGAAAAACACTTCAGATCAAGGGTTACACCCTCAGCCTTCCACATGCAAAATGAAACAGTATCCAATAAACTACACAATTTTGCACTTCTGTATGCCTTGTCATTGACATCCATATTATTTGTACCTCATTTGCATAAAAAAAAACAGTGGCAAGCTACCTGCATACTATCAATACTGTCAAAACTATCACCACTGTGAAATACAGGAACACAAAATAAAAGAAAGCATGAAAATTTTTTGTCCAGATAAGCACTGCATCAGATGAGATGAATGCCATAACTTTCATAAACCATTTGGGAATTGTCCCTCATCCTGCTTACCAGGCTCTATGAAATACATCTGCACTGTTTACCAAATAAGGATATCAGATAAACCCATGAGAAAGAATTAACAATAAAGGAACAGAAAATGTTAACACAACCACACATTAATGAGGTTTTTCTTGCAACAATAGTTAATGTGTGAATGAGCTGGGTCTGTCACCATCCAGCTTCCAGATCAGTGATTTTAAAATTTCACTCAAGGAATATCATGTGTTGCAGTCCCTAAGGCACCAACACCTTTATTTGTAGCACTGGACTATAATTCAGATACCACATGATAATTGATTTTCTTCGGTATTAATGGTCACTGTACACAATTATCATATTTGCACTTATCTGGGTTTGATATTTTGTTTAGCTGAAACTGTTAATAAGATGCAAATGATTACACTCTTTGTGCTTTGTACACTTAAAATTCTTATTTCTTTAGGGATCACATGAAAGCACATCATTACTGTTCAAAAGTCAAACTAAGAGAAAGTGCAACTTTTGCATTCCTACACCTTCCAGTATCTTCTTCTATCCCAAGAAATGCAAACACAAAATTTCTGGAGGCTGACACAGTCTTCACTTCTGATATGCCGATCAGTCCTAAGCTAATGTTAAGTTTTCCCAAGCTGTGTTTTGGGCAAGTTGTTCCCAGCAGCAAACACCACAAGGTCATATTTAAGCCTTCCCCAATCAAACTTACAAGGACCAAAAGATGTCAGGTTTCATATTGCAAACTAGCTCCTACAGACTCAAACCAAGGGTTGGTCTGACAGTAACAAATTTTAAAAATACTACTCTCTGCTTTGGTTCACATACTGTTATTCCAAATTAGAGCCAAAGTCTTTCCTTTCATGTAAAAATACAGATTCTTAAAGAGCATGTGTTAGAATTTATCACTATTAAACTGATAACATACCGAGCAAATGGTTATCTTGCATTGGAATATCTGTGATTCACACTACAGACTGCCATCAACAGGCCCAACTGCACTTACAACTTTTACCTAACAACTAACTAAGTTAGGGAATGGAACACACAATCTGTACCTACACAAAACTGTCAAGTGGCTGTTCCACCCACATACTTTTTATAAGCTTTGACTGTATCCTTCATTTTCACAACCAAGGTAAAAGAAGTACAGCTGTCCCTGTGTTCACCAAAAAGGCATACAGAAGACTGTGTGTACAGGTGCACTAATTCTTCACATGTGCAACATACAGGATGAGTGGTTAGCTTCAGGCTCCGGCCGCTTTACACAAGACGCAAGTGCAACCATGGCCCATTGAATATGAGGCTTCATGATCACACTGCATATACAAATGGAAGTCCGGGTCAATGAAACCGAAAACATGACATACTACAAAGTTTTAACTTCAGTAAAGTGACCTCTGAATGTAGTTACTTGGAAACATTATGATGAACAGCATTTACCTTATAGTTTCCACTATTTCAAGAGCTCCGTCATGTTTATCCTGCAACAAAATATTCCAATTAGCTTCCACGTTTAACCTTGTGATTACATGTTAAATTGGTAACACTGCTTCACAGCAAAAACGCTACGTTGTATCCATTTTACCATTAAATTGTATTTAGGTCAACATCACTTTACAAAAATGCACATTACAGTTTGCCTTTGCACTCACTGTTCCGTTATACGAGCTGCAACATGCTTGGCATTTACTGGCTTTGGATGTGTTTATTAGAGCCTGACCTACTTTCGGGTGTTAACTTTGGTTCTATCAGCTTGAAGCCCATGAGGTATGAAGTAAAATAAATCGTACACCCCACAAAACAGTGCATATTTGGCAGTGGAACTGACGTCAAGGGGTCATTACAGCGGACCGACCGATTCGTCTCGAGCCCCCCACACCCCAAAGTTCAGGCAAGGTTGCTCCTACTATGCGCTACAGGCTCAGCCACAGATAATGCTTTACATAACTTCATTAACACCTTCATGTCCAATACTGCTACAATTTCCATTAAAGTTATGAATTATAACTGATTACCAACAAAAGCGGTCCTACATATCCTCATCTCTACTATCACTCCACTATTCGCACTAGCGTTTGTTGGGCTTCCTACGACAAGCACAATCTACGAAGAACTTACCGAGCCAGTTCCGGTGGTAAGGGGCCACTGATACACAACCGCCTCTGCTCCTGCAGGGCTATGCAGTCGCAATTCTAACGCCATTTCCACAAATACACGAATCGTTTGCACACTCAGCACACACTTCGCGAATATCTTCACTTATAAACTAATCACTGATACATTTTCTCAACACGACTGCAAACACCCCCTCCTGGCTACACGCCATGATGAGGCCATCGTAACATGGCTGACTCTTCGGATGGCGCAAGCGCACATCAACGGTAGATTCTGATTGGTGAATAGTGGCAAGCAAATCTATTATTGGATGCTCTCAAAAATAAACAGATGATTGGAGAAATACAAATCCGGCAATTTTTAAATCCATTCTCATTACTTTTATCACGTGGAAACGCATGACGTGTTCTTGACTACAATATGACTTTACAACAAATACTCTTTCTGTTTAATGCTCACGTCTTAAATACTGAAAGAGTGGTATTTAAGCCGGGAGTGCAACGGCATCGCATAATGTTAGCAAACGCATGAATTATCAGCTCGGGTTAAAATTGGAATAAAGGGGCGCATACAAATCATTATTACACCAACAGGCTTCATAAAACAAAAAAACAGGCCTTCTAAATGAATTCATGAATTATTTTCGGTAACAACCAACAATCCACACGAATCCCCAACTTCTAGCGTCGAAGTAATGTGGTGAATACACCTTCTTGTGGGGTCTCACATCCATGTTCAATTGGGTATTTTAAAATGTGGCTACTTTTGAAGTTCTATTTGCAACTTCATTGCAGGAGTTCATTGTAAAAATAACGAAAACTCTTATGAATCATGAACTGAGCAGAATTATGAAGCATAAACATGTGAAAAAATTCAAGCCACAGGGATTAAAAGTATATAGTATAGTACAGGCCACACACCTAGACCGCCGTCAGACAAACAGTATGGTGCACTGTCAGCAAGGACAGACATTGTTTCATTTGGAAACGACAAACTGAATTGACAAAGTACGGCAGAAAAAAAAACTACCGTATAAAAAAGTTAGCGTTTATTCTTGAAAGACTGTCAGTCCAGACGCACGGTCTGACAGAGGTTCAGACGGACGGAGAGACGTTCAGAGAGATAAAGGCATGCACAGAGACAGAAGACAGGAGTATCTCAAGAAGCACTCGCAGAGGTATTGCCGAGTGTGTATTTGGAAGCGACCTCACAGGCTTGAGGCCCGCCAACGTACTGGTAATCTGCACTTGCATCTTACACCGGTAAGGTAAGATGGTTGACCAAGGTCTATGGTTGTTCTGGTCAATGATGAGATTTTTGTTTAGGAAATTGATGTTTTAGAGCTGCAGGCACCTCATCTCTCTACCCCTCGTTTCAATATTGTAATTATGATTTGTAATATATTATACTTTTGGAATTGATTTAGATTTGGTTGTTCTCTCTTTTCTCGATGAACCCTTATGCCCCGAGGTTAATAGGAATGATCATTCTCTCATTTCATACAGTACTTATTATTATTTAAACGAGAGATGGTGGCACGCCACCGGATCAGGTCCCCAGACTCCAAGTTCGAGTACGCGGTTCCCCTCCCATAGCGTCGGGGGTCTGACATTCCAGGACTAACCCAGAGTATTGAAGGTTTGGTCCCTTGCGACAAAACAACCGCTTTTCTTTACAACCTTTCCAGTTAATTATTCGCTAATCCTCCGACCATTCGACCGTAAAGAGTCTAAACTACTGATATCGACGTTAGATAAACCATAATTAAATAAACAGGCAGTATAAATAAAACATAAAATATTTATCTGAATAGTGAATAGAACATTTTATATCTCCGATACTTCTATTCGCTGAATTATGACACCGTGGAATCTGATAATACCAATGTTTCTGTTGAATATACTACCTCCACTTTCGAAATACATGTCGGAGGCACTACGCCAGACTACACGGTACAGATCATAAGCTGTGTGATTATATTATAAAACTTTATTTCCTTGACAACCCCAAGATTATATTTTTTATCCTCTCTCTAACCGCTGATTCGCATCCTATATTTCGCCCTTTGTGCGAGAGTCATAATCCCATTTGTTCGAAACTGATGATGGTACATTTAAATAAGTAAAATTTTGAACAAATTTCAAAGGCTTCAGCGAGGTTATTACTGACGTAAAAGAATGGGCAAGAATTCTTTAAAAAAGGTTTCTTAAAAAGATCGTGACTCCAAAGAACACACTATCGTCGGCGTGTGCTCTAGGATATCGATCAAATTAGGGTCTAACATTTGTTTCAACCTTAAGGAAGTGTAAAGTCAAATAATGTCTGCCTTTAAACACGGCAATGTGTGAAGTCAACAGCGCATTTGTGGCCCAATGAATCAACAACAATTAATGGTCAAAGTCAAATAATTTTCCGTACGAATTCCTCTCTATTTTAAATTAAAATATGTAGTTTTAAACAGAGTTTTTATTTTCAGATCTTACCACTCCATGGTGGAGTGGTAAGATCTTACACGCGTGTACAACGGAAGGAAGAACAGTTTTTATCAAAAATACTACGTGAAATATATCACGCATTTTAACATATTATAAATATCATTACATAAGTTCTCGGTGACCCAAAAATACGAAATACTCTCACGTAAAACTGAAATATTAATTATTATTATTATTGTTATTATTATTATTAACGATCTCACGTCTGAAGTATTTTATCAATGTTAAAAAACACTCTCTTCAATAAATACACCCTATTTTTTTCGTAAGATCCATTTTGTTCTGTAGCTCTGACAAAATCGTGGATTTTGTCAGATTTTCCCTTGTCGTAGTCTAATGTTTACATCATGTCACCATGTCATCTTCTACTGCCAGGGTTTGGACAGTATCACGTTTCAGACTCAAAATGGACCATTCCTTTTATTCTGGTTAGCCCATATAAAGTATTCATCTTCTTAGTGTGCAGTTGTAATGCCCATGATCGTATTTCGGATTCGTCCTGCCTGAGCGATGCAAGTGCATCAGATTTCATATAATCCATGCACCGTGAATAACGTTTCTGATTCTGACAGCGAAATAGTTCAATGAAATTCACTCAAAACTGCGGCAGACAGTGTGGAATTTGGAACAACATTGTGCCAACAAGGGAAGCGTAACTGACCACAGAGCAACCTTCGACTGTTTTCCAAAGTAATCGGCTTGGGTACGAATTAAGCAACGCTTTTCACCCCCCGTACTCTGAGAGTGGCATGCTTCATTCACAATAACTTACGGACAGTTGGGGAGTTGACGGATGCGCAATAAAATTAGGGCCCGCAGTCTACACAATGTGGCTTTCTTCGCCAGAAGCGCTGCTAGATATCTCGAAATGTAGGTGGTCACTAGCAGTGTACTGTGTGTCAATGGAAATTCCTTTTCTAGCATAAGAAACGACAGTTTAACACTTTTTATAACAGGCAAGGGAAATTTATGGTTACCATAAGAGACATACAACAAGAAGTGTGGTAATATGCCTGGGGGTCCAGTCTAGTAGATTTTGCCACTGCGGATTGTTGTGTTTTGAATCTGACACGGTGTAGTCTGGTGGAAGCGCGGCAGTGTCTTCTGAAACAACATAGCATTTGTACTAGAAGACCACACGGTGTCACATTCTAGAAGATAACACACCTGCACATTCACCATTCAACGTTTGGACAACCGAAATTACGGAAACTGGCACCATATATATGCCTAATGTCAGTTAAATCTGGAAGAAGAAAATAATAATAATTTGTTGTTTCCCTTTAATAAGGAAATATATAGCCTGGGAGACGGAATATATCACTCGGTGTAGTGACAAAGCTAATAGATGAACAATCAAGAAATCCATCTTGTAATGGAGGCGCAATATTTTCTGTACAATGGGAACTGATTTGTTGTGTCATTCAACAAACTTGGGCTTCAGAAGGCCAATGAAATGACTGTTGGCTTCAAATAATAAACACCGCCAAGTGACCGTGAGTACAGTTGCAAGCATACCGATCTCTGGTGGCAGGGTCGGTGGCTGGTGTCACCAGAGAAACGTGTCGGTAGAACTTTGTAGTTGGTAAGCAGTCGCCTAATAAGCTACGGAGGTAATCGGGGATCATCACTGTGGCTTCCGACGCAACAGGTCAACTATTGATCGTATATTCTACATTCACCAAATACTTGAGAAAAAATGGGAATACAATGAACCAGTTCATCAGCTCTTTATAGACTTCAAGAAAGCTTACGATCCATCTAGGAGGGAGGTCTTATATAAGATTCTCATTGAGTTTGGTATCCCTAGGAAGCTTGTAAGGTTAATAAAGATGAGTCTGACTGAAACATATAGCAGAGTCCGGGTGGGCAAGAATGTGTCTGACAGGTTCCCTTTTAGGAATGGTTTGAAACAAGGAGACGCTTTATCACCAATGTTTTTTAACTTCGCTTTAGAGTACGCCATTAGGAGCGTTCAGGTAAATCAGGATGGCTTGAAACTAAATGGAACACATCAGCTTCTGGCTTATGCCGATGATGTTAATATACTGGGAGGAAGCATACAAACTCTAAAGGAAAATGCAGAAGCTTTAGTTGCTGCTACTAGGGAGACTGGACTGGAGGTAAATGCTGATAAAACTAAGTACATGAACATGTCTCGAGATCAGAATGCAGGGCGAGTTCACAGTGTGAGGATTGATATTAGTACCTTCGACAGGGTGGAGGAGTTTAAATATTTGGGAACAACTTTAACAAATCAAAATTCTATTGCGGAAGAAATTAAGAGCAGATTGAAGTCAGGAAATGCTTGCTATCAT
>Ga0123355_10004253_pt1 | contig 20806 bp, 12 predicted proteins | sample TergutEmb28metaG_3_FD_89872 | JGI IMG/M metagenome (GOLD analysis project Ga0123355, IMG submission 89872) | Embiratermes neotenicus P1 segment gut microbial communities from Petit-Saut dam, French Guiana - Emb289 P1 | ecosystem: Host-associated > Arthropoda: Insects > Digestive system > Gut ...
ACAATAAGTTTATTTCATGCCTCTACATGTTTCGAGCACATGTGCTCATCATCAGGAGGTCAAAATTGCATTACACAGCCTCTGGTATCATCACACCTGTAGGTGGCCGTCCGGTGCACAGGTGTGCACGAGACGGCCACCTTTAGGTGTGATGGTACCAGAGGCTGTGTAATGCAATTTTGACCTCCTGATGATTAGCACATGTACTCGAAGCATGTAGAGGCATGAAATAAACTTATTGTAAAAAAAGTTTTGTGCATCAAGTTGGTTAATTACTGAGATAAATGTACTGAGATGCACGGTCAGCAAAACGTAAAAATCTGTAAACTAAGGGTATGGCTTTCTTGAATGTAATATTTTATGCTAAAAAAGTTTATGTTGCACTTAATTATGTTGGAGAAATTTGAATTTTTAACAAAATGTAATCCTAGGCATCTAAACTAAAGTCATACTTGTCTTTTAAAATTGTTGTAAGGGATCACAAATTACACTAAGCTCTGTCGTAAAATGTGACATTGGAGGAAGACTACAATTTAAAAAAACTTAATTATTCAGGGATGAGAAAAGAATTAGAAAAGATATTCTGTCTTCTGAGATGTTGTGCAGCGTCAATGGGTAGTTCGTTACCGACGCTTCGGAAAAGTGTGTTGATTTCATTTTCAAGGGCCGAGACCTTCTTCCTCTTGGGCATCTTGATTCTTAAAGACGAGACAGTAACAGTGACTCCAATCGTCTGTAAAAACTACCAGCTAAGTCTTCGCGACACTACAGAAGATCGAGATGTAACTCGACCAAGATAACGATGGAAAGATCAAGGTTATCTTGTGATATACAGCACTGGCCTTTGACGACGGAACACTATATGCCCTGAGGCGATTTTTATGTTGGTGCCAAATGCGTAACTTAGTGTCATAACACGAAGATTCGACATGGCTTATAGCAAAAGTCCACCACTGAAAGTGATCCTGAGCCAGGTCTGTCCTCTCCCTTCCTTACTACCTACTTCCTCAATAATCATTACACTAATGTTCTAAGTCTCTAATAGTACAACCCGAATTTTCATCATTCCTCATAATAATGCAAGCAGAGGACAAAAACTTGGTTCATTTCCAGCAACCTCACATTCTCACAACCTGCACCACGTCAGTCTTGATTCTGCTTTTGTGCATTCCTTTTTCTCTATCTTGGACTTACATGAGTCCACTAAATTTCACTCTTTTAACAAGAATTTCTCTCTCTTTCTCTCTCTCTCTCTCTCTATATATATATATATATATATATATACGTATACATATAACACATTTCTGGACCTACTGAGCAACTGCCATCTTTTCTCGAAGGACTGTCCCGTAAGGAATTTGAACTCTTACCAATTCCAGTAATGCAGTTTTAAAACTATTATTTCAAGGTAAACATATGTAGTAACTCTGCGGACTTTCCTTCAGATAAGAAGCATCCTTTATCGGTAATATTGACAGCTCAGTGTCAATAAAAAAAAGTCATGAAATTACGGTTCTAGGAATTCCTACGAAATTGAGAATATTTTACACATGGAAGACACCAGGGGATCAAAATCAACATGGTTTATTCTGATACTCGTATCTGTGAAAAATTTATTTGCAAACAGTATGAATAATGGGCACACACTGACTGCACCAAGTATTGACTCTGACCGCTACTTAGTGATTGAAAAGAACTGATTACATTGAAGAAAACTGTAAAGTTCCAAGAGCGGAAACCAAGGTGGAATTCGGAGAAGTTACACGATTCTCCGCAGAAAGTTCAAAGTTCTATACGAAAACATGAGTGAATTCGAATGTAAAAATAGGAATGTGGAAATACTGTGGAACAATCTCAAGAAATGTGTGTTAGGTATTATGAGGGATGTAGCGGGGAGTGTTGAGAAAAAGAAAACAAGAAAGCCACGGATTGCACAGGATATTACCAGTCAAATGGATGAAGGAAGCGGAAGAATGTCAACGACGAAGAATAAGTGGACGACTACTGAACAATGAAGGACGAATTGAGAAAAGACACAGAAGAGGCAAAGAAAAAAATATTTTGAGAGAAAATGTGACGAGATTATGGAATTTCAAAGAATGTTATGGTTTAATGTACTTGATTATAAAGGAAGTAGGTTTGAAATAATATCATGGGATTCAAACCACTGGCGTCGAAGGCTGTCAGGTAACATAATAGTAGATCGGAGACATATACTGGAAATTCGGGAGAATTATATTATGGAGATACAAGATCGAGATAAGCGACCAGGAAACCTGAAGTCGAATCTGAAGAAGAAGTAACGTAAATGCAGAGAAGAAAGGTCCTTACACAGTGAAGATGAGAAAGCTGTCAAGGAGATGAAGTATAGGAAGGCTAGAGTAGACGATGAAATGGAGGAGATTGCATAACGAGGAGCTAAATAATCTGTACACCTCACCCAATGTGGTGCGGGTGATAAAATCGAGAAGAATGAGATGAGCTGGGCATGTGGCGCGTATGGGTGAGGAGAGGTGGGTGTATAAGGTTCTTGATGGGGAAAACGGAGGGAAAGAGACCACTGGGGAGACCTAGGCGTAGATGGGTGAATAATATTAGGATGGATCTCCAAGAGGTGGGATGTGGTTATATGGACTGGATTGGGCTTGTCCAAGATAGGGACAGGTGGCGGACGCTTGTGAGTGCGGTAATGAACTTCCAGGTTCCGTGAAATGCGGGGAATTTCTTGACTAGCTGCAGACCAGTTAGCTTCTCAAGAAGGACTCTGAACCATGGAGTAAGTAAGTAAGTAAGTAAGTAAGTAAGAGCAGACAATGATGTACTCGAACTTTTAGGAGAAGACGGTCTGTAATAACGCGAATAATCAACAACTTCTGTGAAAATGGAGACTGACTCAAGAAGAAGCTAAATGCTGCAAAACACATAGATCATCGCACAATCAGCCTCATCGCAGACACAGCAAAGGTAGTAACGAAATACTTAGAAAAAGAATTGAAAATAAAATTGAGGACATTCGTGGGAGAGATTAGTTTGGATTTAGAAAGAGGAAAAGAATTAGGGATGCCAGAAGGGTGCTGAGAATAATATCAGAGACTGGCATAAATCTTTTGTCTGTGTAAGCTGGAAAAAATTAATGTAGTTGAAAAAATTGGTATAGTCTGGCGGGAAAGAATTTTGACAACAAATTTTACATGGATCAAAGTGTTAAAGTACGAATGGACCAAAGGAAGACAAGAAGTGTGAAGACTGGAATAGTAGTTAGACAAGGACGCTGTTTGTCACCGAATCTATTTAGCTTATCTAGAGGGTTGCCTTATGAAGGAAGGTCTAGAGAGAGTTTGGAGACTTCACAATATGAGGAAAAGTAATTTACACTGTGCAATACGTAGAAGCCCGTGTTGTGCCGCGTAAGGCAGAAACGGTTCTACTGGGCGTTATTGATAGATTAGTTGAATTTGGAAGGGCTTTATAACGGAAAATACTAATGTAATGAGAATATCAAGACCACTCTCCCTAGTAGAGGTTATGGTAGATCAAACCAGTTGGAGAAAGTGGAATATTTAAATTATCTGGGTGACGCAAATATGCACTTGAAATTAAATCCATGTTTGCAGTGACAAAAAGCAGCATTCAACCAGAAGACAAGTCATTTCACCAGCAAATTGGACTTACATTTAATGAAAAAAAATAGCGAAATACTACATTTTGAGCATAGAATTTTATGGTGTTGAAACTTAGATACGCTGGAGAATAGGTCAGAAATACGCCGAAACTCTTTTAAGTGTGGTGCTGGAGAAGACCATTTGGATCGATTGTGTAAAAAACGAAAAACTTTTGCCCAGAGTCAAAGAGGGAAGAAATCCTACATACAAAAAAAAAGAAGGAAGGCTAACTGGTTTGGTCACATCTTGCATATGAACTGAATTTTAAAACATGTAATTGAAGAAAATGTAGAAGAAACGAGAAGACATGGAAGTGGCAGTAAGCAGCTGTTTTATGACCTGACGAAAAACAGATAATACCAGAATTTGAAAGAAGAAGCACGAGATTTCAAGCTGTAAATAACTCGTTTTGGAGTGTTATGTTTACCTCTCACGATACAAAATACGCACTTGACGAATGAATTTCTTCATCATGTTTGATGGCTTTGACATTAACCTGTAATTCCTGCCCTTGCTAAGCAACCTTAATTTTGTTCGAACTGTTCACAGACATGCCTGTTTTGCATTATTTATCTCACTTCTTTCCCTAACATCTTGAAGTCCGAAAAAAGCCGGGGGTCAATGAAGAAAGTACAAGTGTGGAAAGGCTAAGAGGCATTACACTTTTCCAGCGACACTGATAGAAAATTTTAAGCACTGAATTTTTCAAGTAGTCCTTGATCGTTCTTCGGCCAAAGGTGTTTTGGAATTAGGGTAAAACTTTAGGAAGTGAAGGAGATTAAATGAGGGAATATGGACTCTTTTTATTAAGCATAAGAGGAAAGAATGTGATCTTTTACTTTATTGGTAATGAATATAGTTACTTATTTTGGGTTGGCCCCACGAAGAGCGCTGAGTGTTCAACGTGGTATTTTGAAATGCCATGTTCTAGAAGCGAGGGATGCCAAGGAAAACCTTTTCCTGTGGACACGTTCTTTGAAGAGTTTAAATAAATCATAAAATTCCAGTTCATATTTCGCAGAGAATATATACAGTCTCCAATACAAAGCACAACCCGTTGATGCAGTCAGGGAAAGAATCGATGTTTATTATGAGAATTGCAATATAAACTGTCTTGGAAAGACGCAGATCTTGTTGGTTAAAGTAGGTGGGAAATAGAATGGCCCAGTCTTTTGCACGGTTAAGGTAAAGGGAGAGTTTCGACGTGGTACAGTGACGTATGTTGTTTGAGTACTTTCTGTCGTGTAACGAGTAGAGTAAAATGCCATAAACATAAAATTCTCCCCGCCCGATGAATAACTTTGTCGCTGCTCTTCATGGGACGATGTGATGTGGAATGGAGTGGACATCGGCTGGCAGAGCATCTCGTTTTATGGCTCTGCTCGTGCAACAATAACAAGGCTAACGACTTCCTAGAGTCCTCCTTTCCTTCGTGCAGAACATTTTAAATTTTTAAAATAATTTTCTTGGCAAGAGATATTATGTTATTTTTGCCACAATGTTTTTTTTTTAATTTAAGACATAAAATGTATTTAGCGATCTTTCTGTCTCGTTTAAAGGAATAGAGTCCTTCTTTGGAAAGTTTATACTCGCTCAGCTGGTCAAGCAACTTTCCAACATTTTTGGAATGCGGGACGCTTGTTGTCTTCTAAAAGGATCACCTGTGGCCCCTGTTCTGAACCAGATAAACTTAGTATAATCCCCTCTACTCTATCTGTTTATCATGAAGTTTGGGATTATCTTCCATTACACAACACGGTTATGTCTATTCTTCAGTATTCTAACGAAAATTTTATATAAATTTCTGGTATTTTCGTATCATCTCTTATTGAACTGATAAGTCCAGTAACATGTGGTGAAGAATATAAAATACGAAGGTTGTAATTATACAATTTCTTCATATCTCCTCTCACTTTTTTTAACTTTCTTTTATGAATTCCGGACTGAAAACCAGTTCTACGATCTGTATTGAAACCAGTTTTGGCTCTCTGTCTTAGCATTTTATTTAAAACAATACAGGAGAAACCAGTATAGTAATTAAGTCACTAGCGAGTCATTTGTATCTACGATATATCGGTTAGGGCACTGATTACTGCGACTCTATTTACTTCGAGTTATGGTTGCTTTGCTGGTTAGTATCACAACTCACATGAAGTAACACCACATTAAAAATAAGTGACTTTCAAATTAGGAACTAAAATTAGATATTGTCATGAAAAGTAGAAGGATTGAATTAGTATTCGTTTTGCATTAGGTGTTTCAAATAATATTTTTACATCGCTTCTAGCAGCCGTGTCTGTCCTACACGTTTTAAATAGAACGGAATAAATTTCAAAACGCGCTTGTGAATTCTGTGTTAATTGCAGAGTAGGAAAAAAGTGTTAAAATTATAAATAAAGTATCCTTGAGCAGTTAAGAATGGCTTCCTTGACTGCTTCTTCTTATATGATATTTACAACCAACGTAGCACTAAATTACACACACACACACACACACACACATATATATATATAATGTAAGTAATTAGATAAATTTGGAAACAAACTAGAACAATGAATGGAAAACACATTGGACAAAAATTGTTATATGAACTGTGGCAGTGACACGGGACATTAAGTAACAACCCGAAAATGAAGCATTTCACAAAGCAATTTTCCTCTACTTGGAAGGGAAGCACACCGAAGTCAGTTGGCTAGAATAACTATTCATTCACTGATTAACCCATTATGACATTGTGGTAATTTATGTACCATTATCTGCAATATTATCTTCGTAAGCAAGGTTAACCGCTTAGTTTAATGGAGATATTTGGATTTTCTCTCCCGTATGAACTTAATTTGTAATTACTTTTAAACTGTCCTTTTATGGCTATACACCATTATAGACAGGCGGCCTTCATTTTTACATTATTCATTCCGTGCATTGATAAATAATTAATATTTTTGAACAACCAACCAAATGCTTTGTGCATTTAGTTTAGTCAAGACAGTCCTCAGTCTGCTGAAAAACTGAATCGTCTCATTTCTTTCTTTCTTTTCTCCCTTTCTTTATGTATTTATATTTTATTTCGTTTTTCCTTACGTCTTCTTTGCTTCTTGATCTTTCTCGTTTCTCTCTTCTTTCATGAATTAATTTTTCCATACTTCAACATTCAAAATAAATTGTCCATATCTAATGCTTTATTATCCAACCAATGCACTCAATTATATAAAATCGGTGAAATGATAAAAACCAATTAAACTTATAAAAGCCACTCCAACATGTTTCGGTTCACGCAGGAACCATCATCAGGGAGCTACAACCACTGCTTAGCTAAAATTACAAATCTTGTTCAACAGTGCGTGTCGGTACAGACGTTGTCAGAATATGCCGCCTGCCGCCTTAACACTGACAACGTCTGTACCGACACGCACTGTTGAACAAGATTTGTAATTTTAGCTAAGCACTAGTCGTAGCTCCCTGATGAAGGTTCCTGCGTGAGCCGAAACATGCTGGAGTGGCTTTTATAAGTTTAATTGGTTTTAACAATTGAACGATTTTATATAACTGAGTGCATTGGTTGGATAATAAAGCATTGGATATTATTGACGCACGGTGTAATCATGAAGAAGATTGTCCATACTTTTATTCTTTCCGGTTTGACAAAAAAAGAGAATCACGAAATCTCTCAACACGTATGAAGGCAACACAGTTTCCTTGGCATATCTTTATTCGCCACGTTTCGAAGCATTTCGAGTGACTGAAGTTATAGCACCATTTTTTCTTACGTTCCGCACTAATGTGGAAGGGCGTGGTCAGGTTCACTCTTGGAAATGGACATCCCGGTACCCCCTGGACAGAAGTGTGTGGGTCCCAGAAGGGGTCAGGACGCTCTAGACTTCGCCAGGAATAGAAATGAAATTTCCTCTTTTTCAGGCACTTAGCCACGTGACTATAATGATGTATTATTTTTTTTAAATAGGTCAAAAAATAGACAATAATTGGGTGTCTGGATTCAATGCGATAAATACTTAAGGGAACAACATTTAAGGTTACTGTACTGTGGGATGTGACGCCGTGTACGTTTTTGTGCAGATGTATAAAATTTACATAGAAACACATTATTTCCTTCGTTTTCGAATAGAGACCCATTTAGTTCCACTTATTGGCCTTGAATATGGAGAGAGGAGGTTCATCCGAATCGTTGGCACGCTGCTACCAAAGTACACGTTGTCACGTTGGTTGACCCGTAACTTTGTGCCATACATCCTTTATGCACTATAAAAGTAAGGTCCCTTATAGCTGGCACAGTGGAAATGGAAGCTATTTGAAACAGCAGGGCTGTGCATTCATCTTCTGTCCGTGAGAAGGAGGGGGCTATGTTATCTGCAGGAGTACAGCAGACAGGCATCTCGGACCTCTGCGATAATAACTTTGCGAGGAACCCACCACCAATGCCAGCGAATAAAAGAATAATATATCTGCTGTAGAATAACGTATAAAGTCAATTCCATCGCCCAAACTTCACTCCATCTTTCTCCCTTCTTTACAGACTGTAGGTTCGCTATGGCTCTTTCTTACACTTCTCTTCTTCTTCATTCTTCAGAGCAGATCTTTCATAGACTTCGTACTGCACATCACGTCAGGGGTAGAGAAAAACTGAACCCGCACCGTACATGACAAACACAAACACCCTCTCTTTGTGACGACTGCTTTAAAATTAAAATCTGTAATTTAAATATTAGTTAATTTAAATTTACACATCAAAATTCTTCTTCTTTATGCCTATTCGGATGTTGACGTTGGCCGAGTTATATTGCTATAATATCAGTCTTAAAGTAGCAGTTATAGTTTGGAGGCTACTGTGAATACAGTATTGAAATTTGGGTCACGTAAAAGATGTGGTCATCTGAATAAAATATTATCGGTTGAAGGATTCCCCTGCATGTGAGTAGAAAATATGACGTTAGCTGAAGGGTATGTCAATTTCGTTCTTCATTCTTCATGTTTGTACCGTGCAACAATGACGATTAAGACACTTTATTAGGCAGTGCCTCTGTAGACTGTGCAGTACACACACAGTGCCTCTGTAGACTGTGCAGTAAACACACAGTGCCTCTGTAGACTGTGCAGTACACACACAGTGCCTCTGTCGACTGTGCAGTACACACACAGTGCCTCTGTAGACTGTGCAGTACACACACACACGCACGCACCACGGGCAAATATGCTGCCATAACACCGACTATGTTCATATAAACGGAAAAGATAGAACCATTACTGTAATTTTAGCCAAGCACTATATAGAGCTCCCTGATGATGGATCCCTTGTGATCCGAAACATGTTGGAGCAATTTTAAAAATTTTATAATAATTCTAATTGTATCTACGAATTATGTATTTGTGCATCTGTTGGACAGTAAAGTGTTTTATTCGTTCTTCATATTGCACAAGGACTTCCGTAATCGCCACAAATTATTACCGTAATGAATAAAGCAATGTGGGTTGGCATTTATTAGACAGACGAATAATGTAGTACATGGAAGTTTGGTCGGAAAACATCATGAGGTAAATTAGGGGCAGTTGGAAAACAATGTCATAACTGCACTGAAATCTGTAATATGTAGACGTAAAATGTGTTCGCGTAACGTTGGCAAGGGTAAACTAGCGGGCTGTTGTCAACACGGGTATGAAATTTCTGGTTTCATAAATGTCTGATATTCTTCTTATTTTGGAGGAATATCAGTAGTGTGATATGAAATTGCGCTGTCGACGGGTAAAGGTAATTTGACATGTGAAAATATATAAAATTCGGAGAGGAAACTGGTTATTTATCCCAATCAACTTCAGCAGTGCTTAGCTGCACAAGATACGTGCCTAAACTAGTTCAGTGTCTGGATATTTAAATCACAGTAACGCGCAATTCTGTTCGGTCACAAGTTGCTTAAAACGTGTCTGGTATGCACGCGGTCCGTAGGCGCTTGAGGAACAGGTTACTTTTATGCACGTTGTTTATTTTTCTCAACTTGTGCAGTCTAGAGTCAGCATCGTAATGACCAGAAGAATGTACTGACATCGATTTTGTCTGTGTACATATCCCTTATCTCAAAGCTTCCTTCCGTGCTGTATAAAATTACTGTTTTATACTTACTCCATGGAGCAAAGTCCTTCTTGAGAAGCTAACTGTTTCTGCAGCTAGTCAAGAAGTTCCCTGCACTTTATGGAACCCGAAAGTTCATCACCATATTCACAAGTGCCCGCCATCTGTCCCTATCCTGAGCCAACTCCATCCAATCTCCACCCCCTCCCACTTCCCGAAGATCCATCTTAATATTATCTTCCTATCTACGTCTGGGTCTCCCCATTGGTAAAGTGCTGTGTGATACCTCCCCTAGAAACACTCCCCCCCTGAGATCCGAGTGGGGGAGTAGTTTACCTCCGGATTGTTTTGTCTCCAGAGGAAGCATGTCACCTTGTGAATATTTCTTAACAAAGGTTTTTCACGGGGAGGCGTTGTTAGCACCTCGCCCAACCCCCAAGCTGGAAGACCACCCCTCGTCGGCTGTCCGCGACTGCTTATTCAATATATTCACAGCTACCCTCCATATCGGAGGCTGTTCCTCCATCCGTAACCTGAGGACGTGCAATGCCGTGGTGACAGGGACCCACTTATTACGGATCATATGGCTAACATTTATAAAAACTTAAAAATGCTGGTGCATATAACACAATTTGTCAATGTCATGGGATCCCACGATAATCATGAGTTATTTTGTATACACCAGCATTTTTAAGTTTTATAAATATTGGCCATGTGATGTCCCAGTCAGGCCAAAACCAGTTGGCAACATTTGAAACAATAAAATAACAAAAATATACTTGTGACAGATGGACTACATATTTTATTTCATTTCAGTACTGCAATTTATAAGTATTTTCAATTTTAAATGAAACGATGCAAGTCGTGTACTGTTTTATATTTATAGTAAAATTCGCAAAGAAAGAACCAAGTTATTACGAAATAACAGGTAATAATAAAGGCGATGATTGTAACTGGCCATCCCTGAGTTCATTCCTGGGGCGAGCCATTCCAAGTAGTGGGGCGGAGGGGGAACTATAAAGTGGAAATATCGGCAACTAACTGCATTTATACACGTTACGAGAACGGGAATTAAGACGTTCAATTGACATGCTTCTGTGTAATAAAAACCAACTTGATGCAGTATTTATCCTTACTTTATTTCGTCATTCAACCTGTACATGTTTTGGACATATTTGTAGCCCATCATCAGGAGGTATACTGTATATATACAACAATTGGTACGTGCTGTGCTTTTCAGTTGACTGTCTGTTCGCCGGCCAACGGACAGTCAACGGAAAAGCACAACACGTACCAGTTGTTGTATATATACAGTACTCCTCTTAATGACGGGCTACAAATATGCCCGAAACATGTAGAGGTTGAATGACGAAATAAACTAAGGATAAACAGTGCAACAAGTTGGTTTTTGTTACACAGATGTATGGAGATGCAAGGGTAAAAGAACATAAAATGACATGCTCCTCTCTGCATTGACCAAAATTTTTTTCAAATTTAGCAGTGTTATTTTAGTTTAGATATTGAAGGGACGTTCTGAAGCCCTAGTCCTCTGGTCAGGAGTGTGGTGTGAGTGCGCGTTGTATTTTCTTGTCTCATTTGTTCTGTGGTTCGCCAGAGAAATAACTGATAATCTGAATTTTGAAGGCAGTCGAAAGAATTGAGCTACGGCTTTGGAATTCCTTTCGTACAGAAATTCAGTTACTTAGAATTCAAAAAAGAAGGAGCAGCGAACACATGAGCATACACAGTGCCGACATCAGCTTTTAACCAATTAAATTATGATTACACCAAGGCTATTAAATTCAGCACATCGTGTATGCTGTCTTTGCCGTCGAAGTGGAACACTGTACAATTGGAAGACAGGAGTAAAATGAGGATTCCTCCTTCATATTGCTTAAGGATAAACCCATATTTACCATGCGCACACAATTTTTAAGCCCCTTATGACTTCGAAACGTCAACCACACCTACACAACAGGCTGAAGCACTATAGCTCGCAATTAGCCCGAAAAATCTATCAACATGTTCGGCGAAATGTTGAGTACGGTCGAGTACGTGATAAAACACTAAGGAAGTGTAACTTACAGGTCAAGTGGGAATAGCTGCTTAGGAAGATCGCTGGAAAGACAGCATGTGTCTGTTAACACGCTGTATTGGGCTGGATGAAAACACAAATAAATTTTTCTGCGAAGTCAGCAAAAGGAGCAAACAAGTTAGGCAGTTATTCTGAATTATTGCATTGGTTTAAATCGGCGGAGGAAGAGGTTGCAGATTTCGACGCTATGTAGCCTAAGTACTGAAGCGAAATTACATAAAAACGGATACTTAAAATGAACAGATAATGCCGGCGCAACCAAAGTACTGAAATGAGCAGACTGATCAGACAACAGACTGATCAGAAAAGAGACTGATCAGACAACAGACTGGTCAGACAGCAGACTGATCAGACAGCAGACTGATCTGACAGCAGACTGATCAGAAAACAGACTGGTCAGGCAGCAGACTGATCAGAAAACGGACTGATGAGACAAGAGACTGATCAGAAAGCAGACTGATCAGACAGCAGACTGATCAGAAAACAGACTGATCAGACAAGAGACTGATCAGACAGCAGACTGGCCAGACAGCAGACTGATCAGAAAACAGACTGATCAGACAACAGGCTGATCAGACAACAGACTAATCAGATAACATACTGATCAGACAACAGACTGATCAGACAGCAGACTGATCAGAAAACAGACTGATCAGACAGCAGACTGATCAGAAAACAGACTGACCAGACAACAGACTGATCAGACAACACGTTCAGATAAAGGCATAGGTTAACTTTCCAAAACTTAAACGATACACAGTGTCTCTTTACACTGTGCCCTTAGTACGTCAGCTGTCGTGGCAACTTTACGGCATACGAAGTCTGGATTCGCCAGGGATGTGTAGTTGGTATTATCCCTTCAGATCCACTTACCTCATTTCACAGAATTGCTCTGAAGTGCTGACCTCCCGATTCTAAGCTGGCTATGCTCCTTCTTCAAATATTTCCCCACACAAGAGGGGTCTTTTCTCTTAGGCACTGACAGCTTGTCCAACTGATATCCTACTTCTCTGTGTTCGGACAAAAGACGAAATGTGAGCCCTGGAATTTCACTATCAAACATTCAGTTCATGTCTCGCACAGACCTTCACCCATATCCGCTAGGTGGGCCTAGTGGTTGATGTTATTGAGGGAATAGACGTTGTTTCTTGTGAGAATCATTTGAAACAATCAAACATTTGAAACGATCAAAATTAGGTTTGTAACGTTAAATCATGCGGTATATAAAAATTATTACTGCATTTATACGGTTATTACCGAATGAAATCTAAGTTGTAGATTTTCGCGTAGTAAAGCCACTAATACTACTGCCAAAGATTCACTTGAAACTGATAAAGAAACTTTTCTATGAAACTCGTCTCTCTAACTGTCTGGCGTAAGTATGAATAATACGCTACCGAAATTACCTCCAACCAGCGGTGTTGTATGGACACCCCTGCGTTATTCTACACACTATGAGAGAAACACATACACGCAAGTGCCAGATCGAAGCTGGCTACCAACTCGTAAATTTGGACAAGTTTCCATTGAAGTAACGAAGAGGAAGTGAGAAAGACGCTGACGATGAAGGGGGTTCAAAGAAGGGAACGGGGGTAGAGATGACCCCACCATCGAGGAAGGGGAATATACCATCAGTATATATGTATAATGTATAGCTGACCGGTGACATAAACCAGCCCTGGAGTGTTAAAATTTGACACGGATAATATTGTAGAACGAGATAGGGGTCGGAGCCTAGAGACCTCTGCTCTTCCACTTTGCCCCAGTAACTGTCTTCCTGCTCCAACCCCACCACCCACCCTCTCGTCTTTCTAAGGCTCCTATATATAAAGTCTATCCTATAAAATATAAGACGATACATTATTGTGGAAGGTTCTTTTTCCCCAGTAATTCATTTTTCAACCGGACTCCGGTCAATTATTCAAAAAATTGCTGGCCCCTTGATACTAGCAACCAGCATCGTAGCTGATCAACTGTAGAACGGCCTCTCGGTTTGAATGTGCTGATCTAACAGGGGAAAAGAGAGAAAAGGACGATCGTATTTTGATGCCAAATAATGTCCGTTCCCTCCGTTTTGTCGCACTTTTCCGTGGTTTTCCAGTTTCCTTCTTTATTTCTGTTCGCTTCTTGGTCTATGATAGCAAGCGAAAGTGTGGTCGAGTTCAAATGTACTCTTAAGTTTTTATTAACCTGTTTACACTTTGCGAGCTTTTAGGCTTTCCCAACCCTGCAATTTATGTCGCCGTTTCTCTAGGACGTGGCGCTGCCTCACTTGGTGATTTTGGTACCCGACGTTTCGGGACCATTACGAACATTTCGATCTTTGAAGACAAGACCAACAATTTGCCTCGAAAATTTGGGCACCAATCACTCAGCGTTACAGCGCACAATCCTAGAGAAACAGGGGTAGGCTTATATTTAATGTGTAACAAATTCAGGTGTAAGGTCATTGAGCTCGGGTCTTTTTGTCCTGCTACAATTTTCGCACCAGACAATAGAAATTTATGTGTGACTCGTATCGTGGCAATATCATTAAAGGCCTAAACATTATAATTTTTAGTTCGTTACATAATCATATACTACGAATATGGCGGCTGTGCGACCTAATTGAGGTGGAAATGCTTCCAGCTCCATTTCACCAGATTTAACGTAAAATTCTCTGCATTTCGCCTAAAGAGTGCATTCGTTTCATTACAAGATACTAACAATGAATAACTAGACTTTTACTTAACAACCCTAATCGACCTGTCTTATAATGGAGACGTAACCTGTTCTCTTTGTGGTAGGTAATAAATTTTTATTTATTATTTATATGAAGTTTATGTTGCAAATGCTGTAAGTCATGTATGAAAAATGTATCTTGTATGTCATTATTTCTTGTTGTTTCTTAAAGGTTTTTGTCTAGTGTTTAATCCTAATAAAGAAGTTTTATCCTGATTGTGCTTATCGCTAAACATTACCAGGAATCTGTGCTAAAATGAAAGGTTTATTCTTAAATATTTTGTATCCAGTGGCGACTTAAGTTTTCTAAAATGCGTTGTAAAATTTGTCAACGCCTTCACAATAGTGAATTTATAAGACACAGAAGTTACAATAACTTTATTTCAATCGTAGTTCTTGCTTGGTTTTAATAATTTACATAGTTGTCAAATAAATGGTTATTCAGTCAAAGTGGATTGAATATTTAAAATAGGTTCAAAACACCTAAATATAATGATAATTGTTAGGCTTTTATTGCATCTTAGCCCCACGTGTATTCATTGTTCAGTTTTTCTCACAAAATAGCAAAAAGTAAGAAACTTACTCACGATATGACAAAAGTGACGTTTTTGCCTTCGGTTTGGGAATGCTAGTTTTTTACGCTCCTTTACACACAACGCGAAACAGGCTGCGCAATATTCAAAACACGCCCAATATAAACTTTGGTTTAAACCAAACCACCGTTTCTTTGTTAATGATTTGTCGCGGCACGCAAGTCATTTTTCTTTACTGGTCTTTTACTGTAACGTATGCTTAACGATGCACTTGACACATAGAGGCTCTCATCCGTTTAGTTTTTCTCTTTACTCTTTTTATGTAACTGCTTTACGCTTTGATGAATTGATTGACTAGTTGCTCATGACTTGTACACAGAAAAGTATGTAGGACTTCATGTGAAATGACCGTTATTGTTGCCCACCTTTAACTGAACTTTTCTATAACTTTTTACGAACATCATTAAGACATAAGATATCGAATGTAATGAGTATATTTTTAGCCATTTGTTAGCTGTTAATTGCAGACAGACATTGCGAGAATGAATGGCCCATATTTGTAACATTCTTGGTGAATGCTGTACTTGTGACGTAACAGAATCTTGAAAGCTTTCCAAATGTGACTGCACTTGCAGAGTGTTCAGATAACAAATAGAAAGGAAGTACCGAATATCAAAAGACTCTTGCTCTCCGATAATTAGCAGAAGTAACTAAATAATCCCACAAGCAAAGTAGAAAAGCCACCTCTCACCATTTAGTACAATCTCACTAGAAAATATACAAAAAGAAATATGTCCTGACTGTTAGGTAATGTACTTGTCATTCAGTCCAAGAAAAGAAAGTCAGCAATTCACTGTGCACCGTGAAACAGCGTGTTCAGGGACTGAGACTAATCCTTTTTACCAGTTTTCCCCTGTCTGTCTGTCTGTCTAGGTAACTTCATAATCCCTATAGTTCTCTTGCTTCCTATTGTAAAGGTCCAGCTTTCAAATGTCGATCCCCAGGCTCCTTATCCTTTCACGTACATGGAGAGATAACTAAGGAACAAACGAACAGAGTTAATGAAGTACAGTAGTTGCGAGGAACTAATACTTGCTAAGCCAGTCAAGAATTTCTGTAGTTTTTACGAATTTGAAATTTTGCTCAGTATTTACAAGAGACAAATATTTCTACCCCCACACAGTCACGGATTATTTCGTTCTTCACAGATGCCAGGACAGTGACATGCCGTATATTAGGTCGCCATAGCTGGTTCGAGATTTGTTTCCGGTTTGTTACTCACTTGTCACCTTTTTAACAGCTGGCATACATATTGAGTAATTAACAGCATACTTAAACACGTCATAAATTAAAAATCGGCCAATCCGTGCGATCGTACTGTTTGTATAGGTAGGCAGTTCCGAGTCCAAATCTCAAATTGGAAATTGGCTATTCTGAGGTTTTCGTGTTCTTTTCAGCAGTCCGTCATGAATGATTCCGAAAAGTAGCCTAAATATCGTAATGACCGTCTTATTCAACGTCATACTTAATTTATTATTCGCTGATTGTCCTAACACTCAACGCTGCAAATCGTATTCTCTATCCAATTGGGTGTGAGAAATGTCAAAGTATACGAATATATCAGTTGCTATGATTCTTCCCGTTACGTCGCCTGTGCCCCAGTGAAAAGTGCTAAAGTTACATTTTGCCTCAAAAAGATCCAAGGGATTATCCAACTTACGACATTGAGAGGGAAAATAGTGATAATTCTGAAAGTCAATCGATGGGTCTGAAGAATACTAACTCCGTAGGGCGTGAAATTCGTATAAAATGTGTTTAATGATTCCGTTCCTGTCGTACAGAGAGCAGAGTCCGTCTTCTTTACAAAGACTAATATTGTTTAGGAAAGTAATCTCTATTTATTACGAGAAGCACACAAAACACATAAATATGCTGTGTGAATGAAACTCGGGCTCTCTTTATATTAAGAGCACGTGGTAGTGTGCAATCTGCCACCGATGCTATTTAATATAGGCACTGAATGTGTCGCCAAATACTTCACAAACAATTTGATGATATTTTCAACAACTATCATTCTAAACTTTGAATTATTATTATACATTACTTTATAAGAAATTCTAAAACATGCGACAGGAAATGGCCGTGGGTTAATAGAATTACAACACCACTGTGTTCTAGAGGACCGAAACGCTGGATTTAGTAGGCCTAAACAATTAAACGTAATTGTGAATAAATGTTGGAAACTGGGAACAAACTCTGAGAATTTTGGGGCATAATAATGTACAATTTGACTGACAGAGCATTATGAAGTGTGGTGTGACGTAGTTAAGATTCTCTGCCCATATCAGGTAGTTTAGAAAGATATGCAAACGAACAGACAGATGTTATTTTGTTGGGAGGAAACGGACACTTGAATGAGAGAAGGTGACATATTTGAATGATATTAAAATAGGTATTATATAAATATCTGTTACTTATTTGTTTATTGATTATTTTATTGCAGTTATTTATTTGACGATGGCGGTCCGTGTTAATAATGTGATGGACAAAGTGATATGGCAACAAGTTTTCCACCTGCAACTTCATTTTCCCTTTTACGTATTTTATTCGTTTATTTTCCATTTGCCTTCAATGCTAAAAGAGCTAGATACAGGCAGCGTCGCTAAAGAGACCTTTGACAGTGTTAGAAAGCGTCAGCATCCCAGATTGGCCTCTGGTCCAGTCGTCGAATGATAATAAATATGGCGTATAATAAGCAGGAATTTCTGCGGAGAAAGCGGTCGTGGCCAACTGCAGTGGTACAATGGCCTGAAATAGATGGGGAAGCTAACGCATACACGTGAAGTTACTCAGTCCCAGATAACGGGATTTGAACCAAAGGTTTTCCTGGTGAGAAGCACGACATTCGTTGAGATATATACTGTGCAGATGTCTCCACTAGTCTTTGGTATTAGCAGTGTTCTGTTGCTGCAGACGTTAGGTTTTTTAAGTGGGCACATTTGAAACCACCCGCTACGCCGGCTGGAGTGATCGGTTTGTTACGAGTCCCTGGAGATCTGTCCCGCGTACTTTTACGTCGTTTTGTTCTAACAATCTAGCATATAGCTCGGCCGCCTTTTACGGGAACGTTAGACTTCCAGCAGCATGCTGTGGTGTAGCCTATTATTGTGAACTCTATAAATTCCAACTTTGATCGGCAGTGCATTAAGGGTCAGAAGTTGGTTGATGGTTTGGGAGCTTGAAACCAGGGAGGAAGCAGTCATGGGTAGAAGCACTCTTTTGAAATTATTTTTGGTTCCTGCCTGTGTACATATATATATATATGTGGTGGGGGAGAGGGGGGAGAAGCTGAATTAGTTTCAGAAATGAATAAAAGTCCGAGCAAGTAGAAGTGCACGGAGTATGGAATAATTCATAATTTCAGAGAAGCGGTGCTCTCGAAATCAGATTACGTTTTTGTTAAATATTACATGGTAAAATCTAGTGGATAGATGGCTACAAAATTTCGAAATCTGAAGAGCACTGTCTTCTGAGATTTGGCGACATATAGTTTAGTGGCTAAATACCAAAGTTTCGGGCTAGCTTGCGTCCTCCATCTTCATAATCAAAGTGCTCACATTACTCTCATGGAATTTTGGGAATGTAAAGCCGTAACATTTGGTTAATTTTTGCCAGAGTTTTGGATGAACGTACGGCCCTAATCTTCAGAAAAATGGAGGAAGAATAGAGCCAGAAGATTCCTGCAAAAATTCCACTTTTTTCCCCAAATTACACACACTGTTACTCTGCACATAACTCTCGTATCGATATTCCCCGAATTGCGAAATTCTGAACAATCTAAATATTACACCTTTTGTTCGACACGCCAGGGAATATTATTGTAGCTATCAAGAGGATGAAAATGCGATGGTCAGTATATGCACCACATAGATAAGAAAGAAGCTGACTCTATGGAGCATAGACCTTCATGAGAAGCTAACAATAATAGTTCTATAATGAATCAATAACTACACAGAATTTTATAAAACCCAGGGTTAATTACCGTGTCCTCTACTATTCCTTATTCAGAGCCAACTGTGTCTGATCTATAACATTCATACTATTTCATTAATACAGTTTATTATTATTTTGTCATCTATGCTTAAGTTTTGGCAGTGGTCCTTTTTCTTCAAGGTTTTCGACGAAATTTATATAGAATTTTAAATGGGATTTCTGTAAGCAAAGCAACACTTGGAAGGCCTAAGCAGACATGGGATATTAAGAATAAGATTGATTTGAAAGACGTGGTTTATGCTTTTCCTACGGAAGTCAGTACCGGGATCAGCGATCCAATTTTCACTGATAAAATAAGAGTGAGATTCTACCAGTAGAAGCAGTGAAAGTTGCGGTAACAAGCAATTGCGACTGCAACACATAGTAGCTCATGGTCTGCAACATTGTAGGTTGCGCAGTTAATATCAATTAATTAACTTCTTTATAAATTAGTTGCATTACTTTGTTAAAGAAAAAGTAGACTTGTTTGGTGTTAATCTGTTAAAGGAATAAAATTATAAAAGGAAACTACAGTGAATAAAGTTATGTGGGTTTTTTATTTCCTTCATCTCAAGAGAAAGAAGTTATTCTTTTCCTTTCTGACAGCAAGTAGATTGGAGGAGGACTGCGAAAGAATTGAAAAGGAGTCATGAAGAAGAGCGAGGAGGGGAGGTGGGGAGAGTGGGGCATTTCTGAGCAAAAGCCAAATTGGCAAAGTTGATAATTAAGGAGCTATGTGTGCCCGTAAGAAAACCAGCCATGACTGCAGAAGGAAAAACACAGAGACCCCAACCAACAATAATGAACTCTAGCAACTACTGGAATTTTCTTTTCCATACAGCAATGGAACACGGACTACTGTTCCCCCTTTCTTTTGGGGTGACAACACATGAAACTAATGAACCAACTCAGTAGTTCGCCTTCACTGACTTTAGTCTTCTCTTCTTTTTCCTACCTTCTTCTTAGCCTCAACATCCCATAGACGGAAAACAAACGAGGAAAAGTATGTAAAGGAACAGAGCTACATGGATTTTGTGTCATTCTGTCCGCGTATACAGCATCACGAAAGTTTTATACTTATCACAAAGAACGCTGGGTCACCGAATTTAAATTGTATACTCTTGTAGAATATTTGTGTTCAGCTCAAAAAGGACAAATCATTCCTTCTAATTAATTAACCCTTTCGGGCGCAGTCGTCAGTACATGTACCAAATTCTTTTGCTTGAAAAGCTCTGCATCTCACCCATAGAGTTCATTTATGTGTTCCGTATGATTCTCAGAATAAACACCGATATTGTCTGCAAACATAATTGAGTGGCTGGTTTCTGTGATGGAGATGATTTGTGTCTTTTGTGAAGAATGAATTGAAGTATTACGTTTTCTTATCATTCTTATTTTAACTACTACTACTACTACTATTGCTAGTACTACTTCCACCACCACCACTACTACTACTACTACTACTACTACTTCTACTACTACTATTACTACTACTTCTATTACTACTACTACTACTACTACTTCTACTAGATCTACTAATACTACTTCTACTACTACTTCTTCTTCTACTAATACTACTACTATTTCCATTACTACTACTACTACTACTACTACTACTACTACTACTTCTACTACTACTATTACTACTACTTCTATTACTACTACTACTACTACTTCTACTAGA
>Ga0123355_10004254_pt1 | contig 20804 bp, 22 predicted proteins | sample TergutEmb28metaG_3_FD_89872 | JGI IMG/M metagenome (GOLD analysis project Ga0123355, IMG submission 89872) | Embiratermes neotenicus P1 segment gut microbial communities from Petit-Saut dam, French Guiana - Emb289 P1 | ecosystem: Host-associated > Arthropoda: Insects > Digestive system > Gut ...
AGGTTTTTTCGAATTTGAACTACGGCATGGAGATAGGCTGGTGTTGGATAATATACCAATTGGCACAACCTACACCGTAACGGAGTACTTTGTTACCGCGTATGATCAATCGGCTTTTATTACGGAGGCTGGTATTACTGGTGGTGAGATTTCTGCACCCCGCCTCCCACCCCGTCAAGACTTGTTAGCCACTGGTGTTATGCGCCAGCGTTGGGTAGCGGGTGCAGTAGAAGGTACAGGCACGATAAATAGCGATAATAGTGTGCTGGTTATAAACCATCAAGACCAAGCCCCGCCCCTGGGTGTTTTTGTAGATAATGCGCCATTTGTTGGGTTGATAGTGCTGGCAGGTATTAGTGGTGTGCTTGGGTTTATGAGATTGCGCAAGCGTGAGTATGAGGAAGATATTTAAGACTCACATAAGCCTGTCATTCCTGGCTTGACCAGGAATCTAAGTGACTTATATAGTTAGATCCTGAAACAAGTTCAGGATGACAGGGCAGAGCAAATTCGACTGGAATCTAAGCACGCGAAGCGTGCACATTTCACAAAAAAAATTTCAACTGGTAACCAAATCCAACCAGTTGAAATTTTTTTTATTATTACTCAATATAAACATACGCCGCACGTGCCACACTATCCCAGCGGGCAACTGCGCCAATTTCCTGCATTACAAATGCCAGCGGTACAAATGTGCGCTCTGCAATTATCACCGGCGTTCCCATATTGGCAAGGGGCTGGTCAATTGTCATGGTTATTGTTTCGCCCATTAAATTAAATGAAACTACGCCGCCGGTAAAACTTAGGTTGGTTGCGCCCAGTGCTTCTATTATAACGCGCAGGGGTACCATGGTGCGGTCGCTTGCTATAAACGGCGGGGCTTCCAATATGCCAGGTGTGCCGCCGTCGGTAAAGGTGGTGCTGCCTATTACAAAACGCAACACACGCCCGTCAGCTACAGGGTAAGCGGCGACCGCTGTGGTAGGCTGCCGCACTGGAATTGAGGCATTACGTGGCACATCGTTTCGCCAGTAAAGCAGTTGGTATGTGTCTGCAAACGGCTGGATAACGGCTATATTGTATTGCATATGCTCAGGCTCTGGGGGATTAAAATCGTTGCAGCAACACTCCCATTCATGCAATAAATATTCGAATACAACCGAGTACGTACCATTTCCGTTATCGTACAGGGCCAGAATTTCGATACTTACTGGAGTAGCACCTCCTTGCGCCAACGCCCTATAATAATACCCGCCAGAGTAATATTGGAAGCCGAATGTAGGCGTAAACGCCGAATCTCCGTGACTAAAACCTGTAATGCCAAACAGGCTCCACAGCACAGAATCTACATATTGCGAAGTTATAAACTCATATCGTGCCCCTGGACTTGGCACATCTTCCCATGTCCTAAACCTTTGGCCGCCCTTGTGCTGAACAAATCCATAGTGGGGATACCCAAGTATCCCCTCGCGGCCATGGGTAAATACCCTGGAACTTAGTACAAACTCCAAAGCGGCGTATATGCTATCCTGGGAATTAACATCGTAATTGCCCAGGGCTGGAAACACGCTAAACCAGCCTCCGAACTGGGTGATAAAATCAATTAGTCGTTCTGTCCTTGCATCGGTAATGGGGGCGGGCACACGCTGCGCCATTGCGGTAACTGGCATGGCCATGGTCGCCATCGCTATCACCAGTAAAAAGACCAAAACTTTATTTTTCAACTTTTGCATATTGCGGCTCTCCTTCTGTGTTGTCTCACAACGCTTTCTCTAACTCGCCAACGAGTTCTTCAAACACCGTCAACGCCTCGCGCACTGGGGTTGGGCTACTCATATCCACGCCCGCTTTTTTCAAAATTTCAATAGAATAATCGCTGCTTCCGGCTTTTAGGAAGCCTAGATATTCATCCAAAGCCTTGGCGTCGCCACTTTGCAGCCGCTTGTTAAACGCAACCGCAGCAGAGTAACCGGTTGCATACTGGTAAACATAATACGCCCGGTAAAAATGCGGGATACGCGCCCAGCCAAGGTCACTTTCTTCATCTAATGTCATTGCTGGGCCGAAGTATTTTTCATTCAGCTCGCGGAAAAGTTTATTTAGCCCGTCCAGTGTCAACGGCTCGCCGTTTTCTACCATGGTGTGGGTGATAAGTTCAAACTCCGCAAACATAGTCTGGCGGAACAATGTGCCATTAAATTGGTCGAGGTACGAATCCAGCAAATACGTGCGCACATTTTTGTCTGTGGTGGTTTTTATCATATAATCTGTCAAAATTGTCTCGTTTACCGTACTCGCCACTTCCGCAAGGAAAATCGAGTAGCTGGCGTACACATTTGGCTGTGTTTCCCATGTGTAGTAGCTGTGCATTGCGTGACCCATTTCGTGCGCAAGGGTCAGCATATCGCTTATTTTGCCGTCGTAGTTCATAAGCACATAGGGGTGCGCCTTGGACGAACCCCAGGCATACGCGCCGCTTTCCTTGCCTTCGTTTTCATATACATCCACCCAGCCGCTCTCCATGCCTTTGCTCATGGCGGCAAGATAATCTTTGCCCAGCGGTGCAAGGCCTTCTGCCAGTTTCTTCTTTGCATCTTCATAGGAAACATCGGTGTTCGCCTCGTCTACAATAGGAACGAACAGGTCGTACAAATGCAGCTCGTCTAAACCAAGCACCTTTTTACGCAACGCGTAGTAGCGGTGCAGCACAGGCAGATATTCGCCTACAGTTGAAATTAACTGCTCGTAAACCGAGCGTGGGATGTTGTAGTTGGCAAGCGCCATATCCAGCGCACTGTCATATTTGCGGGTACGCGCCACAAAAATATCGTTTTTAATGCTGGCATTTAGCATGGTGGCAAAGGCATTCTTTAACGCCCAGTAGGATTTGTAATAGGTTTCAAATGTGTCTTTGCGTACGCGGCGGTCACGGTTTTCCATCAAAGAACTGTAGCGGCCTTGGGTAATTTCCACTGTGTTGCCTTTGTCGTCCACTACCGTGCCAAATTTTAGGTCTGCGCTGGCCAGCATATTGTAAATATTGCTAGGGCCCGAAATTGCCTCGTTTGCGTTTGCCATAATGGCTTCAATTTCCGCGCTTAGGATATGGGGCTTGCCCAGCATTAACGCCTCAAGATAATGCTCGTACAGCTTTAGGCCAGGCTCGCTTGCTACAAAACCCCGTATTGTCTCATTTTCATGTGAAAGAATTTCTGGCGTGATAAAGGACGTTGCGGCGGCAAATTTTACATACGCGCTTTGCGCCATGTCCGCCAAGCCTTGTGACTCGGAAATGTTGGCGTCTTCGTGCAATTGCATTGTGGCGTACACGTATATCGCGCCCATGGTTTTGCCTGCTTCAAAGTACTTTTCAAAGCACTCGAGCAGTGCTTTTGCGTTGTCTAGTTTGCCTTGGTAGCTGGCCAGGTCGTCTGTTGTGGCGGATATTGCGTCCAGCTCTTTCCGCCAATCCGCCTCTGTTGCGAATAGGTCTTCCCGCTTCCATTTGTACTCTGCTGGGATTTCGCTGCGTTTTTTTGCTTTAATTTCCATTGTTAATCGCTCCTTTTATTATTCACTCAAACACCATTCAAAGCCCTTTGCGAAATACTCATTCCAATATGCCATGTCGTGGTCGCCGCTGCTTTCAACATAATTAGCATCCACATTGTTTTCCACCAAAAATTTGTGAAAACGCTGGTTTGCAGGCAGCAGAAAATCTTCTGTGCCGCAAGCTACGTACATTTTTGGCAACTCTTTTCCTTGCGCAAGTAGATTGGTTATGAGAACTTCTGGGTTTTTGTCGCTTTCGGCCAAGTTATCCAAATCGCCAAAAATATTGCGGAAATAATAGTAATTTGCAATGCCCCTGTCGTCCCCTGGTTTCATTCCCGTAATCCCATGGGAAAGTAAAGCCGATGACAGCGCAACGATTTTACCAAATGTGTTGGGGTAAGAAAGTCCCAAATACAAAGCACCAAAACCACCCATAGATAACCCGCTAATAAATGTATCTTCTTTGTTGGAACAAAGGCCAAAGGTTTTCCGCATATATTCGACCATTTCCACGCCTACTAATGTGGCGTATTTCCCGTGGCTGGCTTCATAGTCTACGTAAAAGCTATTTTCGGCGGAAGGGAAAACTAATGCCAGGTTATACTTTTCGGCAAGTTCGTACATGTTTTGCCAGCCCCTGCCCCAGCCTGTAAACCCGTGTAAGACGAATATTGTTTTGCATGGCCTGTCGTAATGGGGGTTGTGTGGTTTAGATGGGTCTGGCCGTAGGTCGTTTGGGATGAATACCTCGAATGCGGTGTGGCGCATTAGGGACCCAGAGAACATTTCGATGTTTAGTTTTGACATTTTTACAGCTCCTTTGGGTTTATTTTAGCTCTTCACTGACTTAGGAAATTACAAGGGAAGTCCATAAAACTATGCCACATTAAGCGAACCAGCCGCCGCAACCGAATGCCCTACACACAGATCATTTCATCTGGCAATTGCAGGTTAAAGCCTACAATTGCCAGACATTCACTTCTTTAGCACATTCTCAAAAACTCAACTGGCGAGAGAGCTTTCACTGGCGAATATTCCGCCAAAAATTTTTCATCACGGGTAATGATGTACTCCGCATTTACCTTACTTGCACAAGTAGCAACAAGCGCATCTTCAAAATCCTCGATAGTCAACGCTAGCGCGGCAACGCAATCTTCATGGGTCACTGAAACAACGCCATATGTCTTCAACAAGAATGCCAGTGCGGCATTTGCAGTTTTCGCATCATGTGATTTGCTATACAGGTAAAATATATCGGTTGCGGCATTTGCTGTAAACAGACAAGTAAATTCACCATTTTGACTTCTCATCAAAATTTCTTTTGCTGGAATATCAAACGGTGCGCGCTCTTGTAAAGCATCCATTATCACGTTGGTGTCAAGCAATATAGTCATACAGACAACCTCTCCGCCTTTACATCGTCATGGTCAACATCGCTCGGAAGCGTTCCAAAAAGTTGGGCTATTGATGTTATCGGTTCGGGCATTTTTTTTGCATACCATGGCTCATTGTTAAAACGGACAATTTTTGCCGTCGGCCTACCATACTTTGTAATTATTACATCTGTAGTTTCGGCCAGGTCAACATACATACTAACATTTACCTTAAAATCGGACAAAGCTACTTGCATAGCATCAGCCTCCTTCGAGTTTATTGTTACACAATCTTAGGCAAACTAGCCGCCGCTACCGACTGCCCTACCCTACGGCTTTTTTCATCCGGCAATTGCAGGTTAATGCTGGCCAGTTCTGGATACTCATCCTTCAACACATTTTTTGCAACGTCCAGGATAATGTCGCCGCCTTCGCCGGACACAACGCGTCCCATTAGCAGCACATGCTTCATATCATAGAAGGTGCTGTAATACGCCAATGTGTGGCCAAGGTACGCGCCAATTGTTTGGTAAATTTTCTCCACGCCACCTGTGTAGCCGTTACCATCACGCATGTTTTGCACTATCGCCAATTTTTCACCAGGTGGTAGAGTTTCTTCCAATTCAATGCCCAAACGCGGCGCGAGTTTGATAACCGCGTCTTGAGAGAAATATTTCACGCCACAGCCGATATCGCCGCTCCATTCGTCCCACGCGCCTTCTGTCTGGCCGTCACATGGCATGAAAGCAAGCTCGTTAAGCCAGCCTTTTACGTTGCCGTCGCCATCTACATAGCCACCAGCTTCGCTTGTGCCCATGGCAATGCCCAAAATGTTGGTGTCGTCTAGGCTCATTGCACCTGCAAGGGCGGTTACGTCACCGTCGTTTGCAACTTCCATTGGAATATCGCCGATTTCTTTTGCGGCGCGGATATAGATGTCTTTTACATATTTATTGAAATCTTCTGGCGGAACTTTTAGGAATAGGGACGCAAGCATTGTGCGGTTGTCGATGTAGATGCCCGCAGAGGAAATGCCGATTGCGTCAACCCGTGGCATTTTGCTGGCGGCGGTTTTGAACGCGGTCACGATTTCGTTGTAGTGGTAGCTTGGGTCTTCTGTTACTTTTGGGTGCCAGACAACTTCTTCACTGAATATGCTTTCGCCGTTTACCACGGCGGAAACTTTACGGTCACTGCCGCCAGCGTCAAAACCTATGCGATAGCCGTCCAAGTTGCGTCCAATTGGCTTTGCGGACTCGCTGGCTGTGGGTGCGCTTTCGTATTCTGCAAATTGCACAGCAAAGTCGTTTTCGTATACGCGCGCCATCATGGCATTGTCAAATGCACGTGCGCCGCTTGGGCTGTAGACTTCTTTGATGTAATCCGCAAGGGCTTTATCGCCGCAGATTGTAATTTTGTAGCCGCCTACGCACCATAGGATTGCTTTTACCATGCGCTCTACATAGAATTTATTGGCCGCGTCGTAGTTTGCGGAGTCATGTACTTTTGTATCATACACGAAGGTGTAGCCGTTGTTACGCTCAACCGCGATTTTTAGCGGCTTAGTTGCGCCTTGTAGGAAGGCTTTGTTGAATTTGTATAATGGGACGAATGTTTCGTCCAATACGGGTGGGTGTTTCACCTCGAAATTTATTTTGTGCAATGTCATGGGATGTCCTCCTGTTTTATGATTGAAGATGATAGCTAAAAAATTAACCACGAAAGACACGTAAAACACGTAAAAGTACTATTAAAATTTGAATAGATTACTTTTCGTGTGGTTCGTGTTTTTCGTGGTTATGAAAATTTGGATGTCTGTCGTTGCAAGATATTAGAACAATTCTTTTCGCATTGTCACAAACCCATTCTGCTCCGACATTTTAACAAATCCGGCTTTTTCATATAAACGCATTGGGCCGTGATGATCCCATTCATATCGCTCGTCGCGAGTGACAGGAAAACCAATTACCGCAATATACCCTTCGGTTGCCGCATCGGCTATGACTCGTTGCAAAAGTGCAGTTGCAACACCTTTCCCTCGGTAATTGGGGGCAATCTCAAAACATACAACGGCCATTTCCCGGCTTTCGGCCGGTGCATGAAAAGGTACGTCAAATTGTGGGTCGGCGGGGTAGTTTGCCCTATTGTTAGCATTGCACCAGCCAATAGATACGTCGTCGATATATGCTAAGTATCCTTGCAATGCGCCTGTTTCAATTTGCTGCTCGGCTAGTTTGCGCGATGCTATGGCAGGGTCAAGTTCATCTAATTTGTCGCATTCGGCCTTGTGCTCGGCTTTAGACATTTGAAATATCTGACAATAACACCGATATGGGGAATCGTCTGCAAACGCCCGATTTTCAAAAAAATCAAAATACTCTGCGGCAAGTTTCGGTGTGAGTGGTTTAATTGTAATGTTCATTACAGCTTACCCAACCTCGTGCCAACATCGTTAATAAAATTTTGGATATGTTTCATTACAAAGTCGTACGGCGTTAGAGTTTCGTCGTTCATTAACTCGGTAATGTCCAGAGCATACTCTGCCGCGTCGTAGTCGTCGGTGGCGTGGCTGGCGAAGTACGTTGCATTGGCTTTTTTGCGGCCAAGTCCAGCCAAGTCATAACGCTTGCCACCTGCAATCTGGCTGTGGTACACGCCAAGCATTGCCGCTTGCAAAAATTCATCGCCGCTTGTGTCGAACAGGGTTTTGTCTTCATCACATACCCAGTCCAGTGCGCGCCACACTTCCATGGAATACACGGCTTTTGGACGTTTTTCTGCTGGGATTTTGCGCAAAGCCGCTAAGGTGCGCAGGGCAACAGCGCAGTGGGTGTCATGTTTGTCGGCAAAGTTGTGTGTGAAGACGTACTCTGGCTGGGTGGCCAGGATTATTTCCACCAGTTCGTTCACCAACGCGGGGTTGGTGGCGTCTTTTACGGCAGAAGATGGGTAGTGCAGTTGAAATTGCGCCTGGTAGCTACCAACGCTTGCGGCGTTTTCCTGCTCTTCTGCACGGATACGCTTCATATCTTCGTCGGTGCAGTTGGCGTAAATGCCTGTGCGTGGCGAACCTGCGCCGTCGGTAACTGTCACCCCTGTGAAGTGTTTATCGGGCTGGCCATAGCACTGTAAAATCGCACCTGCTGCCATTAGCTCGATGTCGTCTTGGTGAGCGCAGATGCATAGATGTGTTGTAGCGGCCAAGTCTTTGTTGCTGGTGACTGGGAAAAACAACCGCGCGTTTTGGTTATTTAACTTCATATGAAAAAACCTCCTTAATATTGGGGGTTAAGGGGGCGCGCCCCCTTATGGGGTGCAGGGGCAAAGCCCCTGCAAAAGAAAAAGAAATTAGTCAATATCACCAACAGCCCACTTCTCAGCAAATTCAATAACTTGCTCAAAGGTCGGGCTTTGTGCGTTTCTTACATAAAAACCAGATGTGCAAACACCTAATGTAATTGAAGAAAGTGGGTCAAGACCAAGTGACTGACCTAGGCAGAAACCAGCGTTAAAGTTGTCGCCAGCACCTGTTGTTAGTTTTGGTTTCGGGCAGAATGGTCCGTCTGTATGGTAGAACTCGCCGCCAATTACGCAGCACGCGCTACGTACTGGGTGAACCACCAGGCAATAGATGCCCAATTTTTCATATGTGGCCAAAACTGTATCTTTTAATTTATCTGGGCTGTTTTCGTCCCAGCTTACGCCCATAACTTCCGCAATTTCATATGCCTCGTTCTCGTTAAGGCCAAGAATTGTGCGGAATTTGCCTTCGAATTTGCTAATCAAATTCATTGCATGGCGGATATCTTCCTTCGTGCGCTTTGCAGGGTCAGCAAGGTCGAAGAATGCCAGCGGCTTTTCTGCTTTATCAGGCAATAGCGGGAATACTTCCTCTATAATACCTTCCCAAATTTGGCTCATGTATGGTAGCATTGTCCAGTTTTCCATACCGAAAAGATGGCTGTCGGCAATCATTTTTGCAATGCCTTCCGCGCCGCCAAGTTGCGCTTTGCAGGATTCCCATGTGATTTCTTTTAGTGTTGAATGTTTGCCAAGCATTAGCTTGCCGTCTTCAAATTCCAGCGCGTCGGTAAGGCCTGCGCCGCATAGGCTGTAAACGGCCTTCGCTTTGTCAACCATCGGTTGGAAAACAGGGTGCGGAGGCACGCCCAAAGAACCTACATATGTTAGTTGAACGCCGTATTCTAGTAGCGCGTTGGACAAAATTGGCCCGTTGCCGCCTAGTTTTGTTTGCACAGGCACAAACTCGAAGTTTGCGCTAAGGCCTGCGGCTTTGCTTACTCGGTCGCCAAAATCGGCAATGGTGGCCAGGCGTGTGTAATTTTGAAAGTCTTGGCGTTTGTCCACCACGTGGATAATCTCGTCCACAAAGCCATCTAGGCCGATGATCATGTTTAGGTTAAAACCTTTTTTTGCCTTTAGTTTTTCAGGCAGTGCTTGTACGTTTTGCATTGTAAAAACTCCTTTTTGAAAATAAATTTGGTATATTTGTATGCTACCTTGCCGTGGGTCAAGTGTCAAGTGGAATTTCAGTTGGTAAGAAGTTCTTACCAACTGAAATTGTTTGTCATTGCCCAAAAGGCGTGATATTATCTCGTTATGGGGAGAAATGAATATATCCTCCGTGCATTTTGCTGAAAGGATGTTGTAGATGAAATGACCCAATACAAACCACAGTTCACCATAACGGACGAAATTTCCCGGCTGAAATCCAAAATTCTAAAGCAAGAGAAAAGCGGGGTAAAAGCACATATCCACGCTACGGACGAAATACTCTACAATGCTCATGTCCGTTCTGTTCATTCGACTTTGGCCGTAGAAAATCCAACCTTTTCGCTAACCTTGGCAGAAGTCGAAGATATAATCGGCAACCAATATGTATCCTGTTCCCACAATGAAATACGGGCGGTGCAAAACGCATACGCGGCGTACACGTGGCTGGACATTTATCACCCGCCTAACCCTTACAGTGCCACGGATTTATTGCACGCCCACAGTATGTTTATGGCTGGTTTTACAAAAGAGGCCGGCAGTTTTCGCCCAGACAACCTTATCCCGCGGCTTATAGATAATTTACTAGACTGGGTAAAAACGTCGGACGAACACCCGCTTATCAAAAGTTGCGTGTTCCATTATGAAGTTATGCACTTGCGCCCCTTTGGTGCTGGCAATGGGCTTGTGGCGCGGTTGTGGCATATATTGCTGCTTTACCTATGGCGTATGCCTATGGGGCTGCGGTTGGCGAATTATATTTGTATGCGTAAGGAAGAATATTTTGCCGCGCTGGCAATTGCCGATAAAGCCGTTGGCTGTACAAAATTTATCGAGTTTATGTTGCAGGCGATAAGGGACGCTATAATGGAATATGATAGAACCTATGGGTAAGGTGCGAGTTTTTAAGGAGAGGGGCACAGTGCAGTGAAAGTTTCAAAAATTAAATACGAAGATTTAACCCACGAAATAGTCGACAAAATACTATACGACGGCATTGAAGAGCGCATAACTAACACCGATTGCATAATGGTTTTAGGAAGCACGGGCGCAGTCAGGCACAAAATCCCAAAAGCCGCAGAAATTTATCACAACAAATATGCGCCAAAAATATTAGTATCCGGCGGCATGATTAGGGAAACGGAATATGGCAACACTAGCGAAGCATTCGCAATGAAGGAAAAGCTACTAGAGCTTGACGTCCCGCCAGAAGACATTCTAGTCGAAGACACATCGCAATACACAATAGAAAATTTTGTCTGCTCCCTGCTCGTATTGCAACGCGCAGTAGGTTTGCACAAAATAAAGAGCATTCAACTTGTTACGGCACTCTTCCATATGAGAAGAAGTTTGATGATTTCAGATGCGTATATACCGAAGTGGATTAAAATCCACCCTTGCTTTTCAACCGATGGTAGCACATTAAGACTTAATTGGTTTTCTACTGAGAAGCATAGCAAAAGAGCAAGAGATGAGGCCTATAAAATTTCATGCTACATAAGAGAAGGCTGCATCGCAGATTTTGAAATCTAGCAGATGGGTATAAATAAAAAAAAGCGGCGAATATGCCGCTTTTTTGTTTACATAAATTTACTTTATCGACCAAACGCCTCGTCAATCATTTCTTGGCGGTAAGGCCTTTGTGTCTCAATTATTTGCATTGGTGTTTGTGTGCCATGGAACATGTAATGGGCAAATGTGCCAAACACCCATGTTAGTTGCGGTACTGCAAAACCAAGGTCAAACTTTTCATTATCCCTAGCACTTACTACGTGCAGAACTCTTTGTACGCATTCTTCGGTTTGCCACACACGGCGCATATGACCGTACACGCCTTCTCTTTGTATTGCAGGCTCATGTCTTGCCCAGGAATGCAATTCCTCATACAGCATAAGGATATCTTCTGGGTTTGGTATGCCTTCTGGTATCATAATCGCTTGATAGAAACCGTCAATTGTAGTGTAGTGGCTGGCATTTGGCCCAGTTGGGAATGGAACAATTGTAAATTCGAAATCGGCAGGCTGTTCGTCCATCATCCAAGATTGTATTGGAAACAGCAACGAGCGTCCTTCCAGATAAAAATATGTGTTGCGACCCCAATCGCCCATTATGTTAGCCCCATGTAGGTCATATGCCCACCAGCCGTTGTCGAAGATGTCACTCAAAAATTCAAGTGCTTCAAGTGTTCTGGGGTCTTCCATGGCAAATTGCAATGTATCTTCATCGACGATTACGCCGTTGTTAGACGCAATAAGCCCGCGGATAATATGCCCCATGTAGCCGCTAATGCCAAACTGGTCTGTTGTGCCGTCGCCTGTGGTGTCTTGGGTACCAATTGCCATAACTTCTCGCATTGCATCCCATGTCCATTGGCCGTTGTTAAATAAATCAACTGGGTTTGGCGCACCTGTTGCGTCAATCAAGTCTAGGTTTACACCCAGCCCTACGCCGTGGATACGCAAATCCGCACGGCCAAAACCGTATAAGTTGCCAAACAGTCTTACTCTTTGCTCAACAAACATTTGGTTTGTCATAAGGTCGGATGTAGGTGGCGCAAAATCTCCAATATTTTGTACCAAATCGCCTGTTATGGCGGCAATCATGCCATCTCTGGGAATCATAACCCATTCCGCAAATGGGTCGCCCGCCATTACGCTGGCTGTTAAATTTGTCATAATGTACGGTTGAGGGGTTACGAGGTTTGTAAAGGTTACGTTAAATGTCTCTTCCAGCATTGTTTGGTTGTCGTAACGTAAGCGATCTAAGAAGTAGTTGGTTGCTGTTGCCGGGTCTGGTGTGCCTTCTCCGGTTTCTCTCATGTACTGCCACCAGCAGGCTACCCTAATTGTCCGGCCTATGTCACGTGGCTCGAAAAGAGGAGGATCTTCCTCTGGCTCTAGTTCAGGTTCTACTGCGGGCTCTTGGGCTGCTGGGGTTGTAACCTCATCGGCAGGGGGTGTTGGTGTCGTTGTTTCTTCGACTTCATCCCTGGCGCAAGATGCAATAAGTGCCAACAACATAGCCAGCACAAGCAACATTGTGAGTTTCTTCATTTTACCATCTCCAATTCTTTTTTTTTGCATTTCTGTTACATTATAAAATATGCGTGAAGAAAATACAAGGTCATTACATAGTAAACCCAAACTCCTGTACCAGCCTTACAACCCTGCCATCATACACTTCTATAAAGTGAATAACCGTTGGAAAAAAGTACTCTAAAAAATCGTCTAGCGAATTTGTTGTATGTCGTCTGTCACCGTAAAGGTCGGTATCAAATAGCAGCAAATTATCCACAAAGACAAATTCTGTTTCGTCTGTAATTTCAAAAGTTCGTGTCACACCGCTTTCCCTTACATAGTATCCCGAGGGCGTAAAACTTCCAAGGGATAAACCAAGCTCTGCCATTAGGTCTGTATCGTTTCTTTCGATAAACGTAATCGAAGGTATGGTCATGTCGCGCACGAAACCAAACTCATCGCCTGCGTTGTACAGTACAAAAACATCTGATGGGGAGATGCTTAGCCTGCTACCGTGGATTTCGATAATCCCTGCCAAGGCTTCGGCTGTGGCTTCATCTGCGTTTCCACCGCAGGCAGTAAGGACAACCAGCCCTATTGCGAAAATAATTGCCAACATAATTACTTTCTTCATTTTCAATTCCTCCAACTCAATTTTTGAGATTATTGTTAATAATTGACCTTGCTATTTAGTCTATGTTACAATTATTTGAGAAATATGAAAAGAGGTGTACCGTTGATTTGTTAATTCATCCAACGAATTTATAGTATTAACAGAGTCCATATATTTGCATGGCTTTGTTTGTGTGCCAGGCAACTGCTACGCAGTTTCTCGGCAAAGTTGGAAATGGATTAGCAATCAGGTTCACCCTACAAGGGTGTTATTTTCTATCCTTTTCCGTAAAACGAAAAGGATTTTTTTATTAGGAGGACAATATGTTACCACGTGAACACGTACAAGAGGATTACCAGACCTACAATATTCCCATGATGGAAACAAAATCTGATATGAGCAACAGAGAACTTGAGGTAAGGCTGCTTTTGGGAAAAGTAGCACGCGGTGTATTTTACAGCTACACATACTATGGTGTATTGCGCGTGTACATTACACTGGACGCAGACACAAATGTGTACAACAGCGTTCTTTCCGCGTTGTTACAATCGTCTATAGAAAAAAGCGATTGCGCGATGGGCTTGCTTTATATTCGCAAGAAAACACCAAAAGCAACCGCATTTTTGGAAGAAAACTTTCACATCACGCCAAGCGACAAGTTATTTTTCTACGAGTCAAAGAAATTCGCGATAACTCGGGAGCAGTTTAATGCCGAGTATGACAACAGCGTGCTAGAACTGCGACCATACGACGACAGCTACCTTGACGAACTCCTTCGCCTTTTCGATGAAGCATATATTTTCTGTATGCCGCCAACATTTCACATGGACCAGCGGGAACAACAGCTTGAGGAATTACGACACTGTCGTGATAATTTTACCCTCGAAACATTCTGGAAGGACGACGAATTAGTAGGTTACTACAACAACGTCGAAAATGAGGTTGACGGGATTGCCGTTTTCCCCAAATTCCAAGGGAAAGGCTACGGCACTATAATACTAACCCGCGCGATATCACGAATATTTGAAAATACCGATAGCAATATTGCGTGGTTGATTGCGGCAAGTTTTAACGAAAAGGCCTGTAGTTTCTACAGAAAAAATGGAATGGAAGTGCATGGCGAATATCGCCTAGCACGCCTTGATGACTAAAGGGAGATATCTAATTAAAATTGCGGCAAAATATTTCAACTGGTTGGATTTGGTTACCAGTTGAATTTTTTTGCCGCAATTTTTACTCTTTTAGTTTGACTTAACAATGCCTACAATCTGGTTGCCGCTTCCTTTCGCCATATTCAACATCACAGGCCCGGGAATGTTCTCGCCATCAATGCTTATAAATCGGGCGCATAAGATTTGGTCGCCCATGCGCCACATATTCATAGGGTCCATGCCGGTTATCGTACCGCTTTTCTCGATAACATTGTTGCTACCCGCTAAAAAATCATCAAACTTCGCCTTTTTCGCCGAGTAGTATTTGTTAAAGTCATCAGCAATGCCGTCTGTGCCGGATATTGCTTCAAATAGGGGGCAAGGGTCAGTTAGAACATGGCAAAAATCTATACCCAGCCTTTTCAAGGCCAGACAAAGCACTGAGCCGGTGAAATATGCCATAAAACGAACAGAAAACAGCTTTTCTGCCGGGTTTATCAGCATTTGCAAATGCATTTCAGTTACATATTTTTCAAATTTGTCGGTTGAAAGTTGCTCCAGGGCGCAAAGGCCGGCAAACTCCGCCATACCCTCGCCATCTTCAGCCCAATATTCGCATGAAATTATATCTCCAAGAAGCTGCGCGCGCGATTTTCTTAGGCTAATGAATTGCGTTAATGCAGTAATGTCGCTGTCGATATACGCCCGAGCCAGCAAATTTGCCTCGGCGGCTTTAATTCTGTATGCCGCCAAGTCGTCTGGGTATGACAGTAGGGTAAATTCATCGCCGCCGCCGCTGTTTCGTTCTCTCTTTTGCGTACTTTGGAATGCATGAAACATTTCGTGTACCAAATTGGCCGCAAGCATTTGCACATCCTCTTCGCTGGGCTTATCCACGCACCATGTGGCTACCATTTCATCTTCATGCATAATTACAGTGTTTGCCCAAAATCTATCCCCAAGGGGAATTTCGCGCCCGTCTAAATATACTTGGTCGCTGCCTACAAGGGCGAAAGGGATTGGGGTAAATCCCGTCCAAATGGCGTTAAAGTCAATGCGAGTCAATTCTTGTTTTACGGCTTCATATAGTTCTCTCATTTTGTGTCCTCCTTATATACTAATTTCAATTCGAAACCTCGACAAGGATATTTTTTTTCGCCGTTCGGCGAAAAATAAATGTGCTTGGCGAGGATTGAGAATGGAATTAGTATGTTAGAATTTTCATTGCCTCGCTGATATATTCCGGTGTGCCAAATAGAGTAAACCTGCCTTTGTTTTCCTTTTCGATATATTCATATGAAAAACGGAGGCCACTCGTATTTGCGTTGTTTGTAAGCTCCAAAAGTTTAGCTGTTAGCATTTGAATAGACTCTAGCGGGCGATAGACATCAATTATTGAACATATCTGAATTTCGTCGGTGCATTCGGTAAAAACACCATCCAAAAAGTCGATTACGTCCTGCCTTTTTTCGGAGCTTATTGCGTCTTTAATGTCTCCTTGCTTCCAGAACTTGTTTATGTCATCTTCCGTAAACCGCCATTGGCCGCCGATTTTGCGCCCGGTTAGCAAACCATCTTTTAAGTAATTGCGAATTGTCCGTGTGGTGAACATGGACATTTTTGCAATATCCTCCACTGTGTAGAATTTTTCCATTTAAGCCATCCTTTCGTGAATTGGGTTGCACTATGTTTTCATTATATATCTCATTTATTCACATGTCAACATGAAATTTCATAACATTTCATATATTTTCATTTTTAGATTTTGATACCACGCTCTAAATAACAATAAAGGCTCGGAAGCGATTATGCTCCGAGCCTTTTGTTGTGGTCATATTTAGTTTTATAGCAAGTCATCAACCCAAGTATTAACACTTTCCATTATATCCAGGGCTTCTTGCGCCATTTCTTTTGTAAGCTCGATATTCATTTCCGATGGATAATTTGTATCAAAGTAATAGGTAGTTAATTGGTGCAAGTCACCCCGCATAACTTTATCAACTTCGCAGCCCACAATTTCACACACTCTGTAATACAGCTTGGAAAGCGAGTGAATGTGCAGTATTGGAATATCATCTGTATTTCCATGCTGCTCTATAAAATATTTCAACCGCTTTTCCACACTTTGCTGGCAAAAGCGGCCGCAAGGGTCATAGTTTTCGCACTTATACATATCAATGGCGTATTTTTTGTCACGGTTTGAATATTCTAAATAGCTTATGCTTGCCATAAAATAATGCCCTCTTCCCTGATATTTTTGTTGGTGTCCAAACCATTTGTCGCGCACTCTAGTGCGCTTTTTGTTGTGAAAAATAAATTAACATCAAAGCGAGGGTCAATTTCATCGCCTAGGCTAAGCAGTTGTCCGCGACATCTGTGCGACAAATCTTCGTTCATTACAACTGCGATATCTATGTCGGAAGAAATTGTTGCGGTATTTCTTGCCTGCGAGCCAAACAACACAAGGGAGTTTACATCTATGTTTAGATTGCTAAAGCTGCGTACATATTCGTCTAAAAACTGACTAACTTCTATTCGCATTCGCAATACCTCATTAATTCATTACAAATGTTCTATAAAATGGCGGAAGCCCTTCTATATGCCGTTCCCATGTGCTGTAGGTGAGCGTTATGCTATCAGCAGTCAAATCTGCAATGCCAAAATAATGAAAATCCATAGTTGGGTGGTCGCTGAAACCAACAACTAGATTCATATAAACATTTATCAGCCAAGACAGCCGCCCTTCGGATGTATCTGTTGTGTACGTTCCGTAGCCAAATAAGTTGTCACCTTCTGCGTGCAATGTGAACGATGATAGAAAATGCCCCTCGGGGATTTCGCTTTCCTGCATTACCCATGTGCCAATTAACATATCTCGCAGTTGTTCATGGGAAATTCCGGCAAGAGGCAATTGGGGCAAGAGTGGCGTTTCGATAATTACTGTTCTTGTCGCGCTAACCCAATCGACGTTAATTCCGATTTGCTCTAATAAAGGGCGCAGCGGCAGCATGGTTCGGTCGTTAATAATTTGGGCAGGTACATCTAGGGGGAAAGTTTGGCCATTCAGCTCAAAATAGTAATTTCCTATTATAATGCGAAATTCGTAACCGCTGTAAATTGATTGACTTGAACCAGCCAAAGTTACTGTGCGTGTGCCGCTATCGAAACTTGGATAAAAACCCAATATTTCAAACACATCGCGTATGGGTACAAGCGTGCGTTCATCTACAATTACAGGGTTTTGGTCGGCGAAATGCACTTGCTGGTTATCTATGAAAACTGATATTTCATTTGCAAGCAAAGTTAATGGAGCTAGCAGACTAAAAAGCAATATAATTGCCAGGGCAGATGCTAGGGTTTTAATAGTTTTCGTCATTATATTATCCTCTCATTTTTCGCAAAACAACAGACTGAAAATCTACCGCGCCTCTGTTGTTTTGCTTGAAAAATTCACTTGCGCCGGTGGTTAGGTCGTAATGCTTAAAGCTGAGAATTTCGAAGTGCCGCGCCAGCACCTCTTGCAGTTCTTCATCTGTGTAGAATGAGAAGAAGCGAGGGGTGGCGGCGCGTTCGTTTACATATTCATTTTCGGAGTTTACCCCGCCGTATACGCCCATGTAGAATAGGCCGTTTGGGTTTAGCACGGTGTTTATGCCTTGCAAAACTTGGGGCAGGTCGGCTTTTGGGGTGTGGAGCAAACTGTTCATAGCCCATATGCAGTCGAATGTTTTGCCCAGCGCGCCAAGGTCGTAGAAGTCCATTTCGTATGCTTCTATGGATTTTTCTTTGCAGCGTTTTACCATTTCGGCGGATAGGTCTATGGCTACTACTTGTAGGCCGTTTTCCATGAAGAACTGGCTGTCGTGGCCCGTTCCTGCGCCTAGTTCTAGTAAGGTTTGTTTGTTTTCGGCTTTTGCTGTGTCGTAGAAATGCTGACGGATTTGTAGCTTCCAGTCTTGCTTTTCGCCGGAGTTTCTTATGTCGGCCTCTTGGTTGTAGTAGGCGCGTAGGTTTTGTTTTATGTTGGTCATTTTTTTACCCCCTCAATTTTGCAATCATGCCCTGCTTTAGGTCGTATAACTCTTGTGAAAGGTCGACAGGCATAATTTGCGGGCGCAGTAAGCGTTTGTGTTCATCCCACAAGGTATCACGCTCCCGCACTGCATAGGCACAAATTTCTGTTACAGACAGCTTTGGATACACACAATTTCCGTTTTCAAAAACTGGTTGCAATAGCTCGCGCACTTCAAATTCACCTGCTGGCAGGGTCATGCGTTTCCATGTGGCGATGGGGTCAAATATGGTTAGGTCTTGGGAATTGTCAAGTTCTTCATGCGCCAGGGCTATAAGGTCGGCTTTCATCTTGCCAGAATTTTTGTCATATAATCGGAAGACTTTTTTCACGCCTGGGTTTGTTACCTTCACGGGGTCTTCCGACAATTTTATTTTGTGTTGCCACGCGCCGCCGTCTGTTGATAGGGCGGCTATTTTGTATACGCCGCCAAAGGCTGGGTATTCTTTGGAAGTAATTAGATGCGTGCCAACGCCCCAAACGGAAATTTTCGCGCCTTGGTTTTTTAGCTCTGCGATAAGGTTTTCGTCCAGGTCGTTGGATGCGGAGATGAATGCGTCTGCAAAGCCGGCTTCGTCTAACATTTTTCTTGCTTGCTTGGAAAGGTATGCCAGGTCGCCGGAGTCTAGGCGAATGCCGTAATTGGCCAAGGGCTGGCCGCGGTCGCGCATGGTTTGGAACACTTTTATTGCGTTCGGCACGCCAGATTTTAGGGTGTCGTAGGTGTCAACCAGCAAAATACAGGCGTTGGGATACAGGTCTGCATAGTACTGGAAGGCCTCCAATTCCGTATCGAAGCACATAATCCAGCTATGGGCGTGGGTGCCGCGCACAGGCACGTCAAACATTTGTCCTGCCAGTACGTTGCTTGTGCCTGCGCAGCCGCCAATCATGGCGGCGCGTGCGCCGTATAGGCCAGCGTCTGGGCCTTGGGCGCGGCGTAGGCCAAACTCCAGCACTCGGTCGCCTTGGGCGGCCCAGCATACACGGGCGGCTTTTGTGGCGATTAGGCTTTGGTGGTTGATAATGTTTAGGATTGCGGTTTCGATAAGCTGGGCTTCAATTAGTGGGGCGACAACCTGCAAAATCGGTTCGCCTGGGAAAACTACTGTACCTTCCGGCACGGCGTTTATACTTCCCGTAAAACGGATGGTTTTCAGATATTCCAGAAAATTTTCGTTGAATGTGCCTGTGGAGCGGAGGTATGAAATTTCATCATCGGTGAAATGGAGTTCATTTATATAGTCGATTACTTGTTGCAGGCCAGCGGCTACCGCGTAACCGTTGCCGTGTGGGTTTTCGCGGTAGAACATATCGAAAACCGCCAATTGCTTGCGGCCTGTGGTGGATTGGTGATGGTGGTATGCTTGCATCATTGTTAGCTCGTAAAAGTCGGTTAATAAGGTTAGATTTCGCATGGGGTTTTGGCTCTCCTTTAGGGTGGTTTCATATAATGATGGTATACTTTTTTTGGTGTTAATGCAATGTACGTGTAATGTATGCACGCACATTACACGTGCATTGTATTTCAGTTGGTAAGAAGTTCTTACCAACTGAATTTTGTATATCCTCACAACTTCTGCACAAAATAACCCCATGCCAAAATATTTAATCTACCTTTTGAACCTAATACTACGCTGCGAAGAAACACTTATCTTCGAGCGGGCGGCGGGCTTGACATACCGGGTTTTACTGGCGTTTTTCCCGCTGTTATTATTTCTAATTTCATTACTTGCTATGCTGGATGTGGACGAATCCGCAATTCTAGGCGGCCTTTTTTACGTTTTGCCCGGTGACATTGCCAAATTAGTGGCGGATTTTTTTGATGAAATTGGCGTTGTGGGTGGCACGGGGCTTATGTCTACCGCGCTGTTTTTTAGCGTGCACAACTCGTCTGCGGGGTTTAGGGCCATTTTGCGCATTGCGGGGCATTCACATGAACGGGAGCATAGGCGGAGCTTTGTTGTGCAGGTTGGATTCAGCCTGGTGCTGATGCTATTGTTTTCTGCCACGCTTATTATCATGCTTGGGTTACTGGTTTTTAGGCGGCAGATATGGGGGATTTTTTTCCCTACCGCGCCAGAGTTTTTGTTTGAAGTTGCAAGTGCGGCTGTTGCAATTTTTGTGCTGACAGTTGTTGTTACGATTTTTTTCAAGCTGGCAAGCCGTGCAAGTAAAGGTTTTAAGCATTTGCTGCCCGGGGCTGTTTTAACAGTTGTGTCTTGGCTGGTGCTTAGTTATTTCTTTGGGTTTGCGATTAGTAATTTTACGCAATACTCTGCTATTTACGGGAGCATTTCTGGTATATTTGTGCTGATTTTATGGCTGAACGCAATTTCTCTGGTGCTTTTGCTGGGGAATGAAGTGAATTTCGTGTTGGCGTTTGACAAAACGGGTGTGGTGGGTTAAAGTTTATGTGGTGAAAGGGGCATTTTATATGGAGAACATAGAAATCATCGCCTGCGAAGTATTGGCCGAATACCCTGTAAAACGCGCTGCCCTTTTCGGCTC
>Ga0123355_10004255_pt1 | contig 20802 bp, 13 predicted proteins | sample TergutEmb28metaG_3_FD_89872 | JGI IMG/M metagenome (GOLD analysis project Ga0123355, IMG submission 89872) | Embiratermes neotenicus P1 segment gut microbial communities from Petit-Saut dam, French Guiana - Emb289 P1 | ecosystem: Host-associated > Arthropoda: Insects > Digestive system > Gut ...
AAAAATTGCATCTCGTGAAGCTGGACGAAGATTAGGCGTGAGCCATACCACTTTTTTGAAGTGGATTAAAGGCTAATTGGCATTTTCGCTGTAAATGTAAGTAGGCTTTAGTTTACACTACAAATTCCCAGAGTACACTATCAGAATAACAAAAAAGGCTACCATATAATTCCACCAAAATTTCAAGCTATACCCTATTTCCCGCCAAATTATACATTCACCATTATATACATGACAAGTACATTTTGGCAATAGTGAAAAAATAAAAATCTGTAAACTAAAGCCTACTTTACTTTCCAATCAATCATAAATTATGCTTTTTATTCAAAACTGATAATTTGTATAGAAGCAACCACTTCTACAATTGCAATCTACTTGCATGTATTGCTACAATCAAGATGGGTGTACTCTATGGAGCATAAGCACCCAGCCAAACAGGTTGAATGTTTAATATCAACTTGCATTCTAAACATAGCTATTTAATCTGTTGTTTGATTTCTGTGCTAAGGCGTTCATAATTTTATTAGTTTGAAATAGATTGCAAGTTGGTATAACTCTATATAAGTTGGGTGCTTATTGGCGAGATTGTCTAATCCAGTATTTTAGAGTTGCAGTGGAAACCAAAAAATCAATCCCTAAATCTTTGTTTGTTATTTAGTAGAATCTGTGAACAATTTCATAAAAAGAAAGGTGAGTCAATTATGAAAACGTTGTTAGATAAGATAACATCAGCAACAAAAGCAAAGCCTGATTTTGATGATGAAGCTGCAAATGCTTTCACTGTGGAATTAATAGCTCTTAAAAAGGAGTTAAAAACTAAAGATGATGAAATTGGTATAAGAGAAGAAAAAGTTCAATTTGATTTGAACAAGGAATTTGGAGCAAAAAAACAGGAACTTGAAGCCTCAATAACTGCTCTTAAACAGGATTTAGAAACTCAAAAGGAAGAGTATGAGGAAAAAATAGAGACACTTGAAGAGGAAAAACATACTCAACAAAAAGAAGACCAGAAAGAAATAAGAAAACTTCAATCTCAAATAGCAGAACTAGGTAACGAGTATGAAAAATTAAACAATGAATATACAGCTTACAGAGAATCTCATGAACCAACAATCAAAAAATTACGTGCGGAATTAGATGACGCAAAAAAAGATGTAGATGATAAGAATAAAACAATAGATAAATTCCGAGACATGAGCGTTTTCGAATTCTTAGCAGATAAAACGATGGGAAGAAAGTGAGTTTAAATCATTGAGCGTTTTCCTACTTATCAAATAGGCGGATAGGAGTATATATGAATAGTATCAAAAAATGCAGATTATGTAGTCAATTTCCCAAAAATAAAAATAATCCCACTATGGCGAATGTTGAAAAAACGAGCATTTCTCAAGATGTACTAACACATTATATTGAACAAAATATTAACTTAATAAAGACTTTGCAGGAAAGTAATATATCTATAACTCGTCTGGTGGAAAGCAACACATCTTTAACTCAACAGATTATAGAATTATCTCAGTGGGTTTTAGAATTGAGAAATGGTCTTGAAACGACAACGAGAAAATGTATTAAAAAAGAGTTAGAGATAAACTATAGTGATTCTAAAGAAGATATCATACCTAGTCATGGTGATGAGTTTGTCGAATCAAACATTATAGATGAACTCAACAAATTTGATGAATCCATTGAAGAGCAAGAAATACAAATAAATACGCAGATAGTTGACTCTGAACATCTAAACGACAGTTTGCATATGGCTGAAAAAATCGTTGAGAAAGTTTACACTGTAGAAGAAGAAATTAATACATTCTATTATAATTGCAAAGGCAACGATAAAATTAAACAACTTTGCATTATAGATACTGATACCATTGAGTCCTTTATTCAATCATGTCACACAAAAGAAAAACTAAAAAAAATATATGAGTTAATTCTTAATGACATAAAGCACAACGATGTAGATGATGAATGGGATTCTATTCTTGATGGATTTATTATTATCTACAATCATCAGAACAATACAAATTTAATACGTCAAGTAGTGTCCAAATTTGACCCATATGACCGAAATAAACATGCAAGCATTAATGGACAGTCCAACAATGGAGATTTAATAAAGATGGTAATTTTTAAAGGAATTGTTGACAGCAAGACAAGTGCAGTATTTGGTGATTGTCGTTCTCGAATAACCACAATATAAAGGAGCAAATTTATCATGAGTGTACTAATTAAATATGTTGCTATTCCTGCAGATAATACAGCATTTACAGATGTACCCATTTGTTTAGACGGTATAAATCAAGAAATATTTGACATTTGTTGCAGAATCAAAGAGAAAATTGAAAAAGATGGCGACGAATTTATTCAGTTTACTGGTTTGTTTGGCTCTAAACCTGAGTTTTATTATGATACTAGAGAAAGCAAATTATACGGTGATTTTTCTGGTGAAGATGGCATTCATTCATTGCAAATGAATTTTGCCCTTTTTAAACAAGTTATTGAGCATGATTTGCTAGAACTTAGATTAAAGACTCCAATGTATTTAAACAAAGGCAGAGATATGGACGAAAACATAAAGCCACGGTTTAAAGCAAGACCTGCAACAAAGCTAGAATGCGATAGAGTAGGAGTAAGAGCTAGTGGCTTGGAACATATGCCTAGTAAATACAAAATATGTGTTCCTGAAATGACAGTAGACAGCATCAAGGACAATGATATGGATGGTACAGAAATTATGTTAGTATTGCCTGTTATATCCATAGATAATAAATTTGATTCAATTGAAGAAGTAATATTACATTTTGCACATACGTATAAGTTATTTCCCACTGATGGAGAGCAAATTATTAATTCAGAAGGATTCATAGAAGGCTTTATAAAACATGATGATTACTTAGTATATGAAAATAGTATGACCAGTATAGTTGTAAATGATAAATATTGCGAAGAATTTCCACCACCAATTGCACGAGAGAAAGACATAGCAAGAATTAAAAAATATTACATGGAAATTGATAGTAAGCGGGTTGACCTTCCTCCGCATAGTGAATCAGTATTTGATGTGAACCACGGACACTGGGGTCTGTATTGTTTTACTGATATTCCTGTCAACCCAACACCAGAAGATTTTAAGAAGATAGAGAAACAGTTAGATGGGACAGAATTTAAGTGGTATGATGTTTCAAAATTTCAAATTTATGCAGAAAATCCAGCTAATTCTATCAGCCACCATCCAGTGGCAGTAGATATTGGCACTACATCTACAGTTGCAGCCTATGTAGACGAAATTATGAACAATATAGGATATCTTCAAATAGGCGGTATTGCAACACAGGGTGAGGATAAGGAAGAACGAGAAAATCATTACGAGAATCCAACAATTTTGATGTACAGGAATATTAAAGAGTTTGAAGACTCCTATCGCAAGTTGCCCAATTTGCCTTATACAAAAAGTGAAAGCATATATACCGCGCACACAGCAAAAAAGTACGATAAAGATGTTGAAGATGTCAATCTTGAATTAAAACGTCTTGACAAATTAAAGCAATGGGTTAATGACCCTAGGCGCAAGGTAATTATACAGGATTTTGAGGGAGTAAGGCATGAATTTGGTGAGTTCACTAGCTTTGACAATAAAGACCTTACTGACCCAGTTGAAGTATATGCTTATTTTTTAGGTCTCTATCTTAACAAGATGCATGAGCGACGTATTTATGTAAAATATCAACTTTCATATACATCTACATTTAACAAACCAGCATTAGAAAAAATGAAAGAATCTTTTAAAAGAGGTATAAAAAAATCTCTGCCAAAAGGGATTAATGAAGATGAATTATCTGTAGAATTAGTCCTAGATGAGGCAACTGCCTATGCCATATCTGCTATTGAACGGTATAGGGAAAGTGATAGCTTATTTACTAAACATTCCCCCCTACCTACACTAGAAAAACCTTTATATTTTGGCATATATGATTTTGGTGGTGGGACTTTAGATTTTAGCTTTGGAAAGTATTACCTGGTGATTGATGAACGAGGTGGCGAAAAAAAGAAGTTTGAATTTGAACATGATAAAACAGCTGGTAGTTCAACATTGGGATGTGAGTACATTATCGAAGAAGCAGCGTTTGATATGGCATACAGAAAACGCAAACTACTTTCTGAACATAATATTAGATGCTTCAAACCACCACAATGTAATGAACAAGAAGCAAACATGATTTCTGCTGGTAATAGTGAATGGTCACGCAAAAATCTACGTATGATTATGGACGCATTGCGAGAAAAATGGAAAAATAAAGATGCTGATGACAAGGATTTAAAATCAGATTTCAAACTTTATAACGAAAGTGGAAATCATGTGGTAGAAATTGGATGGAATAGATTTATTAAGGTTAATGATGATAATAACTCAGACCACCAAACCACTATTAACTTTGAAGAATTATATTTTATCCCTAAAGTAGAAGAAGGTGTTGCACTTTTCTTTAAGGCTTGGAGTACCATTAAAAAACCAGAACATCCCAAGTTGCATGTTTTCATTGGAGGTAATGCAGGAAGAAGCGACCGTGTAGTTACTGCTCTTAAAGAAAAAGCACCAAGAAATACTGCTATTCACAAGGCGTTGCCAACTGACAATGATAAAGAGTTAATTGATAGTGGTAACAATAAAGATGGTTACCCAACCGCAAAAACTGGTGTAGTGTATGGTGTTTTAAAACGAGGAAATACAACAGCTATTCCACCATCTGACTTTATGTATAACATTGGTTACGAAATTGAAAAGGGTGATAAACTCTACTTTGGAACATGTAAAACGACAACTACTCGTGACATTAAAGGCACATACCAACTTTTTAGAAACGTCCCCATTAGTCCAACTGATAAATTCGTTATTCGTTATTCAACGGACAAAAAATTTGGGATAGTTCTGGAAGATGGCGAAGAGTTGTCTGCTAAGGGTTCATTTCGCAAGGAGTTACCATTGGAGAGATATGCAAATCTTTATCTCTATATTAAAAAATTTATTGATGATAAAGGTGTTGAGCATGTTGACCGTATTCAATTAGGAGTGTGGAATACAAAGGATGTTAGTAGTGTAAATAGTATTGCGACCATAGGCACTTTCAATTTGAAAACAGAAGTTTTTGAAGAAATTAAGGATGCATCAATACCTAGACCACTTAATACTTCTACCATTACGAGCCAACCAATACCTCCTGAACCAAAAGATGAAGATGAAGAAGATGATTTGTTCCCAATACAATAACCTAAAGGACTCCAATGCTTAATTTAAAAAATATGAGTGGAGGCAATACAATGATTGAGAGTATCATAATTGATGATATTGTAAGTAAAAGAAACGAAGCTGTTCCAAAACTTCAGCAAAAACTTAATGAATTATACCCGCAACGGGACGGTTTACTGAATGTACTCAAGCTAAGTAATCATTTGCATAAAAATCAAAAGGATGATATTTACAAAAATGTAATGATTGCTAACAAGGATATCGTCACGCATTTGATGCAACAAGGAAAAATAAAAGAAGCTATATCTAAATACGATAAAGCTATTTTAGAGTATGAAGCCTTGATTGCTAGATATAGCCGTGATGCAATTAATATTGGTGTGTTGGGTGTAGCAGGTGTTGGAAAGAGCAAACTTTTGCAGATGATTAGCGGTTTAAAGGACGATTGTATACCATCTAGTGGTGGAGGGTCATGCACTGGAACAATGTCTACAATTGAATATGAAAAAGACTTACCTAACAATCAGGATGTGTATGTGTATGTAGAGTTTAAATCTGTTGAGACAGTCTTAGAAGAAGTAAGAGCTCTTTGTGCGAAATTATTCAAGAACCCTATTGAGATAAATAAAATTGCTGATATCAAAGGGATTGATACTGAATCAGAAGCGAAAGTTCCTTATACAGGTGATCTCATTGCTAACTTCAAAGATATATATGTTGACAATTATGATGAATGGAGCGGTTTTGTAGGGATATCTGATAATCCTAAGTATAAGTCAGAATTCTCTCATTATCTATATGATAATGGCGTATATACGCCATTATCAAACATTGCAGAATCAAGAGGGAAAAAAGTATATTATGGCTGTTCAGACAAAGGAATGATTATAGAGTTTGTAGCACAAGAGTATAACAAAAGGAAATATTTCCGATTTCCTGCTGTTTCACATGTGCATTTAATGTCTAACGAGCATATGGCTGGGGTTTCACGCTTGAGATTTATTGATACTGTAGGTCTTAATGATCAAAATGAAGTTTTTGCTGGGATTGTTATGGACACGCTCAAAAAGAAATGTGATGCTGCTATATTGTTAATAAAAACTGAGGATAGGGCAAATGCACAAGGTGCATTTGAACACATAAGTAAGCATATCTATGGCGAGTTTGCAGAATATGAATCTCTTGGTGAATGGATGAGTGTAATTCAAAACTTAAACTATGATGATAAGACAAGTACAGATGATATTAAAGACACAGTTGAGCCACCTTTTAGTAAGAAATTCGGAGCATTTTACCCAAAACTCAAAGAAAAAAACAACTATATACAGCTTGATATTTCTAAGTCTGAAAAACTTGAAACATTTTTAACAAAGTTTATTTCTGGAATTGATTTTGCAGAAAGGGACAAACATATAAGAAGAAGAGCCGAGAGTTTAGCGCAACATGCTCACGAGCTTCATAAAAAATATGTTGATGGTTTCCCTACAAATATCATCATTCCAACTAAAACTATAAATGTCGGTGAAAGAGATGCACATGGAATAATGAGTGAAGTTAGTAAACAAATTGAAAAGATAATTTCAATGTATGAAAACCAGACATCAGAAAATGATATGTCACCACTTAACCGAAAACTAGAGTTACTTAGAAACAGAGGACAAGGAGTAAATGAAGATATCAAGAATATTATAGAAAATGCCTATGAGGGTAGAGAGGGCATTTTAATAAACATTGACGCATTAAAGTTAGCTTATTTGGCACTTTGGGGTTATATTCGAGACTTTGCTCGTATCCCAGATAATGTTTCAGATAATGAAATTAAGAAAGTTAAAGCTGATATTGCTAATATACTTATGAAAAACTTTGCGATTCAAGTTGAAGATGAGTTCGCCAAGGAGCTTGATGTTAATAACGATAATTTTTTTGCGAACTTTACAAAGTTGTTCTTTGAGCCAGCAAATGCTGGAGGAGTATCTTTAGCAATAGATAAAGGTTATGAAACAATTAAAAATGCTTTCTTGAGTATGGATAACTTTAGCTCTAAAGTAGATGTGGAAATAGCGCAAAAATTGTTTGATAGATATGCAGATAAACACTTTAGACCAAAAGGTGACATATTTGGGTTACAATTAAGTAAAGAAGAAGCATTGAGCCGACTTCATGTAAGTATTGATGAATTTTGCAATGCATTAGAACTTGTTTCCGATAATAGAAGTTATCTACCAGGTGTATCAACGCAAATCACATCAGAGTTAACGTATTTTGCTGTACAGTTTTATCCACAGAGTGAGATTAAGTGGGTAACTTTAATAAACACCCTCCACGAGAAAGGATTCTTCTTAAAAACAGAAGAGGAAATTATTGCTGGCAAAAAGCGCGAAATCATGTTAGAAGTAAAGCAATGTATAGATAATGTTAGAATGTGACATTTACCACTGCTTTGTTTGCTAATATCTTCAGTTTATACTGTGCGAAAGGGGAAGTATTAATGAAAAAGAAAGCAGTGGCATTTTTCGTTATGCTGTTTATTTTAATGGGTGGTTTCACTGTGTATGTTTTGGGTCATCCTGTTTTTGAGGATGTACCTCCTGACCATCCTGCCTATGCAGAAATAACTTACCTTGCTAACATAGACATAATTGCAGGTTTTGAAGATGGGACATATCGCCCAGATTTACTTCTTTCTCGAGAATATTTTGCAACTATTATTATTCGTACTGTTCGTCATTTTGGTACTTTTGAGGTTACAGAAAACACAACTTCAATATTAACTGATGTGCCAACTCACCGATGGTCTAATGTATATATAGCTAATGCCATCAACCTAAACATTATTAATGCTAGTGATTACGGGAATGTTTTTAGACCGCAGGAAGCAATTACGATTGAGGAAGCAGTTGTTTGGGTGATGCGTATTATTGTTGGCACTGAAAATGCCCTAGACCGAAATACAGCATTAGTAGTTGCGCGCACAATGGGAATTATTGTCGATGTAGTAGAAGAAGACGCACCAATGACACGAACACAGGCAGCTGTGTTTATTAAGCGTATGATTGATACATTTTCGTTTGAAGTTATCGTTACAGGGGATGGTGTTGAAACTCATACACTCTCACCCCTTTTCGGACAATTGCTTTTAGATTTGTTACCTAGTGAACCTGATGCAATTCAACCCAGCTACCATTTTGATGGTTGGTTTTTGGAAGATGGCACAAGAGTAAATGCTCTAACACGAGTTGAGCAGAATCTTATCGTTTTTCCACGCTGGAGAAGTATTTATTCAACCATCACAATCATTAGCGACGGAAGCCCTACAGAAGTAATCACCCCCCGTACAGGAGGACAATTATTTTCATATTTGCCAATTCCTCCAGAACGTCCTGGGTATCGTTTTAGTGGATGGTATTTGTATGGCGGAAATAGAGTAAATCATCACATGTTAGTTGTAACAGATACAACAGTTGTTGCTCGTTGGAATAACGTGCATGTAATTGAACGTAGCTTGTGGACACTCTTTGGAAATCAATTTGAACAAGAAATATTGGATGTTTTACACTACCATCCAATTGGAAGATTACCAAGGATTATAGTTACAGCCAGTGATTTTGAAGGGCATATAAGTTATAGTATTTCCCCTGACAATAATAGTATTTTGTTTACCACATCCAATTTTTTATGGCCATTTTTGAATCGCATCGAAATTTCAGCGACTATTTTGTGTGGTGAGACTAACCAGACAGATGAGGTTATTTTTGTATTTACTGTATTTAATTCATTATGGCTTGTAATTATACTCCTAATAATAATGGCAGTTAGTTTGACTGTATATCGAAAGCGTTTGAAAACACTAATAATCAATGAAACATTTGATGTTGAAATTCGCATGAGAAAAAAATCCTCTGATGAAGTTAAACCTGCATGGATATTTATTGGCAGATGCACTATTAATCCTCTTGAGCATGAAAAGTTGAATAAAAGAAAATTTACTCTGCTAGAGTTTAACAGGGTTTGTGTAGAGGTTGCAGAAAAAACAAAACAAGCAGGTTTTGAGGTTGCAACAATTGCATCAAGTGCAAACAAATTTCTACTGAAACCTAATAAATTTGACCAATTTAAGAATTTTAACCAATTCAAATCATGTACTTTTGATGGGCAAAAAGACTGGTTCGTCGTTAAAACACCACGTATAGAAAAGTCCCATACAACAAAAGACGATTCAACAAGTAAAGAACAAAAGAAATTAAGCATTAAAGAAATATTGTTTGGGCGTTTATTTAAGCCTGCTGAACCTAAACCTAAGAAAGTCAATATTTTCAAGCATCTTATGAATGTTGTTAAAAATGTTATTTATATGCGTTTTGGTCGTCAAGAGCATGGCTTTGTCAATACAAAAGAGGGCAAGTCCATATCATTTGAAGTAGCTGACACAGAAACATATGATATAGAGTATACACTATTTAAACCTAGAACGAATCAAGTTTAAGCATAGGTATAAAGGATGATAAGCATGAGCATGAAGAACACCAAGACCACAGAAAACAATCATCTTAGCGATGAACACCCTTTTTTCTGTCCATATTGTAGCGAGGAAATTTTCAACAACGCAAAATATGATTTCACAAGATATTATGATGAAATGAAAGCACAAAATCATATTAAATCTGAACATATAAATAAAGAAGACGGTGAAAGCCTGCCGAGTAATCTCTTATTTTTGATTGCAACAAAGGACATTGATACTCTTTTTGAGAGTGAGTCAGATAAAATAAAAACTTTTGAATTTGTTGAAAAGAAAAGTACAGATTTAAGTGAAGGTGTATTTGAAGCTATTTCTTTATCTTTATCAGAAGTTACGTCTTTACTTGAAGCTACTCCTTTATCAGAAGTTACGTCTTTACTTGAAGCTACTCCTTTATCAGAAACTGCTTCTTTACCTGAAACTACTCCTTTATCAGAAGCCGCTTCTTTGCCTGAAGCTACTCCTAAAGGAGAAACATTAGATAATTTTTGCAAATATTTTTTTGAGAGTAGTAACAAGGCACTAATTAGAGATGGAAGCGACTTTCACTATAGGGAAATTGAATGTAAGAGTGAATTTACAATTAGGTTAGAAAAAGGAGGATTATCAAATTTAACCGCAATTACTGGAAACAAAAAAATCCCAATTGATATAAAAAGATGTCCTCGATGTCTCAATATTTTGAGCAATGAATTAGGCAAATATAAAATGATTAACATTGGACTTATTGGTTCAATTGGTGCAGGAAAAACATCCCTTTTAGTTGCTATTCATCATTTTATTGCTAATAAGAAGTTTGATTCAAACAACTTTGGAATTGAGGGTATAACAATTGTAAGTGCAGACACTACGTATGAGCCAACTGATGTAGGAATAAGGCTTGAAGCCTTTGATTTATTATATCAATCTGGTATGTCGCTTCCTGCAACATTGAATGATAATACCAACATAACAAATCTAAACATAAAGATTGCTTCTAAAAAATCCAATGAGGCAAAAATAATTAATATTGTTGATGTAGCAGGAGAATTTTGGAGTAATAAACGTAACAATGTTGACATACAGGAACTTATTAATAAAAGACCTATCATTGGAGAATGTGATAACTTCATCGTCTGTATGGCAGATAGTGATATTGTAAGTAGTGCAGACAATTATAAATTTGCACAAAATATAGTTAATGTTATCAGTAGAATAAGAGAAGACAATATAAACAAAGAAAACAATATAAACAAAGAAATTAACTGTTGTTGTATAATCAATAAAGTTGACAAACTAGTTGGAGTTGCCGAAAATGGCATTGATAATATTTTAGAACATATCTCATCTGAAGGCATGACAAAAGCTAGATATTTTGATGATGATGGGAAATTACTTTACTCCAATGGTTCTTATAAAAATCTACAAATTACTGCAAAAGAAATTTTTATTAAACTCGCAATTACAAATGAAAACGAGCTTCTAAAAATGGGAAATATAGTATTTTTTCCAATTTCGCCTTATGGTTTTCAGCCATCCAACTTGTCTATTGATAAAACAGTTGAAGAAATTACTGATGAAATAAAAAAAGCTGAGGTTTATTCCACTGAAAAACCAAACCCATGGCATTTAGAAGCATTTTTAACATGGCTTATACATCAAACAGAACTTATTATTGGTATAAAGTAAAATGATTCATTAGCCCATATTTGAAAGAGGGTAAGTGTGTGAAACAAATGGTCGTTTACTCAAATAATGGTTATAAAGAACTCAAGTCTCCATTAGAAGATTTTCTTGGAGAAATAATGATACTTTGCAAGAGTGGTGGCACAAATAATTCATTTGTTTTTTCATGCAAAGAACATAGTGGAGTAAATTATTTTACGCTTTCAGCACACAGAAGTGGTTCTGATATAAATGATATAAGTGCTGATAAGAGGTATAAGCCTTTTACACACATGTATTATGATGAAATTGATAATCTTAATTTCAGCAATGAGATTAAAAATGATTCAATCAACAGAATATTTGATAGGGATTTTGTTAATCAATCTGTAATTGATAAACTTGTTTCAGAAGAGATGGATGAGGCTGATTTAGACAAAGTTGAAAGTTATATTCTGGATGAAACACAAGAGTATGATTATGCTATATCCAATGAGAATTTAGCCCAAATATTGAGTTATGTGTATTCCGAAAAGAGGATTTATTTACGTTTGCTAGGCGATGATAAGTTTCCAATAAATTCAAGACTTCTATTGAAAAAAATTTATTCATGTATCCCCTATGCATTAAGGGTGAAATGTGGTTGTGCCGTAGGGTTTTCAAAACGTGTAGACAATGAAAGCATTAAAATATTCATAGGTACAAAAGAGCCTAACATTATTGAAAAAGAATATTTCGATTATGCAGATTTAGATTTAGATTTAACTACTTCTTACTTAAAGTTTGAAAATGGCAATAGGAATGGCGAAAAAATTATCGATTCCTCTATAACCACTATAACAAGTGACTTAGTAAACAATAGAGAGTTTCGCTGTGAGGTTTTTGATGAATTTGATTCATGCTTTTCTAAAAAAAGCAATAACCCCTTGAACGCCTATAACGCCACGAAGTTTAAAGAATTTTATGCCGCAATTGCTGAAGGGGCTAAGGCTTGCGAATATTATTTAAGCAAGTCAAACATAAACACTGTTATCGATACAGAACAGACAGACATACCACACAGCAAGTATGAAATTTATTCTTTTGATGATGATTTGATAGGTAGTAGAGTGTATCAAATTGCTAAACAATATTGCCTTGATAATGAAACTAAAATAATTCATGACGTATTAGGTAGAGCCAAAACTTTCGACAATGTCATCAGTAATGACTGGTTTCAATTGGTATCACATTTCACACAAAGTTGCGAAGACGAAAGTAATGGAGGCAAAAACAAGGAAGCACTCTATGACTACCTTACAACTCAGAATCTAGGTCAGTTGCTTAAAAACACTCTGCAAAAGTTTAAATATGGCAATGAAAATATTTATTACAATGATAACAGAATTAAAGAAAACGAACATCTTTATTCATATTGCGAAGATTTGTCAAATTTATCAAGTGAGTTTCCACCTAATTCAATAATGACTAGTAGCATAAATCAATTTATAGAGATGTTAAAATGTGCGTGCCTTAATATCACATATCGCCACGAGTATGACAAACCACTTAATTTAAAAATAATAAAATCACTACGCAATTTTATTAAGAAAAGCATTAATGAACATGGACTTTTAGACAACTACAAAGAGAACATTAGCAGACTTCAAGATAAACTTATGGAATTAGCTATACAGCATAAAAAAGATGAACTCAAAGAGGCATTTCATGATGATAGTCTTTATGAATTCATAAGCGACTTTTTTGAAATCGAATTTTATGCATGGATTAATGGCATAAAACAAGAATCCGAGAGCGAACGCATAAGGCGTATTGCGAACTATTATTCTGATGGGAATGACATAGCAGGATTAAAAAACATAATAGAAATGCTTGATATAGAAGGAGTAGATAACAAATTCATTAGGAAGATTCTTTATCTCTTGCAAAACGAACAAGAGCATGAAGTTAAATATCAAAAAATGGAAAAATATTATGAAAATGAAATTCGCAATGTGAAAAAACAACACAGAGAGGAGTATAATGAGATTCAACTTCATGCAACTCAACTATTCAAATACGTCAAGAAATCAATACAACATTATATCAAACTAAATGCTATATATGTTGAGGTAAATGAAAGAAGGAACGAAGAAAATAATGACTTAAAACGCTATGTTTCGCAAAATAACGCAAATATCGAAACTGGAAATGGTTCTGATAGCACACGAAAATTTTCACGTACAATCACCAGATTTCTGCAGTTAGTTGCTATTTTGGGGATTTTAAGTATAGTTGTGATTTCTATTAATTTCTCGTCTTTGCCTTACAATATACTATTTGTTAGAGATACTGGACATATTGCCCCTATAATGTCACAATATATACCACATGATGGAACAACCAGTGAGTGGTATGATTTTACTTTTATGGCTGAAGGTGTACCATCACCATCTTGGTCAGTTTATGGTGATTTACCAACTGGTCTGACTTTTCACCAATCTGATGGGCGTTTGGATGGAATACCAACGGAGGTGGGCAGATTTTATTTTATGCTGACTGCCACAAATGAAGAAGGTAATGTAAGTAGATTTATCTCAATTGTGATTGAACATCCATTACAGCATCCACGTATTACAGGTTTTGATGCGCCTTATGGAAAAGTTGGCGAACAATACTATTTTAGATTTGAAGCGTTGGGATATCCAGCACCTACTTGGACACATGATATATTGCCTTCTGGACTCACACTTAATGAAATGGGTTTGCTTTCAGGTATACCAACTGAATCTGGGCATCATACATTTAATGTCTATGCTACAAATTCTGCAGGTTTTAATCGTCAAGAAGTAACCTTATATGTGTATTATTCAACTTCTGTTTATAGTTATGATACTGATGCTCCTTATGATGCCCTAAATACTATAACAAATGACCCAGTTGATAATGTGTACATTGAAGAAGCAAGTATATGGTATCAACCATATACTTGGAATCATCAATTGTTTGAAAGCTAAATTATGGAATGAGAGGTAAATGTAATGGTGGATTTCGGAAAGTTTTATGATGGAACAAAATTTCTTAATAACCCTCCAGTTATAGAGCCATCAAATATATCTGGAAAGATTTCAGAAATAATATCTAAGCGAAACAGTAAGGTAATGGAAATAAACGAATTGTTAAACGGGCTAAATCATATGTCTTCTGTGCTATCATCTTTTGCCACAAAAAGAGCCGAATTTTTGTTATTACACAGTGATAGTACATTTGAAAATTTCTCTAAACTACACTCTGATGAAATTAACAACAATATCGCAGAAGTATCAGACGATAAAATCGAAGATATTCAAGCAGGCATTAGAGAGGTTGAAAGAGCGACAATACAATTTAAGTCCAGAATAGACAAGGACACTGTTAGCATTGGAGTAGTGGGGGGCGCACGAGTTGGTAAAAGCACTCTATTACGTGCTATTACAGGACTGGATGAAGCACTGATACCAACCTCTGGGGATAATTATTGTACAGGAGTACAGGTTCTTATTGAAAACGCTAACGAGTTCCGTGTTGAAGTAGAATTTTACAGTAAAAAAGATTTTTTTAACGATGTTATAGGCGAATACAAGCGGTATTACAGCGAATTTGGCACAGAGGCAATCAGCATTGAGAACTTTGCAGATGTAGAGAAACTTTATATGCACCTCAATAATCAAAGAGATTTACCTTCTCCACAATATCTAAAGCCACTGAAAGATTATTTGGATAAGAGAAGTAATTATGAATTTCTTTTAGATAGCACTCCCCAAGTTTTGGACGAACATCAAAAGGCAGAAATAAGAGATTATATCTCGCAAATTAGTTTAGATGGAAACACCAAATGTTTTAAATTTATGGCGGTAAAAAACGTCAGAATTCTTTGCAAATTTCCAGATAAACGAGTTTCAAAATTAGTGCTGGTCGATACTATTGGATTAGGTGAAGTTTCCTTGGGCAAGGAAAAGAAAATGCTAGAGCTTATCTCCAAAGAGGTTGATTTTGTCTTTTTGTTACGCAAAATGAGCAAAAATTCAGAAGTTATTTTGGGTGATAAAGATATAGATTTGTACTTTAAGATTGCTCGTTCAAAAAAGGCAGCTCCATCAAAATGGTTGTATTGGGTGTTTAACAGAAATAACAATGATTATACCCCTCAAATTTTCGACCGAGATTTTGAAAACGCAGTAAAGTACAACGAAAAATATAGCGGTAATTTAAATCCCGCTGGAATTTTGAACATTGACTGTACAAATCAAAATGGAGTATGGGATAATTTGATTATGCCTGCACTCTCACACATGTCACAGAATTTAAGTTCAGTGGACACCCCATACATCGAAGAAATTAATACACTTTTGCGCGAAAAAGTTAATGTCAAATTCCAACAACTTATGGGAAAAATTAAAACAGTAACCGTCCCTAAAGTTGAAAAACGTGAGTTTATTATCAATGAGTTTAATAATGCTCACAAAAAATTGACGCTTGAACTGAACAAATATGTAGAAGACTGTGCTGTTGATTTGTCTGTAACTATACCTCATATTGAGTTAAGAGAAATTGCGAATATGTTTGGTAATGCAGTAGTTTCTGAGAGCGATATCAAGTACAAATGGGAGACATCAAATTACTTAATGGCTCTTAATGAGGCATTTGATAAAACTCGCTCAAATTTATTGAATTTAGTAGAAAATAACCGTGTGGATTTAACAAACGAAATGAAACAATTCAAAATAGATGTTGCCCAAAAATTCTTGAATGTTTCTAATTTGGATAGTTGTGTTTCTGTTGACTATGTATCAGATGAAAATATATTCGCAACTATTGCAGACAAGTTGTTTGGCAATATTGATATTTGCTCCGCTCTGAAAAAAATCTTTCTTGATTTGAACAAATTTGATATTCAGGGAGAAGTGGATGTTTCTGGACGGCTAAAGAAGGCTATGGACAAATATCTTAATGTTAATGAAAATCCACCTGATGCGCCAACCCCTTTCCCTGTGAACTGGACTAAAAGCGATATGAATGCTGGTTGCTTGGATATTTGGAATGTTTTACAAAATCAAATTGTTTTTATATCAGAGGAGTTTATTGATGAAGACAAGCAACCATTTTTGCGTGTACCAGCAGAACGTATGGTGACAGAGCTAAAGACTTTTGTTAAACAAATAATAAATCAGTTGGTTATAGATGGCTGGCGTTATGTGTATGAAGACAATGCTGGGGTCATATGGAAGGAATGCCTAGATGAATTGGAGAAGAATTCTAAGCAACTAAAAGAGTGGAATGATTTAACACTTACAATAGTTGATATTAGAACAATAAGCGAACTTGATTCACGTACCAATTACTAGAATGCGAGGGATAGTTTATGAGTAATACTATGTGGGATGATGCAATTAAAAGTATAATCAATTTTAAAAGCCAAAATGGTGATAATTTAAAGCATGGAAACTATAATATCGACCCAGACCAAGTGTTTCTTATACTTATGATGGGTCCTCGACGTTGTGGAAAAACCAGCTTACTAACGGCTATTCAAGATTGTATAGAAAATTCTATTGCTGGAACACCAATTAAATTCACCTATAGAGGTGATGATTCTGGAGATGATATTAAACTCTTTAATGAGCAAAGAAGAAATTTAATAGCATTCGCAAAAGAACCCAAAAATGAAGCTCGAGAAGGCAAGGGAAACTCTGGTATTGTGGCAACAGATGAAGTGCGGATATTCGATTTTGTGATGTATCACAATGACAGCCCAAAAGAGTTGTATATGGTTCGCTTTGTGGATATTCCAGGTGAAGCATTCATAAAAAATCCAGATGCAGTCAACAAAGTTGTGGAACGAAGCAATATGATTTTAGTAGCAATTGATACACCTGCTTTAATGTCTGGTGATGATGAGATATCTAACAATTGTAATCAAGTAGAGGAAGTCAATCGTTATCTCGTTAATCATTTGCCCAACAACCTAGATGATGAATCAGAAGATACACTCCCACGATTAGTAACTTTTGTTCCTTTAAAATGCGAACGATACCATAAAATGGATAGAATTAATAAAAACAACAAGCAAATGACAAAAGTCGCAGATGAAGTACGTAAAAAATATAAAAATGCTATTAATAGTTTAATCAACGATAATATAGCGGTTGCTATAACACCTGTTTTAACAGTGGGTGGCGTGATATTTCATTCTTACGAAACAGGAAAAACCGATGGAAAGGGCTTACCAATATCAAATTATGTTGTAGATGCATCAAATAAAGGCTATAGACCTTTAAATTGTGAACAACCATTTTTGTATTTTATTGTATTTTTTTCCAACTACTTAAAAGAAGTTCGTATAAATCAAAATGCATTGGACTGGTTAGCAAAAGGTTTTATGAAAGTTTTCAGAAGAAAAGCACTTGAGGAAAAGAATAAAAAGTTGTTTAATGAGATTCAAGAGCTTTCATCTAAACTCAAATGCGAAAGTGATGGTATTGGTTACATGGTTATCCATGATAAGTACGAATATCTTAGTGCGAAATGAGGCGATAGATATGAATAACTATTTAGGAGATATATATTTTTTATGTTCCAGTTTGCGCGGAAATGGATATCAGTTGACGCGCCTACAGGGTGACAATTTTGAACAAATTTCCAAGTATCCAGGCAAAGTTATAGCAGAATATATGTCACAAAGAGGTGCGGATTTATTTTTAGCTCGTGAAAACAACATGCATTATCTGGCAATTAAACACATAAAAAGTAAAATTGTGCGACATGATGCTTCTGGGGCAGAAATATATATAACCATACTCATATGTTCAAGCAATGAAAAGAGTATCCGTGCGTTGTGCTGTGAGGTATATCGTAATTATTCAGGATTTGCGACTGCATTGTATAACGCTTACAACGACAATGATAACCTCTATGATGTTGGATATTCATTTAATAATGCGGAAATTAAAGATTATTTAAATTCCATAATTGAAAAGAATATTAACGAAGTAAGTCTCAGTAACCGTTTACCAAGATTAACTTTTCAGCATTTTAAAAAATCACAAGAGGTCATTGAACACCTTAGACACTCTATGATGCCCAAAGGTAATGATTTAGTTTTATTTATTGCAGAATTAACTATAAACGCAAGTCAACTGAAAGAGCGATTTTCCGTCACACCCCTTATTGAAATTAGTAGTAACTTCAGGACGGAAGAGTGGCCATGGTCATACCCTCCTCAAGATAAAAAAAAAACTAATAACATAGAACCTCCAAACACCATTCCATTTATTGTGTTTTTTCTTGCTTTAATCATCATTATAATTTTAGTTGTAATAAATTTGAGAAACCAAATTAATATAGAGTCAAGGAGTGATAATACATGCATAGTGACCACAGTAGTTCACATTCACCCACAGAAACAGATATTCCATTAAAGCCTGGTTATGGGATGGCAATTGTGTCAATTGCACTAGGTGTTTTTTGTATTATTCTTATCTGGGTGAAACTCTTGTTTTTATTTCTAGCACCTTTATTTATCATAATATCTATTATAGGTATTTGTTTAGCGAGGTCTTCCCAAAAAAGAAATAGAAAATTAGCTATATCAACAACTCTAGGTACAATTGGCTTATGGCTAAATATATTCGCTGTATCAGTCCATACATTCTTCTCTTTAGTTCTTGTGGCAATTATTTTTGCTATCCCATTTTTTTTCAGATGAGGGGTCTTTCGTTTTCGACATCAATAGAATGGCATCGTATTGTTGTTGCGCTTCTATTTTTTACATGCTTTTCAGTATACATGGCAACTAATGTTAGTGTAGTTTTGGGTTATGACCCAATGGTTACCTTAGTGGATGTAAGTTTTTTAACAGATAACCTTCTTACAACCTTGCCAACAGCTTTTGCGATATTAATCGGGATAAGTTGTAGTCCTTTTATTGCATTAACAGTTTTATCAGGGGCTGGTATTTTTTTAAATTCAGGGCTTATTGACCCCAGCAGAATCCCTTTTTCAGAAGCTCTTATAGAATTGCCCATAGCACAAACAAATTTTTTTATAATTTTACTTACCATTACATTGATTAAAGGAGCATTAAGCCTAGCAGGTACAACAAAAATATTTTGTGATGTGATACTGGGTAAGATAGAGAGTATCTTTGGTACTATCTGTGCTATTTTAGGTGCATATTTTCTTACTTTTGCCACAACCGTCTATGCTACTGAGATTACCTATACTGCAGGAAGCGGAATTTGGGCAACAGTGGTAACAGGCATAATTTCTTTTTCTCTAGCCTTATTAGCTTATATTATTTATTTTGTAATGAAAACGCTGGTATTTGCAATTGGTATACTAGCTTTACTGGCATCACCAATTGTTGGATTTAATGCTCTGTTTACTGTTTCAAAACATATTATAGTCGTCGTATATACTTGGTATGCGCTAGTGCGCCCCCAAATTTCATCCGTTGTAGGTGTAATTTGCTTGATTTTAGCCATTATGTTTTTCCGTTGGGCTAGGCGAATCATATTGTATTACCGAAAAATATACCTTTCTCCATTATTTAATTTCATATTCCGCAATGACTATAAAGTACCTACCCTACCAAAAAGGTTGCCCAGATGTATAGTGAGAGAATTCGCTAATGTAGATATTTGTATTGAAGCATTTTTTATGAATAAAACATCAATATTTTATAAACGTGAATTGTGCTACTTTATTAAATCAGATGATTCAAATTATCTTTTTAAAAAGAGATTTCTTGGAAAAGTAATTCGCATTAGATTAGAAGATGATATTTATATTGAAAAATGCTTTAGATTCATAAGGATTTTCACTGACGAAGGGTCTCACATAAATTATAGAAAAATACACATAGTGTTGACTCGCGAACATAGCATAAATAAAGCTGTACTCATGTCTAAAGCCAACTTAATCAATTATAATACTGTCTTAGAAGAAAGAAGACGTATAGCAAATGAAGAAACTATGCGAAAGATACTGCTAATCACAAGTAGTGTAAAGTCTGCTTTCATTCAAGGTAATAAAAAACTGAATGGTATATTTAATAAATCCAAAAACAAGAAGACAGATTCTTAATGTTATACACTATGTATTCTTTTAAAATGACCACAAGTCATCCACTCTTTGAAATAAGGGCAGGGTGGCTTTTTTGTGTAAATCTGATTTTCATAGGTATACAACTTGTATTTATTGGCAAATATGCAATTAACGACATATAGAAAAGAGGTTGTAGAATTAACTGTACGAAAGTTCTAACAAATTTTTCAAATATGCAAATGCTTGCATATTTGACTTGTAAAATTATTACAAGACGCTCGAAAGGGGGCATACGGCTATTGACTCCTACGAACGCCGAACAAAAATCCTA
>Ga0123355_10004256_pt1 | contig 20802 bp, 9 predicted proteins | sample TergutEmb28metaG_3_FD_89872 | JGI IMG/M metagenome (GOLD analysis project Ga0123355, IMG submission 89872) | Embiratermes neotenicus P1 segment gut microbial communities from Petit-Saut dam, French Guiana - Emb289 P1 | ecosystem: Host-associated > Arthropoda: Insects > Digestive system > Gut ...
ATTCAAGCTGAAAGGACGCCGGTTCGATACCATTGAGGACATCCAGGCCGAAACGCAGAAAGTGCTTGACACTCTCACAGAAAAGAACTTCCAGGATGCGTTCCAAAAATGGAGGAGATGGTGCGACCGGTGTCTACATGCGGGAGGGAACTACTTAGAGGGCGACGGCGGCCGATAGGCCTTATGGTGAGTTTTATGGTTTTTACAGCGTTAGTCCGGAAAATTTTGGATCCACCCACGTATGTTGTATTTACTGGAACAAAAGGTGATAATTTTTCCTAAGTCATCAGTTGAAAAATGGGACAGGAAGAGGTCACCTTACAGCTGTGCACAAAATTAAACACATTCCCAGAATGGCACAAATGTTTTTGTATTTACCATAGCTGCATGATTAAAGAAATTTGCATAGCTGCTACTATAGCTGTAGCCATTATTTAAAATTTGTGACATAATTACTGAAAGTTAATTGCAAGTCATATAATTGAAATGAGCAGTCATTAAAGTATTCAATAAAAATCATGGGTGAGCATGTCAAACCAAAATCACTGTGTTGCAGTTACAACACTGATTTTAAGCCAATGGCAATTAAACTTGCAGAAGGAAATAACAACAAAGACTTGGTTTGGAAATTCTGTGTTGTGGAACAGAATGTACAGTGCTGTAAAAAACAAAAGGGACTACTAATAAAGGAAGAAAATTCAACCCCGAAATGGTCATCAAATGGCTAAGAGAAATCTGGGACAGAAGATAAAATGCTGTTCTCAAGAAGAGAGGAATGCTGGTGTTAAATGCTTTTTGGGTCACTCCACATAGACAGTGAAATCTCTAACTTCTGAACACACATCTACTGATCATACCAGGAGACATGACCTCTCTGGTAGAGGTTCTTGATGTAGCCCACTGACACTAGCAGGGTCTATAAGACAATATGAAGCTCTGCTTGGGCAGTGGATTAAGATGTGCTTGCAGCAAACTGTATGAATGGAACAGCAGATGATGTCCTGTGGGGGGAAGATACTGAAGAAAACTTTTCTTGTAGCAATGAAAGAGTTAACAGTGACTAAGAGTAGTTAACTGAGTGATGTGTTTGTGACTTTCTTACACAATAGTACACAGTTTTAACTGTGATAATTATTGAACTGCAGAACATTAAGTGACTTAAAAATCTGGCTGATATGAACAGGTATTTTCTTGAAAACTGAAAATTGTTAAGGGGGTACACCTCATACTTGGGTAAAGACAGTATTTTGTGTTTTGTTAACTGTAGGCGCCTGAGTAATAAAATAATTCATTGTCAACTGTCCACACAAATAACACCTTGGATTGTGTTGACATTGCATTTGTTGTCTGGGAATAGGGAACTTTTAAATTGCTGGTAATTTGGGGGTCATTGGCCAGTTTTAAATTCAGTTAACAGCTTAACATCTGGGAACTGGGGGTTTTAAATCTCCTGGTACTATGGCATGGGGAAGGGGGGGGAGAAAGCAAGGTATTAATATTAAATTACAAGGTTGAAAGAATACAATTCACATGAAGGCCAAAGTATGTTTTATTGTTACCAGCGATATTAAATCACCACAGAAGTGCTCTTTTCAATTGAAATGGTATAAGAATGTAAGTCTGTCTGTCCGCATGTATCACGATGGCCGACACTCGACAGATTTCTGTGGAATTTGATACTGGGGACTTCTATGAAAACCTGTCAAGATAACTAAAATTTGATTAATATCAGGCAAAAATATCGGACACTTTATATGAAGACCAATGTACACTGCATTGTTGCCAGCGACATTAAATCATCATAAATGCGCTCTGTTTGAGTAAAATGGTATCAGGCTGTTACAACAGCTGGGGAGGTATAAACATTATGCAATGTGCCATATTACATTATGTATACATTGCCTATCTTGTTCAATATGCTGAATATATAATGGAATATGAAGCAAAATATTTTTTTACCATGAGGTTTATAAGTTTTGCAATGATAAGACTTGCATCTGCAATCAATTGACTTAAAGAGGTCGATAAGAATACTACATCGCAAAAAATATGTATATTCTAATGGAATAAAACCTGTCCACTTTTGCTTGGTTTACAATTAAATATTCTTGGACACCCTATGACAATGCCTTCCTTCTCTATATTGATAACATAATTTGGTTTTCTAAATAAGAGAAGAAACTATTTCATTCAACTCATTTCTAACACAGTTTTTCAGCACGTACTGTAATCTGACAGACTGATGTAACAACACATCACTCTGTGAACTGCAACTTGTTTGCTCGCTCTTTCCCAAAAGCAGGAACACATTATACCAGCAACTGCTTCTGTCATTTTGGCCTGTTCTGTCTCCACATCCTATTGGTGTTCTTCGAGCCTCGCTTGCCGCTTGTTAGTCTCAGTTCTCAGTCTCGCCTGCCATTCCTTACCACAGGACTGCAGTTGCTCCTTAAGTTGCGCCACCTCCTTTGTGCAAACCGCCAGCTCTACTGTCACTTGGCTGTTCTCACATTCACCTCTCAGCTTGTCTGGTTTCATCATCATGGCCTACTTTTACACTGCCACATGCAAAATGCTACATTTGCTAACAGGAGCAGCAACTGGTTTCGATGCAATTACACACCCGTGGTTACACACACTGACAGACAAGATTCATGCTCTGGTGCATATTTCTTTTACTTATTAACCCACAGACCCATGATGTCTTTTTGTACTTCCACTACAGAATGATTAATAACACTGAAAATTTGTTTTTAAACTGATTTCCATCTTTGTTTCAGTAATGTATAAAAATGTAAAACAATTTGCATGACTTTAGGCTTCCATCATGGTGCAGCTGAGATCTTTGCTGTACTGGGATGTTGTGCAGCATAGGTTCATAGTTACTGACATTTCTGGACAACATACTGCTCTCATCTTTAAGGTCTGCATGACCTCTGCAGATGGGACCAACATGTTGACCTGAAACATCAGTAACAAATTACCAATGTACACTACACAACACTACTGTGAACAACTCACGATACATTTTTCGTTGACATAATTTGAAACAAAATGGACTGATGTACAAGACACACTGTGAACTGGTACTGGTGAGGTGTCCAGTTAGAGTCTCAGTAAGACATCCTCAGGGTTTTGTTACATTCCTCCATCCCTCCATTAAATGTACGCATAGTATCTTGAAACAGGCAATGAAGCCAAGATATAAATATATACTAATAGATATAAATACTAATCTAGAGATTATTATTTAATTTTTAATGAAATGAGGCTAACAGTAATAAATTCCATAATTTCCCTGTAATCCATCAATCAACAGGTTGATCCCCATTTGTCAGGCTCCTCCAACACATAAGACACTCTCATATCAACCATCTGCAGTGCAGTACAGACATTATGACTTGAAATTCTGATACAATTTTTTCATGTATCAAGTCTCATATTCTTATGCATTTCATACAAGAAGAGTACCTTGTGCAACAACATCCTAATTTTTGAGCATGTGATATTGTTGGAAACTGGGATAGCTCAGTCAGTATAGTGACTAGGATACAGGTGGTAAGTCTGAGGAATTGCTATTCAATGTCCAACAAGGATGAGAGATTTCTCTCTCCTTCATTACGTCAGACTGGCTCTGGGATCCACTCAATCTCATATTCAGTGGTTACAGGGGTCACTTCCATGGGGCTAAATCAGTATGGTATGAAGCTGACTGCTCACCGCCATCTAGTGCTGAGGTTGAGAATGAGTGCAGCTCTACTTGCACTGTCTCATATGCCTTTGTGGTGGCAAAGTGTCACTTGTATGTACCTTCAGCTTATGTGATATTCTTGGACACAGCAAGTTGGTTAAGTGGTAATACTTTTGATTTGTAATGAGGGGTGCTGCATTTGTATTTCACCCAAGAAACAATTCTCATTGATTTTTTCAGTCCCTACCAGCAAATACCATGAGAGTACCATAAATTAGGCTATGGCGACTGCCTTGTACATTCTTTTCAATTCATTATTCACCAATCATCCTAACATTAAGTGCAATACAATATCAGTTACTGATTGTGTTGTTGAATAAGCAAGGTAAACAAACAATGATATTCTTGGGAAGAGCAAGCAGAACATGGCACAAAGTCACAGCATGTATTGATATTTTTTTCTCAATATTTCTGAACCAGTAGTTTGGAAAATGGGTAGCACAGAAGTAGCACTTTGGTGTAAGAATACTTTCATATTTGCTGTATACTGGCTTTAATTTTAAAACTGTTAAAAATGGTGATCATGCATGCACACACACATACACACATTCACATGCAACTGGTATTCTGTACAGGCAGTTGAAGTCACAACCCCAGATAATGATGTGGTTAAGTCCCACTAACTGATAATACACCATTTGTAATGGTAGGTCTCACAAACCAATAATACACCACTGGCAAAGGTGTCTTGATAAAAAATATTAAACCATTTGGAAATGGTCAGTCTCACTAAATAACCAATAATGCACCATTTTCAATAGCAAATTTCAACCTGGCTTATATTTATAGTGCTACTCATGTACCATTTTCTGTTACCAAATCTAACATAAGCTACTCCCATGATTAATTCATTTCACAAATGCAGCAGTAAAGTCCCAACATGCATCAGTTGTAATATTACAGTGAATGGCATATGGCTGCAAACTGGTCTGGGTCAAATGTGCTGACAGAACATTCTGCTATATTAGATATACCAGAGGGCTAATAAATGACAATGAGAAAAACAACTGTCTATAGTCTTGGTAGAGGATATCCCATTGTGTTTAAAGTACAATATTAAAATGAAATAAAATATGTACTCTGTCTGACACAACTATCATTACATTTTGTTATTTCAAATTCTGGCTACTAGTTTTGGCCTCAACAGGCCATCATCAGGCCAAATATTTACAAAACTTCAAAATGCTGGTACATATAATTTGTCAATATCATGGGATCCCATTCACATTTATATTGTTCTTTATAATTAATACCAGCTACAGTTGCGTTATTTGTGATAAGTGTTTTTCATATGAGCACCATACACATATTACCAAAGTTCTTGTTGACTTATAACTTAATTTTAAAATAGTTTTTAAGATACACAGTATAAAATGTGTTTAAAGGTTTTCAGTATATATATATATATATACTGTTGCATTAGTAGAATTGGTAAAATCATAAAATTACAAAACTGTTGTTCAGATCTCATCTTCAGCTGCTGTACACTAGGTTGAAATTAAAACTGAGTACTGGAGTTGTATACTGTCCTCTCGGTTTCAGAACCGGGTATTGTATATGCTACTGAGCCCTTGGGAAGCTCCACCTGCTGGGTAGGGATACTAGGTGTCGATCCTAGGACTGGCACATACTCTGCCTTCGGTCTTTTGAGCTGCCAAACCCCAGCTATGGGTATCTTGTGGCATATCAGTAATGCGAACAGCATACGGCACTCAAAGAAATAACTAAGTAGTTGTATTCTTAACATTCATAAATAACATAATTGAAAGCAATAACAAATATAAAGAAAATAGCCATTACAATATGCAAACTCAGAACATGCACTCAACCGAGTATAAATGCTCTAATACAAATAGACACAGTCGGCCCAGCGTAAGTTTACCACTAATACAGAGAACACAGCCACTGGAAAGGGGACAGTATACAACAGTACAACTTGGCTCAGGTAAACTTACATCTCAAGATTCTATCAGCCGATCAAAACATGCATATAACACTAAGTAATACGGCCGACTCATTTCAGCATTCATGGTGCGCAAACATAATTCAAACAGAAAACTGTCTGATAACAAAACATTACTCTGACTCGTAATATTGAACAACATGCAACTTATGGGGAGGCTTCCCTGCACCAACCCCTTTCGAGGCAGACGTCAGGATGCATAGCCTATATGAAAACCAAACTTCAATTTAGAAAACTGAGAGACCAAAACTGGCTTTTACCTTCTAGACATATCCTGAATGCCTGCGTAGCTCTTCTCAAAAAAATAACTGAAGAACAGAGCCTGCTGCTACCGGTCCGGCCCAAAAGAGATTCTAGAAGTAGACCAGGTGAATCCAAGAAGGCGACCGAGTTCGGGTACAAGTTTGAGTCCGGGCTGGAGTTGGAGTTGAAGTTCGAATTCAAATGAACAAAACCAAAATCGTAACTTCAAAAGAAAACTCAGGGAAATGCCCTTGCCTTTCACTTCTCTGTAGACCAGCCAGTGCACAGTTGATAGCCTCAGGGGGAACGGTAAGGAGGGGAGCAAACCGGTTTTCCTTGCCGGAGGGCAAGACCTGCAGCTGACCGGAGGTGGACGGGCTCACTGCTTCGTGTTATTTTGGCGAAGCATTACCTCCAGTATAAAGTGTGTCTATAGGCTCATTCACTGCCTTACCTCTTGGGTCTTGCTATAAACAAGGTTCTGTAATGCTGCTGATGTCTTGCCTCACATGCTGAAAGCTCATTGGCCAGGCATTGCACACTCTCCTGCTTCACCTAATACCACAACAAACAACTTTAATTATCTCAGCTTTGGAAAAAATTAAGTCTGAATGCAACCTAAGCTTTCACTTAAAGGGCAATAGAATTAAATTTGGAAAGTCAGAGACCAATCAGACAACCTAGAATCCTCAGTTCACCCTCCAACAAAACCTTCCCAGAGTGTAATGACCACCCACAAAATCACTGCGCCCATGTTTTTTTTTAAGAAATAGTAAATAGCTCACAGGTTATAGCCTCCTACACCTCCAAACCTGAATCCATGAGACTGATTTGTGATGGACACAAAGATAGACCTTATGGAAATAATATACATTCCTTGCAAGAATTAAATGATAATATTCAAAGAGAAATGGCTAATATTTAAAGAAAAGGGCTCTGTTGTATGTTGAGAAATACTTTCAGAAGACGGAAGACCTGCTTAGCAGCTGTAAGTTGGCACACTGAGACTCTTCTCTGAAATAAGGAAAGTTGAACTGCTGGGAAAAGAACTTAAAATTCCTGGCAAATGAAGGCTTCCTATATGATACAGTTCCATGACAGCTGTCAAGTTCAGGGACAGCATTAGAAGTACACAGTGTATAATGGTGACATCAAAATTGTGGGCCATTAATCATCGTGATGTTGGTATGGTAATAGGTCAAGTATGTTAGTTCTTCTGCTTCTCTCTAAATTATGACTAGTCTATTCAGCATTCAGTTTTCAAACACATATAATATTTAAGGCTGTGGCTGTCTGGACTGTGAAGCCATGATGTTTGGTAGATAGGTGCCAACGTTTTGGAAGAATCTGCCGCCTCCATATTCATATTATAACAGTGCCTCCACAAGACCATAATCTAATTAACTACCGTGATAAAGTAAAATGTTTTGTACCTGTTCTAAATGCTCCTGGTGCTTGGCCTCCAGTGTTGCCACAATGGGCTACCGCTTCATCTCCTGCCTTGTCCCTCAATGGGGAACACACTTTGTCTACCACATCTGGAAGGGGTTGCTGGCAAAATATAAGCTGTCAATTAGATCACAGCAATACCAACTCATTTTTGTACTTGCCTATTAACTTGGCAATACTGTACACAGAAAGAGAATAATGTCCACATATATATTTATTTCTAATATTTTTGCAGCCTGTTGCTGTTAAAGTAGCTATCCAAATTCAGAAATATTACATACAATGAATGACAAGTAATGCCTCCATCTCAATTACTTTTGTTATAACAAGGAGATTTTAATAAATGAAACATACAAACAAATTAGGCCCTGTTATCACCTGTATTCACTTCTCCACAATATTACCTCCATTCTCCACACACTTCCACCAGCGATAGACAAGTTTCTCAAAGCTGTCATAACAGAACTCCACATTTTGTTTCTTGATCCAGGTCCTGACAGACCTTCCTTCATATCTGGAAGAAAATCTGGAAGCTGCATGGCACCAAATGTGGACTGTATAGCAGGTGTGGTGAGACGGTGAAGTCCAACTGCTCAATTGCCTGCATGGCGGTGTGAGGCCTAAGGTTGTCATGTTGCAGCAAAATGTTCTTCTGGTGCTTCTGAACTCTTCTTAATCGATGCTTCAAAGTTTACAGTATTGCAATGTAGCACTGTCAGTTGATGGTGGTCAAAGGTTCAAGGCAGTCCATGTGAATAACATCACCTGAGTACCAAAAACCGTAGCCATGACTTTTCCTGCCAAAGCCTGTGTTTTGATTTTTTTTTCACATGTGAATATCTGTGATGATATTCCATGTGCTGATGCTTGGTCTCAGGTTCACAATGAGGCACCCACATTTCAATGGCTGTCATAATATTGTAAAGAAATTCCTCATCTTCGTTCTTGTAATGTTGCTGGCAAATTTCAGCTCTTCAAACTTTCATTTCTGCTGTCAGCATGCAGGAACTCATCTTGCACAAACTGTATAAGGAAGAACATCAATAATTTTACCCACACGTTCTTGTGAATTGCCAAGCTGGACAGCAATTTCCCTTTCAGCAGTCTGTCAATTGTTCTTAACCAGTTCATCAAACTTTTTCTCATGAAAGCCATCAGCTGCTGGCATAGGCCATCCACTTCATTGTTTATCACACCAATCAGCTTTTTCCCAGTGTGCCATCCTTACATTTTTTGGCCCAGCAATGCACACTGCTCACATCAACACAGTTATCACGATAAACAAAATGCATTCAGCAGTGAATTCAATTGGAGAGACTCATTTGGCAGTCACATGTGCAACCACAGCATGTAGCTTAAAGGGCACCAACGAGTGCTCATTGCAGGTTTCTGCTTTCACACACAATAGCAACACAACTGGCACCAACTGAGGTGAAAGAACAGATGCTATAGAGCATGTCCCAACTTGTAGTGCATCACTGCTGCCAAATGTTGGCAAGTTATAAAGTTGGAGGCATTATTTTTTATTCACCCCTCATAAAAGGACAACTAGTAAAAGTACACTCACCTACTCACTCACTCACTCACTCACTCCACAGAGCACAGTACTTCTTAAGAAGCTAACCAGTTCTCAGCCAGTCAAGAAGTTCCCCTCATTTTATGGAACCTGAAGGTTCATTACCGCATTCACAAGTGCCTGCTAACTTTCCCTTTTCTGAGCCAGATCGATTGAGTTCATGCCAACCCCCCCATCCAACTTCCTGAAGATCCATCTTAATATTATCCTCCCATCTATGCCTGGGTCCTCAAAGTGGGCTCTTTCACTCAGGTTTACCCGCGAAAACCCTGTATGCACCTCTCTTCTCCCCCGTACATGCTACATGCTCCACCCAACTCCTTGTTCTTGATTTGATTACCTGAACGTATTCAGTGAGCAGTACAGATCATTCAGCTCCTCATTATGCAGTTTAAAATTACACAAAATAATTTTTTATGTTCTGGTCTTTTGGGTGCTGATATGTACTGCCTAACGCTGAGTACCAACTTTTCGGAAAATATATTACAGTGAATGTCGGAGTGTTTTAAAGTGTTTTATGTGAAATTATACGTGCATTCGTCATATTACAGTGAATTTCTTTTAATCCATTGTCTTACAATTCAGAAATTCTGATACACTGGCACTTGAGGAGAAGTGTCCCAAGACTAGAAGTTTTGCTTTTATCAGTGAAACAGGCAGTTCTCATGGACCTGTATGAAAAGGCCTCAGAGAATGTCTGTACATCAACCGTTGCAGTAACTGCTGACCGCTTGTTTCCTACACCATCAACTACATAAGTTATCGAGACCCCAGCAAACACAGAAAATGATGACCCTGAATCAGCAGATGAAGGAGATATCCAAATGGAATACTGCTGTGATTAGTATAGGAGCAAAACAAAAAAAGACCTGTTAATGACTTACGTAAGTATAGTTACCGTCTGACAATTTGCAATATTTGATAATTCTGCACCTGTATGGTCCCATACGAGTCAGATTAATGGAATTTTGCTGTACTTCCCATCCAGTGTACAAATTATAAATTTTAAATTACAAATTACATGTTACACTTTCCACATATTTTACATCCCTAACACAACCAACATGATTTTCTTTAATAACAGCTGCTCTCTTCTTGCAGATGTTTCCATATCCAATTCCAAGCCTCTACATTACATAGTGCTAGAGTCATCTGCATTGCAGAAGTTTACACAAATGCCACATTGTGTTATTGCTGGTAAATGTAAAAACTGTCCATGGGCCTAACTGCACATGTTTTTACAAAGGTATATGGAAGAGTGGAAATATATTCATGAATTGTGAATCTCATCACCAGATGTGAGTCTGTGAGTCAGAATCATGTTCCAGCCAATTTATTACCAATGAAGAAATCCCATATAGCCACTGGGCAGTAGGTGGATAAAACACATAACTGGTCACCCAACCCACAGTCCAATCATTTGACCTCTAAATCATGATTTTCATTCTAATTTTTGTGAAAATCCATTACTTTATTCATATATTTAAAAACTTATTAGGAGAACAGACACACAGACAGCATACTATTTGTTATATAATAAGTGGCTTAAAATTGTAAATAGGAGTGCATAGCATTATGAGGAACTTCTGACATTTATTATGAATCATATGTAGATGTTTTATAATTTTATGGGTGGACATGCACACAACCAAAAATGCTTACACATAATAATGAGATTTGTTTACAGAATTTGTAAATGCAAAGCAAAAAGATGCTGGGCATTCAGTAACAAGTGCCATCACTCACTGCAGGACTAAACTGCAGCTCCTGTAGAGCTTACATTTTTGCACTAACAGAAACATGACATACAAATTTGATTTCAACATAATTTTTAAAAAATTTTCCCCCAGGTAAAAATCAAGATGGTACCACGATAACATCCTTTCCAATCCATCACTCATTAACCACTACATCATTTGATATAAAATAAACTGAGGTATTTAAAATGCTGTTGAATGAACCATAAACAAATAAAAACTGTAAAGAAATGTAAAGAGATTCAAGTGTAACTAACATTTCATGTTGAATACAAAAGCAAGCATTCTGAATAGCTAGTTCAGTGAAGAACACTGATCATTCTTTGAACATAAGTGATGGGTTTCTTTGCCTAAATATTGAAGTCATTTTTGTTTCAGTGGTTTTAATTTGCCACAGATAACATGCCCAAATGTTTGGATTAACTACAATGCTGTCGTGCATTTACCCCAGGGCCATGGGATCCCTCATAGTGAAACAGGTAAACCTAAAGTGTATATTTTATTGCAATACCCAATCCTATTGTTACAGATCCTATTTATGTTCAAAGGGGGCAGGAATAGCACGGTCAGCACAGTGACTTACTGCAGTCTGGATGGTCTGGGGTTCAAATGCTGGTGGGGGCAAGATTTTTTTAAGCCAACCAGACCAAACCCGAGGCCCAACCAGCCTCCTGTACACTGAGTACTGGGTCTGTTTCCTGAAGATGAAGTGGCCAGGGTGTGGCACTGACCACCCAACCCTTCTAGTGCTGAGGTCACATATACAAAGAGCTATACCTCTACTTCCCCTCTGTGCCTGCTTGGCATGTAACAGGACAGCCTTTACATTTATCCATATCCAAATACCCTACACTGCACACAACAACAATCAGACAACGGCCTCTAAAGATATATGCAGCGGGCCCTAGACTACCTGATCTGACACTGATATGTGCAACATTTCACTCAAACTCTACAAAGGCTTTCAATGTCACTCACAAAATATCTGTTTATTTTATAGACTCACTCAACCCTCTCAGTCTCCTCTGTAACAGTTGCCACATAACGACTATCCTGCTCCTGGGCTGCATGCAAATCCAGCTCCAGAACTTGTACCATCTCCTTTTCCATATCCAAAGCTCACCTTAATTCCTCAACATCTGCTGAATGTGAGGATGTCAGCGACTTTGTAAGCTGTTCATGATTCAATATTTGTTATTAAACTTTTCTCTCAAGTAGCTTTTCCTTTGATATTCATGTGGCAGTCATGAATGCGTGGAAAATATTAAAATGGATCTCAATGGAATGGCTAATAGAGATAAAGAACAGATTAAATTGACTGAGAAAAGGGTCAAATTATGGACTTTTGTGTACATGGTGAAGAATCAACAATAAAAGCAGGGAATGTTTATCAGCTGAATGTCTAGCGATGTTTCATCAGGGAGTGGGTTAGTTGTAGTTGGAATGTTCAACACTGCTACTACCTTCTGACGGTCTGTCTCTAAGTCTGCCTGTGCCTTCATTAATTTTTTGGTTTCTACGTCCAGAAGAGTGGCGAGATCTTTCTTTGCCTTCTGCTCACACTCCAGTGTTGGCAGAAGTTTCTCTTTTGAACTGCATACTTCAAGATACAACTGCTTCACTTCATCAGATTCTTCCTGAGCCTCCATCAGTTGAGTGCTGCAGCACAGGATATTTATTTAATTACTTATTATTCTTGGCTTCTAGAATGATGCTTTGAAACCCATACAATATACCACATCAACTGATAGGATGATTAGTCAATAATAAATTGGAAAGGATGTAGAGGAAATGGTAATGGCCCAATCTGAGATGCTATCCTGGCATACGCTTACAGAGACTGAGGTAACTCATGCAAATCTTTATCACTGCAGCCACTCTCTTTGACTTATTTGAATGTGCTAACTGCCGAACATGAAGCAGAGCTATCCACTAGACCACAGCACTTAGTCTGAATAATACAGAGACCAATCTATTTATTGCAGTCTAAGTTCGGCTGTGGCTACACTATTGCTGGTTCAGGACTTTATTACTTGATCCAACCAAGTGTTGTAAAAGTACCAGGACAAAGGTTCCAAATGCATCCTTTGCAGTTTGAGCTAAACTAATTTGTGTATACTACAACCTGAAGGCTAACATCAATAACACAAAGCCCATCACTGGACATCATCAACAGCCAGTTCAAACTATCTCCTTAAAATTCATTTTCATATTTCCATATGTTTCATGTGGCTGATTTCCAAGATGTTTATACACAAAAATTCTTTATGCGCTTCTTGATGACCTTATTTGAAATGGGAACAGACAAAATATATGTTCATACATACGGACATGATGCTACCAGGAAAAGCGGTAAAGGTAAAGGTAAAGTGACCCCATTACAGGCCCGGTGTGGCCCAGAGGGTGGGTAGAGGTATAGCTCTACTCTTCCATGACCACGGCACTAGAAGGGGGTGAGTGGTCAGCAGCAAGCCCCGGCTGCACTTTACCCCTGGGAAAGACCCAGTACCCATTTTACAGGAGTCTGGGTGGGCCCCAGGGCCGGTCTGGATGGGCAGAAAATCTCGTCCCCACCGGGATTTGATACCGGACCGTCCAGCCCTTAGTCAGTGGCTATACTGACTGAGCTACCTGGCCCACACCAGGAAAAGCAGTAGACTGAGAAATGTCTGTGACTAGTCAATGATACAGCTGATAATAAATAGTGTGTCAATCATAGTTACTGTATTTCCAGACGTTACGATAAAAACAAAAACAAGATTTTGGAAGGCAAATTTATGATAAAACAATTTTATTTATTATTATTATTATTTATAATACCATAAATGTACTCAGGTCTTTGTGTAAAGTACCTGGAATTCTTCTCAGATTTTAATGAAATTTGAATTTTCTTGACACTTTTTAAAAAAATACCCAAACATCAAATCATAAAAGTCTGTCAAAGTTATTCCACGTAACCAACAGACATAAAGTAGCTAAGTCACTTTTCACAATTTTACAAATGCACCTAAAAAGTTTAAGACCTGCAGATGGTCAATAGCATGGTCACGTTTCCTTTTTAACTATATATATATATATACATATATGGTGTTAAAAAGTGCTGTGTTAATGGTCAAAACTTTTTCTTTCTCAGTGAACCTTCAAAATTGAGGCCAGTATAATTCCCACTGGGAGAGAAAAAAAAAAGTCTCTTCATTTGCTATGTAAACTACATCCACTAGCCTGGTCGTGATTTTCCAGCTCATTCATATGCTTATGCTCTCAGGGAGCAGCACTTCTTGCATAAGTTTTAAACAAGGAATCTTCATTGTGTTTGAATATACTATTATCAGCAATATGTTTTGGCTCTGTAAGCCATCTTCGGGCTCAATACACAATTGTGGTATGAATTATATGTCACAATGCTGTAAGTGGTTTGGACGGGATCTGGTCTGACGTCATGATGGAACGTTATAAAAAGTGATTTACATTGAACAGGTATTAAAAAATGTGTGAAATCTATAAAATAAAACTTTAAAATTTAGGTAATATCATAAAATACTGGTGGTAATCTGGATAATGTTGAAGCGTAGGCTCTCCATCTAACCTACACTAAATTACTTTTTATAACATTCCATTATGATATAAGACCAGATCCTGTCCAAACCACTTACGGCATTGTAACATACAGCTGCATTGTTGTCAGCTGTGTGTCAAGGTCAGTGGCCATACGTTTGAACATCTGCTCTAAACTGGTATGAAATACATTTTTTTCAGAATACTTCAGTCATTTTGCTTGATTTCCAACCTTAATCAGACCCAATTTGACAGTCCATAGTGCTATAAGGACACATCTCTGACATGTAGTTCCTGGACAATAAATCTTTGTTTTGGTCCTCCCATCACCTCACGAAGTTTGGGCATGCAATTTTTCCGGACCCTGTATATACTAAACTACATGGCTGCCCATCTCAGCAGACCATACTGTAAATACCCTACAGATTTATATCTCCTTTAATAACAATGTAATCTTCTGTCAGACTGTCAGTCTCCTGCCTGTTGAACATAATTTCTTCTCACACTGATGTCCAATTTCCTCATACGTTCCGCCCAGAACACCGATAGTGTACATATCCCACGCCACTACATTTCTTTACCGTGGTGTCTAATATTTGTGGGTCCTCAGAGTAGCAGAACTTACTTTATTGCAACCTTGTGGTGCCTAGATTTTTGAAGTACAGTATAATATATCACAGGGTTTTTAATCTTTGTGTTACTGTGGTGACATGTAATGCATTACTGCTGCATTTGTTACAACAGCTGGGGCTTCAAACTACACCAACTGCTATGCCTTGAATATAGTCTTGTACAAATATACAATCCCACTAAATATACAGTTCCACTTTCATCAATTGTAACAGGTACATATAGTATTTCCATTCCTTCACACAACAGACAATCAAGGCTAATTATGATATTAAAAAGACATGCATCAAAATGTTGTTGTGTACTGGACATGGTCAAATCTGTACCCATGTTGCCTAAATTGTCCTGCCAGACATTACACTACACTGGCACTGACATAACAGCAATACTGGAATCTTAATGTGTGACATTAAAGTTCTGTTCCTTACTTAGCACTGCAGTTCATCCCATAACTTGATATTTAGATCATTGGAAGGCTGTGATTTAGAGTCCATTCTGGAAGAGTCAGAATCTTCTGGCCCCAGCAGTCCAAACTGTGACATTGCCTCATAACATTTTCAGTCTGACTGCAGAGTATCCACCTCCATCTACAGCAGGCAAGAGATAAATAACTTTGTTTCTGAAGCCAAAATTTGGAACACTCAAATAAATAACCCCATGTTATAAATAACCCCATAACAAATCACTCCTTTCCCATCCATACACACATTATGTGTGTATGGATGTGCGTGCGTGCATGTCACTATTTCCAGTGTAAATCAACACACCACACCACCAGCTGCCTGTTTATCAGCAATATGAGGTTACAGCAGCAATGTGTTCCCTCACATTTACATGCCAATTCAAATTTAACACATTTCTTTTTACTAAGTTACCTAAATTTGTACCAGATGTTGACAGCATATGGTCTACTAACAAGAGTAAACTTTAGATACACCACATGGAATCTTAAGAGGAATTTAACCTTTAACAAACAGGCCAATGTCTCATTAAATGCACTATCTTTTTGTCTGAATGAGAAAACACTGTCCTACAATGGGCATTTAAAAAAAATGTAATCTTTGACTGTAGAAATAAAATTCACTGAAAAGGGGTTAATGTATGAAGTTCATGTAAAACAGCTGTATTATATATACTGCCTGTTTGCATTTTCTTTTACTTATAAACCTCTTTACTGGAAAAGGAGGTGAAATTCTCTCGCATCTTCCTCACTCCCCTAAGTTTGCTCTGCGTGCCTTCTAGCTGTTCTCAAACAGGTACAATTCATTTCTTAAACCAACATCAACCTGTAAAGAAATAAGCTGCAGAAAAAATCGTAGCAGTATGAGGAAACACAGCACTAAAAATGTTCTTGAAATATAGCCAAAGTTGTATGTATAGACAGTAATTTATGTACACAAATTACACAATGTTCATGTACCCCGATTTCAGTAACAAATATCTTACATTGAAAAATAAATTACTTTTTGGCTGTATCACACGCACATAATCTCATTCATTCATTCATTCACTCATTTTTTCATTCATTCATTCATCCATCCATCCATTCACTCACCAATCAACACAACAGTAACTCACTTTCAGTTGATGTACATATTTCTCCAGTCGCTCTCTCTTTCTCTCTCTCTCTCTCTGCAACAGTCTGCCCATTATCTACATTCGCCATCAATTCCTGACACTGCCACTGGCTCTCTTCTATGTTTACCATCAGCTGGTTAATGGTGTATGTCTTCTGTATCAAAACAGCTACAAAGGTTCGATTCAAGTCAGTCAGATGCTGCCTTAATCCATCACATTCGGTATCCTATGAAAAGAACAACAATTACACCTTCTACAACATATTTGCAATTCACCATGCATCCCACATACACTACCAAAGCACAGATTATACAGAAATTCCAAAGAACATGAATATCATCCTATATCACTTTCCTTTGATGAATGCAATCCCTCGTAGGCAAAATATGTATCTATTTCTGATAAGACCATAAACCAAAGATTAATGGAGAATATGAAAACTACACTGTAAAGCAGGTCTTGAAAGTTCTTCATATAAAATTCAGTTACACTACTGTACACTATGGCAGACTGTTGCTCAAAAAATTGTCCTTTACAGAACCCAGAGGCTCATTACCGTGCTCATGCAACCTCTCCTGAGCCAGCCGAATTCAGCAGACATTCTCATACCCTATTCACTTATGATCCATTTTAATATTATAATCTCATCTACAATTATGTCTTCAAATTTCCCCCTTCAGGTTCCTTTACAACTGAATCACTGAACTCCTTGTGCTCTTTGTGCTCCTCCTACTTTCTCAATCTTAGGTACAAATATTTTCCTCAGCTACTCATTCTCTAATACTTTCAATCAATGTTCCTCCCTTTAAAAGACCAAGTTTCATACCCATGCAAAACAACAGGTAAAATTATAGTTTTGTATGTTGTAATATATACACTTCTGGATCAGAAACAAACAGGCAATGAGGCTGTGAAATGAAAGGTAGCAAGTGTCCCCCACATGTGACAGATCACTAACTTAAATAATCATAAATTTATGATTCCTGCTGTTGTCTCCTAAGATTTAAGCATTAATATAAAAACCAGAATATAATGTTGCCCTGCAGCATACTTAGCATTAAGTTTTGCTGTAATGGTTTCTATTTGGTTCCTGAGACCGACCATTTCCTCTTCATGTCATTCCTGTTCTCCAAACAGTAATGTGTCTCCATTAGCCACGTTGCTATTCTCCAGCAAAGACACTTTCTTTTCTAAATCCTTCACCGATATCTGTGCAGCATCCAGTTCTCCTGACAGCTGAAACACATTACACACAAACAGTGGTGCAAGCCTAGCACACAGAATTTTACCCTGAAACAAGGTTACAAATTTCTCCTAGACAGGCAACTCTATTGCAGTTGGACCTGAAACTCAGAAGAAAAGGCCGAGTATTTCCTTTCGGATGTGTCTGCATCGCTGCAGATTACGTATGCAACCATTCTGTTCACCTACCGCTGTATAAATGTGGAACGATTCAGGATCTGCTGGACAGATTTTAATTAAATTCGTTACTGGGGGTGCTAAAATTCACTGACACTTTCAAAATTGGGTTAAAATCAGGGAACAATAACCAATAATTTACACACAGCACAGTATAATTTTATGTCACTCACTAAATATTCATCAGACCTCAAAATGTTTGCAACAGAAGTTGTAGTTACAAAATGAAACATACGTTTTGTGCCCAAGAAACTCTTCCAGTCAGTATTACAGTTGTAGAGATACTTAAACAAAAAGACACAAGTGCACCACAGTTGTTACACTATGCACACATTTCCTCCATTGCTTGGGATATTTGTCAAGTAATTTCAGTGGTGAAAGGTGTTAACCATTGCAGCATAATGTTGGGTAGAAATGTACAAAAAGTTGGGAGGAGGAAGAAAAAATTTTGCAATCATCATTATGTACCTTCAATTTGACTCCTGGACATTCAATAGATGCAGTTTGAGGGTCTCAACTTCTTGCTCTAGCTCTGAGATTCTTTCTCCACAACAAAACTTTCTGCATGTACACAGAACATGAACAGAAAACAGATGTTCTGTCTCTTGATACTATATCACAACGAAACTCTCTGAATGTACATAGAACATGAACAGAACACAGATCATTAGTCTCCTCACTCTGTCTGCATCAAAGCAGCTCTCACTTTCTGAGACTGAGAGGACTATCTTCTCATTGTGCAGGGTCTAGCTAGTTCCTTTACACCATCCCAACACAGCAGTCTTTCTTGACAAACTAACAAAAACTCAGCAAGTCAAGAAATTCCTCACATTTATGTAATATGAAGATTCATCATTAAATTTCAAAGACCAGTGCACAGTACCAGGTCTGACAGTCAGTATGCATGTTTCTTATAAAAATCCTACAGGATCTAATAAAGCAGAATGTTACTTGCTGAGATGTTTCATAGACAGTATATTCTGTAATATAGCATGCTCCTTCTCAGCATTTACAAGCACCAGTTGCTGACGTAGTTGATCCTGCTCCTGTGCTGCTTGTTCTTTCACCTCTCTACACAATGTACAAGTAGTTGCACCTCCCTCGTATGCACCCCATACAGCACCTCTAGCTTCTCTCTACTGCCATACTCTGTAGCAACAGGAAACTTACAAACTAAAGCAGGACACCTACTTCCATATTAAGTTCATGTATTACATATCTCACTGGCCAACTTCTTTGTGTAATGAGCAGTTTTACAAAAAATTAAGATGAGACTCATATAATATATAAACTAGCCTGATACATGCATGGTAAAGCTGACCCAAAGCAAAAGAACCATACTATGATAACATTTGGCAAAGTAGAAATATAGCCTCCTGCATCCTTAACCTCAGCTTAGATGGGGGTTAGTGGTGACATCACCTGACAGTTTTTCCTGAGACAAAGAATGCCCATAATCATTATGTGGAAGGCTAGGTATGCTGCAGATCTGGTTTGGATATGGCAGACAATAGACAACTCCCTGCCTTTATCATGCAGCCCACTTTCAGTGTCCATACTGCCTGAGCCATCCTGGGAAACCTGACTGATACAAATGACAATATTTGGTGAAAATTTTTGGTGTACACCCAAAACTACCAAATTTCATTTCAGTACCTTCTGTAGTTTCAGTGCTACAGACTAGTTGGTCTTGAGATTGAATCCTGGTGGAGGCAAGATTTTATGCACCCATCGAGACCAGCCCTGGGATCCATACAACCTCCTGTACAATGGGTACTGGGTCTCTTTTCCAGTGGTAAAGCAGCTGTAACATGGCACTGACATTATAGAAAGAGTACAGTGATATCCCTGAAAATGCAGAAGCTTTGGTAGTGGCTAGTAAGGAGAATGGACTAGAAGTAAATGCAGATAAAACTAAGTACAGGAAATTAATTTGTAAACTATGTACTTGAAAAATTATGATTAATTAAAAGCTGCAGAGCTGGAATGATCTTAAGGAATGTTTAACAGCAATATAACACAGGCTGATGGCTTGGTCTACATGTGAGGAACAAAGTGTTCACAAAAAATTTCACATTAATATCTTGCCAGATTTTGTGCAGTCATGCCAGAAGCAATAAATTTTGTACATAACATAAATGCTTCTTAATCATTTTTATGTAAAAAAAACTTATTTTTTTATTTATTTTTTCCCCTTACATAGAAAAGGAATGTAGGTTTTGTGTCTTGAAACATTGTGACATTGACAACAAAATTCTTTAAGGATTTTCAAATAAACCTTATGTGTGCCATGTGGATGAGGTTGTGTGCTGAGTTTTTGAGTGTTCTTTTTATGCATGGGCATATGTATCCTGCTCCTTTCATCAAGAATGATTTCTTATTAGAGTACAATTCTGAAGTCACCATGCATTTAGTGATGGACATGTGTCAATCCACATTCTTGGTGTAAGTCATTAACAGAGGGTGTGTCCTGACATCAGCAAATTACACAGTATTGTTGCTCACAATGCCAAGGCAACTCTGTGTGTTGAATAACCACGAGGCATGCTTTAATCTTTGCCAAAATGTGCAGGTATAAAAAACCATGGTTTTGCATGTCTGTGTTCCATGTTTATCTATGACGAAGGAAGGTGAGTGGCAGTAAAGTGGAATGTCGTGTGCTCAGGTTGTGTTTTTATCAGAATGGAATATGTGAAAGACAGGGACATCGTGTGTTGTCTATAATCATAAGCATAGATTAGGAAGAATATGGTGTTAGAATACAATGTGTAAGATTATGTGTCTATTCACATAAATATGCCGTCAAACACAACTAAAGTACAAGGTATTATCACTATATCATAATACTATATAACATATGTAATAATATCTACATCTACAA
>Ga0123355_10004257_pt1 | contig 20801 bp, 12 predicted proteins | sample TergutEmb28metaG_3_FD_89872 | JGI IMG/M metagenome (GOLD analysis project Ga0123355, IMG submission 89872) | Embiratermes neotenicus P1 segment gut microbial communities from Petit-Saut dam, French Guiana - Emb289 P1 | ecosystem: Host-associated > Arthropoda: Insects > Digestive system > Gut ...
ACAGGAACCAAATATGTTAGAATTATGAAACAAACTGCATTTTGAAGAGGAAAAAACGGAGAGTATATACCATGTTTAAAATATTCAGTACCTATATTTGTTGAATAAATATATAAAATGCAATATTTAGAGGTTAGCGGTGCGGTACGACCACTATAGTCGTCGTTAGGCGTCAAAAGGTTAAGGCATACAGGGAAGGCAAAATCACAGTTTCACTCATTCTTAACCACAGCACCACAAAGGTGAGTGATCAATAGCATGACCAACCATTTAACCTCCCATGGTGAATAGGGGGCTGCATGGCCTGGAGCTGGTCTGAATGATTCAGAGAAGATAAAAATCTTCTTATAATAAAACCAACTAGATGCACTAATTTCTCATATTTAATTTTGGAATAAATCTCTACGTTTTGGACAGTTCCTCTGCCCATCATCAGGAGTTTTCCACTGCACACACAGCAACGGTATATGGCATACAGGTTTGCTGACAGCTTGTGAATAGAATCAGGACAGAACTGCATTCCATCCTGATCCTGCTCGCAAGCTGTCAGCAAACCTGTATGACATATACGACTGCAGTGTGTACAGTGAAAAACTCCTGATGATGGACAGAGGAACTGTCCGAAACATGCAGTTTTATTCCAAAAATAAATTTGAGAAATTAGTGCATCTAGTTTGTTTTATTATAAGAATTTATCATGATGCATGGTCACCTGAACGTCAAAGACAAAAATCTCTTGTCCCTGCTGAGGTTTAAAAGCAGATCACTCTAGCCATGCAACTGATACAAGATTAAAAAAAAAAAGCAAGAACAAGAACATCAAATTTTGGCCTTTGTTTACTGTCGGATAGAAAATCATGGAGGTACATGCTGTCTCCATCTTTAGGGTTGAAGTGACGAACTAATCATTAAATATCCACCACACAGAAAAATTACTCCAGTACATGCACAATCACATAAAGATCCATATTTTCAATCAGGCACTAAATTTTCTTATGATGTGCAATTGTTTGAGAAATGTGATCATGAACAATTTGGATTTCATGACAAAAAGAAGTGACCAGTGTACACCAGAATTAAATTCAGCTCAGATGCCAACCAGTACTACATTTCATTACAGCACTTTTGGATAAGAAGGGTGGATCAACAAATAACTGTGAAATACCTTATGTATTAAGTTCATTTCATGAAAATGACGTAAAGATAGCATTATACAAACCTGTGAGGGTTCAGGAATGAGGCCTTGTGCAGACCCCAGGTAAATATAAACTGCTCCCTTCCCTTCATATGGGGCCCCAACTGCAATGTCTTCATAACCATCAAAATTCAGGTCTCCGAGTTTTGTCAAGGCAAAGCCAAACCTGCACAGCATAACAACATAGCAATATTATCATCATGATGTTTTCATTCTGCAAAAAGAACACACATTCTAGTGTGACTCATCCATCATTGTCAACACTGCTGCCACAACCATGATGGTCACCACAGACACATCATTATTGTCACTGTGGACATTGCTGTTCTTGTCATTGTTGTCAGCAGCATAATCATAATAATCACCACAACCATCATCAAGTTTGTGGTCATCTGTAATGTAATACTGTGTAGTTCGGATGATATGCCCCAACATTTTGGTGGAACCTTCTCCCTCCATCTTCAGGGCAAAACAGCAAAGCTGCAGAATTAATTTCCAGTTGTTTCATACTTAATGTCTCACAGATCCAAATGTCTCGACCAGAAATTTTTGCTCAAACACCCCCAATGCCCATTCTCTCCACACAGTGAAAGAATAAGCTGTCCACCCATGCAAAACAACAGGCAGAATTATCTCAAGTTATTCAATAAGAATAAAGTTGGATTGTAGGGAGGAACTGACTGCACTGCCTCTCACATCAACTGCAAAAAAAAGTTCCAAACCTTGATTCTGCTTTTCCTGTCAGTCTCAAGGGTTTCTTGCAGTTCAAACAATGGTCTTTGTTATTGGTATAAACATAAACAGCACCTCCCTCCTCTCGGCTGAAGAAGAACGGAGCACCCACTATGAGATCAGGAAAGCTGCAACCAGAAAACATTGTTAAGTTTTTAGCATAACATGGTTTGCAGAATCATGTCCTTATATCATCTTTACCAGCTACAACAGCTTAGTCAAGAAATGACACAGACATCTGGAGTCTGACATAAAGCAAAGCTGTTCCTTTCAATATAATCCAGAGTGTTTGGTTTTCCAAATAATGCTTATTCATTTGTTTATTTATTTTCAAACCTTGTCTTAATGACAGATAAAATTATATACTAACAAAAACAATCACAATTACACTTAATTTGGAGTGCTGAGAGCAGAAGAGATGTTGGGACCATGGTGTGGCCATGCTCACCTGCACCACAGTCCCTATCCCTCTGCATCAATCTAACACAAATCATTTCAACACACCCATCTCCATTGACATCAGCATTCGTCAGTTCATATCCAAAGCTTGAGGCAAACTGCTCCCCACCAAGAATCAGCTGTACATCCATTGGATTCTCGGATGGACGTTTCTTGCTGAAGATCAGAACCTGACCTGTGCCATTGGCTCTTGGAGCACCAGCAGCATATGCAGTTTCACTACCAAAGAACTGTCCAGCAGTCACAGACATTCCTTTACAAAAAAAAAACAAAAGAAGTGCAGCATCAAACTGGCCTTGCATCATGCTTCGGGATGAGGTTGTGCAAGTTCTGATTATAATCCTATTCCTTCATTAACTCTTTCCTACCCCATCATAAAACTTCAAACATCGTGATCACAATTTTTCCATACAGACTCCACAATGAAGTCTTCTGCCACCAACTGATAAATTACTGTCACATTCTAACCACGTGCTGAATATTACATCAGTGATTCTTACATTCAATGGGGCATCTCTTCCAGCAGTATGCATAGAGGAACAGGTGGCATGAGTTTAGCATATACATTTCTGTAACAAAGCATCCCCTCCAAATTCTCACACAAATTAATTAGAAGGCATCAGGACAGAGTTTTGAAATAAACAGGAAAGGCCAAGCGCTGGTCTGCAGTCTGTAACCTTCTGCAAAGTAATTTGTACATATAAAACATCTTTATGACAAAGTGACAGAAAAATATTAAATAGTTATTATGACTGCATGAATAAAGTAATTTAACCCTTAACCCGCTAATGTGGAAAATATGGTGAGCTCCTAATAACGCCAGCAGATGGCAGATGGGATTTAACTCGGTGTTTAAAGTGTTAAACACTATAATTAAAATTTGATTTGTAGATGGAACAGTTCCCCAATAAGAAAGAGCAGGTACATGTGGGTGCATGCACTTGTGCACAACAAACAGATTTAAACACTGTACACCAAGGACAAAACTTACAGAATCAAAAGAATGTGAACACCCCCTACCCCCACAGTTTTCAGCCCATGTTATGCTACAGGTCAACACTTCCAACCATCACACTCACTGGGACTAACAGAATCCACCACATGGGAACTCCCACCCCACGAATACATTGCACAAGCTCGCTAGGTGGGAAGATGCTAGAAACGTCAACATCCCAGATCACATACAGAGACACTATAAAAACAACAACAACAACAACAAGACAGGCAATGTAGGTATAACTAACACTGAGGCATGTTCATGCAACCATTATTGCAGTGGAGAGGCAAAAAGTACTACTTATTATGAGTGTGCGTTTGTAGCCTTAGTTATCCAGCATGAAATGCACATGCGCTGCATTATATTGTCATCTGTAGCCTGTCCAGCTCCACAATATTTTTCCATGTTATCTCATAAATGGCACAATTTAAAAAAAAAAAGGTATTGAAGATAAAATGTTATTATTTCCTCTACAACTTCTGTCTGAAACACTCTTCATTCCATGAAGAACTGAGGGAGATATGATCATAAACGTATACTGGTCTTCAAATAAAGTACCCATTATTCTGGTCAGATTATAATGAAACCTGAATTTTCTTGACAGATTTTTAAAAAAATACTCATATATCTAATTTCAGTAAGTTCCATCCAACAGGAGCCAAGTTGTTCCATGCAGACGGACATACGGACATGAAGCAGCTAACAGTCCTTTTCCGCAATTTTGTAAATGTGCCTAAAAACACTGGTTATGTTTAATGTGTTAACAACTGTAATACACCAGTCTGAGTAAGTCAGTCTTAATCCATCAGAAAATCAACTGAATTCTGATCATCTTGTGAACACAGTAATGGGGGCATTTTTCTTCTTTACTAGTGACAGGGTTATCCACTTCATTCTTACCCAGGTAACTATACTTATCCACAGGTGACTCATGTTCCGCTAAAGGTCCATGGTAGAACGTCTTGTCTCGATCTAGGAAGTTGTCAGATACACTGATGACAAACACGGTGCCTCGCCATGTGTAAGGACCAGGGGTGCCAATCACCGCTGTGTCATCCAGAAGCAAACCACTTGTCCCTGCCTGACAGTAGCCATACTGTTCGTGAGCTCTGTGGACAAAAATACAGCGTTCTATGGTAATACCTACCTAATTCCCCAACCAACCAACCAACCAACTAACCAACCAATCAACCTGGGAATTAAAAAATGACCATTCTGAGATCACACAGAGAAGGCCCATGGATAACGAAGGGAAACAAAAGGCTTCATCTTTTCTTCCTACTTTTACATTCCCCTCCTTACCCTCTGCCAAAATAAATTATTACTAACAAAGGCTATCACTACAAACATCCACCTGTACAGAACAGATGATGACTGGTAGGGAATACACGGACGTACAATGGAGAGGAAAATATCACAACATTAAGATAATGTGCAGCAGGGTCAATCCATGGGACTTCTTTTTGCTGTGCCAATACGAACTGACAAATCAAGCAATCTGACTTATAGTACAAGGTCTTCTCGGTGCAGCAGGCAGTTACTCATCTCTGCAGGAAATTACTTCTGTTCTGCAGCCAAAAGGCTCATCAGCAAAACAAAAATATAGTCTGACATTGGACCCTATTCTGAACCAATCCAGTTTACGATCCAGAACCCATCTGAATATTATCAGTCCATGCTTATATTTGTTTAGAGTCGATATGATGATACTGTTAACACTTCAGACTATAACATACTGAATTATACAATGACCAGTACATAGTGAATAAAAATGGATGTGGAAAAAGTAGTTGCGTCCTATTCTGAGACACTATAATGATATTTGCCTGGAGGGACTGAAGAAAAAACAAGCACCAAAGAAAATCGGCCAATGTCCTCCAGGATGACCTTTGACCCTTGGCCTCCATCAATACAAAGTCCCGCTATCCACATGATCATGATGCCTGGTTCCTTTCCCATCTTTTCTTATCTCTAAATGGCAGATCACACCACACAGGCTTTTTTATGATTAGCTACACATAGTTTTATATTACCTGTTGGTAGGTCTGCCCTTGCATGGCTCCCAAGTTTCATCGTAGTCCAGGAACTGACTCAGTGTGTAGCAAAGGCCCTGCCCCCACTGATAGTCAGAACCTTTCCTCATATAACGGTGGGCACACACCTACATAAAACAATACAATGCCTACTGAATGCCTAGCTTTGTACAGGTCTAAAAGTTAGTCTCTCACATTAAGGTAACACAGAAAATAGGTGTCTGAGAATAGTGTGCTGAGGATACTATTGGGACCTAACAAGGGCAGTAATATTAAAATGTATCTTAACTAAATAGGATGGAAAAGGTTGGAATGCATTCTGTTGGTTCAGGACAGGCACAGTGGCATCATGCTCTTATGACCACATTTATGACCCTTCAAGCTCCATTAAATGCAGGGAATTTCTTCACTGGCTGACAAACTATTGGTTTCTCAAGAATGATTCTGTTCCAAGGAGCTAGAACTGTAGAAGAATAACCTCAAGGATTTCTGTCAGTCTGGCATGTGAATGCATACAGTCTGTATCAAATTTACCAGTGTTTCATTGGTACATGTTCCCTCCATCTCCATGGTCTGGTAGAAATATACCAATGTTTTGGACCCCAAAGATGAAGGCAAAAGGTTCATCTCAAATATTAGTAACTTTCTACCACAAACTGTGCAATATTTCAGGCTCCTGCTGCGATGTAGTTAAGGCCTTTGCTCTTATGCCACGTCACGCAGCTTAGGTTGGTAATAACCCACTACCAACATATGCCATGTATTATCCTAGGGGAACAAAGGCTTCATCTTCTACCAAACAGCATGAAGTCACACACCAAAATACAGCAATCTTTGTAATCACTCCTGTGATACCAAAACTCATTTTTCTCATCATGTTTCATAAATTACTCATTCCTAAGAACAGCCAGTTTTTCTTCCTACATTTGTACTGTTATTAGCTTCAAGCAATCGGTTTAATGCAATTTAACAATGGACATTTAACGGTGTGACATGATGCACATCTATAAACAATTCTTTTCCGTCATGCTTATAAGCCAGAACATTAACAATAATATGTTCCACCACCTAATTATTTGTGAAATTGGAAAATAAGAATATCTTTCACTTGTCTCCCAATGTAGAAACTAGAAAGCAGAAAGAGGCAAGGAAATGAAAGGAAATTGGATCTGCACTTTTTCCAGAAAAGAAACTGAGAATATCTAGAAAAACATGAATGGACAGTCAGTATTACTTGAACCTTGCATCTACACACCATAACATAAAAACTACAACTTCTTATCGTTGTTACTTGTAATAACATTTCAAACAGGTTATGAAGTGAATAGGAAAACACATACAGCCACATTACGTGGCTCACTTGACAGAAAAACTGCAAAAAAATAGGAAATTGAAAACAAAGTGGTTACAAAGTATTTATACAACAATGGAAGAAAACATGAAAAGAAGGGAAGTAGAGTGGTGAACAGTTACAGAGTATGAGAACGGATAATCAACAAACAATGGTCAATCCCAAGATGAGTAAGTTGTATGAAAAAAAATTTGTATATATTAACTGAAGAAACTCGAAAAAATCTGTAACTAAACCAATAATGTCAAGAAAAATGGTACTAAGAATTAATGAAGAGGAAACCAAGTATATAAAAACGTCCTCTATACAAGCCAGATGATATCTCCAAAATCTGACAACAGATGATTTTAAATTTGAAGGTGTCGACAGCTTCACTTAGTTGGGATCAGTTTAAACAATAAAAACATAATGTGGACATTCACTCTAAAAACACGACACTAAACCGCTACACCTAGGCCATATTCAATCCTTCAGGTCCAAAATCATGGCCAAAAATACTAAATTAAAACTAGATAAAACTGTAATATGACCCATACTGACCTATGGGTCAGAAACGTGGACAATGATCATGGAATAAATTATCATACTCAGAATAAAAGATAATACGTGCACCTGTAAAAGAAAGAGAATGCTGGCGAATATGAACAAACAAGGTAATAAAGAGCAAATACAAGGTAAAGACTTGTAGGAAAGTTTATAAAATCCCTCCGACTAAGCTGGCGTTGCCATGCTGTACGAATGCAAAACAAAACTACGCCACAACAACTCATAATATCTACAATGAAAGAAACAAGTTTAAAAAAAAAAAATAGGAAGACCATGGAAAAGGAGGAGATATGAGGTTGAAAAGGATTTAAATGTAACTGATATAAAAGTAAAGTAGGCAATGGCCAGAGACTGTCAGGAATGGAGGAAGACTCTACTGGAAGTCATGTACCACAGTGGACTTCGGTGCTCAAGAAGAATAAGGAACCAACAAAGGCACCAAAGTCTTAACTGTTTGGCAGAGACTGTAGACATCAGTGAACCGAAACTTAATGAAACCAGATGCTACAAAATGCTTACCATGACTTTTTTACCAGGTCCCATACTACGCACTGTCACACCCAGCCACTGTCCATCTTTTATTTCATCATCTCCAGGAGGCATAAGATTCTGAGAGTCCACCGCTGTAATCATCACAATCTCAAATATTAAATATTTGCAGTTTCTACCACAGACTGTGAGACAGACTGACTATATACCTAGATTATCATCTATATAAAAATGAAGGATAATAAACAATAATGTTCCTACATAAACAAATACTTCTTTAGAGTACACAATCATCTCTCACAGTTCAGTGGCTACACCTCATATGTTTCACTGTTAGCTGGACCAGCAGTGGACTATGGAATGTCAATGAAATCCCACAAGTTTATACACTGGCTATGTAAAGCTCTGATATACAATCATACCTTCTCAGGCAATAAAGGCAAAGAATACAATTCTTGTCATGTCAGATATTCTTTCTTGCCATCATCAGGGCAAGTGAGCCAGGTCAAAAGCTGGATCACTCACTGTCACATCCATGCTAAACAAAATTCAGCTAGTTCATCTGTGGTTTAGGTGACTGTCCATATCTGGTTCCTAGCCAATGAATACAGGGTTCCTTCAGGTCACCACAGCTGTAGCCTCTGGCCACTAGTTTGCATCATTTCAATGTATGTCTCTGAGGACAGAGACACAGCAAGACCCTTAGTTTTTTTGTACTGGAACAGCTGTCAAGGGAATGCTTTTTTTTTATATAGCTACCAAGAAAATTAAAGAATTTCTCCTAAAAATATCAAGCTTCTGTATCACCTGGAAGCAGAGAGTGGGATCAAAGTTTAGTAGCTGATGCCAGTGTGAAAGATCTTAGTTACAACTCCCTTCAGTAGATGGGCAGATATCAACATTTTCGAGAAACCTCTTACCTCTATCTTCTGTCCTGAAGACAAGGGCAACAGGTTCCTTCAAAACATGGTCCCTATCCACTAAACTACACAGCATTATGTTCGAGAAGACCATAATCAAGTTCAGCCTACACTTCGTTACTACGGAGGGGTCCGAAGATACAGCAGCACACATTCTTCATGCTAGGACTAGAGGGACATGTGGCCAGCTTCATGTTCCTTCTGCCTTGACTCTGGGTAATAAACCTCAGGTACTCAATAAAGAGGAACTGATACTCAAACAGGATGCTCAACCCTTGGCCCGAATATTATGCTTGTTCTTGTTCCAACCTTCTAGAATAATGGGATTCTTTTCACTTCAATAAAAGAAATGTACACATGCCTATTTCACCATTCCTGCAATTCTTCAATACCTTTTGTTAACACAGCTGCAGTTTCTATTATATGACACATTTTTCTATTCTGAAATACAAATATGATATCTAGTTTACTGTAATCAGTAGTTGTATCAAATAATACAAATTATTTCAATAAAAAATGAAAGCAAAGAGACAAGGTATATTTCAAGTACAGTGGCATATTTACTTGTTACACTGACATTATACAACATCATGGATGTCACAGTCGTCATCATCATCATCATCATCATCATCATCATCATCATCGTTGTCATCATTCAGATTAAGCATTTATACAAGAAGTTTGGGGATGGATCTTCCTCTCTGCCACCTCATCTTCAAAAGTTCAAAGGTGTACCTACACAATGGATCCTTCCAGAAACAAAGCAGCCAGAACATGAAGCATATCACTCATTTCCATCTACGGCAAATATTGTGATTGCACAGAGGATTCCTTCCACTCTCCCTATACACCTTTGTGGAGTGATAATTAGGCAGAATAGAACTCCCCTGTGAGATTTAATATTCTCATGGTGGTAGCTCTTATGATTACTGCTTTCTGTGAATGTGACATCTTGAAGTCTGGTACAAGGAAACCAACATTTCTGGGAAACTCGCTGCCTTCATCTTCAAGGTACATGTTGAGGGCAACAAAGTCTCCCAAAATGTCTGTACACTTCTACCAGATCGCACATTGTTACATCTCAAAAGGTAGTAATCTTCAAGATGTCCTTATCCAGCATGTTCTAGGAGAATGAAGTGCTGTGAGACTGACAACCAGTAAGGGACTGTATGAATGGTCATTCAATTCTCAACTTGAGGAGTTACAATAATGCTGCCTAAAAAGAATGGCATGTTGCCATGAACTTCCATAAACCACAACTGATCCTTCTAACAAGAACATGTAATATATACATATATAAACATTTTTATATATTTCAGAAACACAAGCACACAGCAGATGTTTGCAAGGAGAGAAAAAAGAAATAAGTAGCAGGTGCTGCGTGAAATATACAGGGTGGCACATGAAACGTCATACCATTTCATGCGCCACCCTGTGTGTAGTGCAGTGATTTGCAGAAAAAGGCTTAGGTCAACCATTTTGCTTCTTACAAATGCGCATCACACCTGCCACTCGATCAGCAGTAACGCGTATGCATGCGTGTCAATGCCTTTAAATTCCACAAACTCAATGAATATTTTTTTTGTTAATAACAAACTTGAAACCAATATGCCAACATTACCTTGTAGAATCACTCAAATCAATTTTTTAGTGTTTTCTATATACATAAAAATACACTGTTAAGACACACCACACTCAATAGAACAATCCCGAAGTAATAACTACATAAAATTATTTTAATTATGCTTGAATATCTCTTATGAACATCCACTAGACCAGAGTTCTAACTCTGACATTACAAGACAAGTTTTTATATTAAAATAAGAGGGTACCAGCAGCAACCAAGTCAAGTCAGTATATACAAAATACACTTACATTCAATCCACAGCATTTTTCTATTCACTTCTCAAGTTCATTTAATCCCCCAAATAAAACAATATTTCAGCTCGAATTATTTACCTGCATGAGAGGGAAGTAGGCTAGCCAAATTGGGGTGGCAACTGCTATAATCAGGGCGCACTAATGAAAGTTCATGCTATGGATCAGTTCACATCCAGTGACTAAAATGTAAGCCCCTTGTGAGATCGGAGGTTCTCATGGCTGTGACCAACAATATAATGGTCCTTTGGATGTAATGCTGGGAAATCAGTTACTATATACCAAACTACATGGCATTATATTCCATACAACAGGAACGATGTGTGTACCTACAATCATGTGGTCACGTGAACCACAAAATACAGCCAAGGGAATATACTGTACTAAACTGAAATATAATTCACATTTGTTCAGACTTCAAACAGTAAAGACACTGGATTAAAAGAAAAAATCATCCTCAGATTTAATCCAGCAATGAATGGTACACAAACAGAAGTATTTTATAATAAATGCTTAAAACAAGTACCATTAATAACAACAAATTTCATTTCAAATTGAAGCATATGTGACTGATGCAAAAAATGTTGACCAACAGAAAAAAGACATTAAAAACTCTTTGGAAAGTTCTGTATGAAAGTGATATAAAACACAATAGCACAGAGCTTTCTGATGCAAAACAAGGATACATGCGCACAGCAAAACTCTTAAAAAAAATATGTACTGTACAATGCAACCTGGGATATGCAAAATGCATTACACATCTTCCATAATTCAGCAACTCAAAAACTTGCAAAAGAATTCTTAAAAAACACATGATTCACGCACTTTCTCACAAAACTGTAGCAGAAATCGTGAGGAGAAGCCCAAAATGGCATAAAACACAACTCAGTATTCAATGATAGAATTATTAAAAATGTTACATTTACAGAGAAAAGTTAACAAGATATTTGGTTCACAATTTTTTATCTTCAAAGGTTAGCTCAATGGTAACATACACAAGTTCCTTCAGAAGGTACAAGTTGGAAACAAGCTACTGGCTAAAACTTTCCTCCAAAACTTGGTCATAACACTGACCCTTGATTGATTTCTCTGTTCTTTAGAGACATGGCACTGTATCACAAGTGACTGGTGCACAACACTTCAAGAACACCATATTTTGTCTCTTCGGCTTTTGAGCACTGAAGATGAGACCAGGCCATCTACAAATACTGGGCACCAATTACCCTTTTACAGCGTGCCACATCCAGGTAAAACAGACCTCAACTACACCACTCCAAAAACCTAACAACAGGCAAAATCCTTTGTTGTTTAATGAAGCTGTTTCAGCTCCAGAGATTATTCAGTAGGAGTCGCCAGATAGACGAACTTTGGTGGCCACGTTCTGGCAACTTTTGCAAGAACCATGCATTAACAAAATAATTTTTTCCCACCTTATTTTATAGTTTCTTCTTTCTGTTAATTCAACAATAACATGTTAATTTCAGTTAGTTATGAGTCCCCTTTTCTTAAACAATAAATTCTTTCAAAAATGCCATTCACAGGCTGTATCATCTGCATGGAAACTACGTGAATGTTATTAGGTAAACTGTGTCAGCTGCACCAATGATGTGTAGGAGCCACGTTGTGGCCATCTCTGTTAATACACAGTCATATGAAATGTGAAAATTATCACGAAGTGCAGATATGGACTTGTGAGAAAGCAGTCTGTCAACTCCACATGTACCATCCCAACATATGCCGTGACAGGCTAAGTATAACTGTTCAAAGCCTCAATATGGGAAGTCGATGCCTGAGCCAATATTTCAGAACGTCACCTACTCAATATGCAGCAGAAGCACTACATGTTGAACTGCATTGTTCAGCCCCATTGAGTTCTATATTATCTGTAAGGGTGGAACTTATTTTAGCAGGGAATACAATGGTAACAAGGAAGGATTAGGGCCTATATGAAGGCACTATCTGTCTCAGGAAAGTGAGAAAACCCATGAAAAATATCAGCGTTGACAGCTGCTTTCTCAGTCAAAGCATAAACCTGATATATCCTGAAAATAAGTAACCAGTGAGCTAATCTTCACATGATGCTGGAACTCAATACATTTCACAGCATCTCACTTTAAATTTTAATTCTGTAAGAACGTAATTATTTAATACTGAGACATTCTAATACCATTTCAGACAGAAAATATCATGCTGTTGGAAGTCAAAAATCTATAATCAACATGTGAATACCAAAACAATGGAGTCCATAATGTAGCAGAGTTCAGTCTTCCCATTTAGAACAGGCAATAAGAGACACGATGCAAGTCACAGCTTTTTCCTCACTCACATACTTGCTCTAGGTGCTAGCAAATGATACAAGGCAGTGTGTATGGAGAATTTCATCACACAGCTCATGACATATACAAAAAAAACATGATGCAGCATTGCTTGTTGACCAGTGATCATTATACTGTGCAAATGTGTTCACTTTGTACAAATGTAATGAAGTATGAACCATGTGTGTATGTTCTGTTCTGAATATTCTGTTTCACTGTGTTGTTCTATGTACTGTTTGTGTGTAAATGTGTACTGTACTACTGCCACCGGGTGTCAACCCAATTGCAGTTACCAAATATATCTAATGTCAAGACTGAATGGTCAATTCTAAAGGTTCCTGATGATGTTATATTACACTGTGAATTGCTTAAGTTTCTAGACTTTGTCCATCATCCCATAGCTAAACAAAGAAAATATTTCAGAAATTGAAACTGCTCCCATTGTCACATCAAAATGTGGTAGATACATACTCAGATCAGTCCAGCTGAAGAAGCTATTCTCAATCAGTGACTGAATAAGAGACAATGGGCAAAATCCAGAAGCCAAGTAATCCAAATATGACATGGATTTCCACCATCAATCAAGGATGTTGCAAAGAGTGAAAGTTTCCAAAACATTGGCAAGACATTCCTTCTAGATCCAGTTGACAGCCTAGGAACTTCACAGCAATTACACACTGCACAAGCTTAAAATGACTGTTTCTAAATCTTTTAATATACAGCTGATGTCATATTAGATTTAAAGTTATCATGGTGGTGCAGATTTACTGTACTTCATCATGACACTGTGCTAGAATCAATAACTCAGAGGAACATGCAGGCCTCATTACCTAGGCTGAATTTCCTCCACAACATTTGTACCTAGCAACAGCCACAACATAACATACAACACAAAAATGACATCTGATTGCCCTATATCACACAAGGATTAGCACATGACATCCTCAGATGTGATCCCATTTAAGACTTACAAGACAGACAAAGGAAACAGTTAATTCATACAGCAGTTTTAGAAACAATTAAACATGTTCTAATTTGACTATGAATATTATCTCAATACTTTAAAATGATGACAGCTTGTGTAGCAAAACACTGTGTAATTTAACCAGTGAAGGAATGAAACCAAGATTTAAATAATTCAGGTGTCTCGAAATAACCTACCCCATAACATTCTCTAAAGACTTCTGCAGTGTGTACAAAATGCCACGCTTTAGTTTAAGTAAAGATTATTAATAACAGCTTTAAACACAAAATGACTTGACACTGGAGGAATATTCTATCTGCGTGGCTACAGCAGCAAGTGACCAAATCTTAACGCCTTGTTTTTAACACCATATGGTATGATGTAAACTTTCACTGTTTTGTATCAGTATGAAACTTGGTCTCTGAGTGAGCAGCAAAAGAAAAAGTGTTCAAAAAGGAAGCACAATGGAAAACATTTGGACCAAACAGCAATACAGAAGTGAGGACATTATATCACAAAGAACTCTGTGACTAATACAAGTTAAAAGGTACTGTTACACAGGAAATAATCTTGTTCCTCTACTTAAGAATACTTGAGTTATGAACAATCTCCATATAAAAAAGACAGTCTACAAATTTTAATTTTTTGGCCCAGGAAACAAGGCATAAAGTGTCAAAAAGGAACAGGTTCATGTTCATAGTAGACACTGGTATTCGCTGTCTTTAACATTTCAGAATTAACAGAAAGGCCTTAGTATATTTTACATGATAAGATGGCAAAATACAGAGACATTATTTTATCAGACAACTATCGGCCTTCACCTCCTCTCAGCTCGCTCATCGTAGTCACGTAGGCCACTCATCGGACTGCACACACACAATGCGGAATACAGGCGTGAAGTGACAAACAGCAGATATGCGATACAATAAAGGCCCTGTATTATATGCGCTTTGTTCAAGGCAACATTCTGTTTTTAAATTGTGTGCGTACACGGGCCTTCGCTCAGCTAAGCAAGAACTCTTATCTTTCTCTTCCACTTTCCTGACATGCTGATCACTTCCCGTGCTGCAGCGACACAAGGGCATGCAACAACAGGATACACTGTACGTAGCTCATCCGACATGCACTGTACTGACATTCCTCCACAAGTCTCCAAACATTCTCTGTTTACTGTGATAAAAGCTTTACAGAATGACCTCGCAGATAGTGGGAGGTTCCTTACTGCAGCTGAGCAAACTGTTAAGTATACTCTAGATAATTACACTTTAAGGAAACCCTACGGTAATATCACTATCGTTGCCCCGACTGTCGAGTTTCAGTCACCCACACAAAGCCAGACAAAAATTAAGCTCTAACAACACTGGCAATATATTGTACAAATAACGTAACATTGAGGTGCGATCGTGCAACCATTGTTACAGTGGAAATACAATAAGTATTACTTACGCTGAGTGTGTATTTGTAGCCCTTGGTATCCAGTCTGCAATGCGCATGCACCATACTGTCATATGTGGCCTGCCCGGCTGTACAATAATTTTCCACAGTACCTCATAAGGGCACGATATTCGAAAAACAAAAAGTTACTAAACACAATTTTTTCCCCTGCAAATTTTGCCCGAAACAATTTTCATTGTAAGAAGAAATGGGCGAGATATGATCAAAAAGGTACAATGATCCTCAAGTGAAGTACCCGTTATTCTTGTCCAATTTTCATAAAACTTGAATTTTCTGAACATATTTTGGAAAAATGCTCAAATATAAAACTTCATGAGATCCGACCAGTGGGAGCCGAGTTCCATGCGGACACACATGACGAATCTAACAGTCGCTTTTCCGAACGCGCCTAAAAATGAAAGGACATTAGTAAGCTGAAGAACACAACGTTCAAATGAAAACACAAAGAAACAATATTAACCCTTTACCTGCTAACGTGGAGAATATGGTGAGCTCAGAATGATGCTAGCAAAGGGCAGATGGGATTTAACTCGGCGTTTGAAGGGTTAAAGCCTCATTCGATACAGTGTATAGACTGCCTAGCAGACACATTATTAGGGGTTCTTTACAAAGTACAAAAAGAAATCCGTACATGGCAGCCATGTTCATCTGTGACCTAATATCAGTGGCTAAACTGTTTGTCGGATTTTCATGAAATTCGATAGAGTTCTTCACAAACAGTAGTGCAGCGAGCGTTTCGTGAAAATCGGTGCAGTGAAACCCATACTTTATTTACGGGCGTAAATGAAATTTTGTCGGCGATTTCTAAATTTTTTGCCCTATTCTAATAAAATTTTACTCACTAATGATGAATTAGTGAAAATCGGCACAGTGAAATCTACACTTTGCTTAAGGGCGTCAAGGAATTTATACTCCTACTTTCCACATTTACTGTCCAATTTGGGTGAAAAACAATGATGTTAAGCACTGCGAGTTTTGTAAAAATCCGCGAGAGAGAAGGCCGTACATTTCTTGTAGGCGTAAATGAAGTTACATGTACGCGTGTACCGTAAAAACGTATGACATTTTGAAAGGGGGGAAAAAAGCCACAATAAAGTATGTGTACTAAGCGACAGAGTACATTATTCGTGATTTGGATTTATGCTGCCATCATCAACCGCAGATTTTAACCTCAAAATGGGACGACAATAAGACAATTCGAAGCCTTTACCGAATCACAGTCCTAAGTAGTTTGGTATCAAACTCCATGAAGCAGTCCTTCTTAGGAAGCCAACAGTTCCTCAGATGTTTAAAAAATTCACCGCATTTTATGGAACCTGATGGATTCACTACCGCGTTCATAAAGGCGCACCACTGTTCCTGAGCCATATGAACCCAATCCACACTTTCCTGTTCTATTTTTTTTTTTAGGGTCGACTTTCGTATCATCGTCTCACTTATGCCTACATACTTCACGTGGTCTCTGGTTTCACCACCAAAACCCTGCCTACGTTTCGCTTCTCTCTCTCTCTCTCTCTCCCCCCCCCCAATCCTTGATTTGATCACATGTCTTAGTAATTAACCAACTCAATGCACAAATTCTTGTTTTATAATAAGTTTATTATACGCCTCTACATGTTTCGAGCACTATGTGCTCATCATCAGGCGGTCAAAATTGTATTATACAACATCTGGTATCATCACACTGAAACAAGTGAGTGGTCTAAAATTACTAAAATATAATTCTATAAATATGAGCACATAGTAGTAAAATTTATGTGTGAATTTATCGGGTGTGATTACTGTATATTACTTACTATAAACATGTTATGTCATGTAGAGGTTACGTTTATCCAGTTGTTAAACTTATTAAAAAGGTACTATGTCTATTTGGTTAATTACTAAGATTATACTGATGTGCACGGTCAGCAAAGCATCAAAATTTGAACACATGTATAATACTGCATACGGCACGGTAGGAGAAATAATGAAGGTCCTCAAAATGAAATTTTCTCCAGCCTTCTGCTATTTATTTCCTCTTAGGTTCGCAGGTTCTCTTCAGGATCCTGTCCTCAGATATCCCTAGTTGTACGTTCTTTCCTTTATGAAAAAGACCAAGTTTCATACCCATACAAAACAATATCCAAAATTGTGTTTTGTAGGTTTTAATCTTCCGAGTATTACTATTAGTGGATGCAAAAACAAAATACAGCGAATCGATCGGTACCAAGCAATCCTGAAATTTAATCTGTCTTCCATTTCTTTGTGAATGTAAATTTAAGTGTGGTCTCAGGATGACCAAATACCTTAATGATAAGTGATGTCTGAATATAATAAGCACAATACTCAACATGAACAGATTTTGGCATGCAGAAATGGTCTGATATCATAAATGCGAAAAACAGAATAATAGGAAAAGCAGCTTCAAAATTCGTTGTCAGAGTGAGATCTCTACCAGATTCCAACAAATATTGTACTGTGTAACTGCATATGTATGAATTGGGTACATTCTCATTAAAGCATGCGTTACTCCACAGAATGTCCAGGTATTCCGTACATTCACTGAACCTTCAGTTATCCCCAGTGACGCAGCATCATACCTCAGAACAGAATCCTCAATGACACCACTGTAAAAGTAAAAACCTCAGAACTTGTCTGTAAAGATCTCTTGATTACACACGTATACATTAACTTAACATCTGACCCACATTTTTTAACAGCAACCTACATGTGCTACATAAAAAGCTCAATTTCATGGCATACATTAAATTTCATGTACACCCCAGTGCACTAAAATGAGTATGTGCTTACTCGCTGCTTTAAAGTGAAGCATGAATAGCCCCTGTACATTGTCATGTCACAAGTGACATGACAATGTACAGGAGGTATTTTCAATTGCCAGGCTGAGCACTGCACAGCAGTCACCATCAATGGTTGCTACATAGCAACAATGCTGTCCACTCCTCAGAGTGCAGTCTGGTAAATAAAACTACTGTGTATATCTGACATTCAAGAAAACTTTGTCCTGTAATGTTAAAATTGTTCCTGTGCATAATTAAGCACCATTCTAAGATGGATAGTAGCAAAACAAATTATTCATCCATATTCAGAAATGTCTACAATGTGTTCAACCCACATCATGTCTTTAGCTGCACAGCAACAAATCCACTCAGACTCTAGACTACAACATGCAATATGCACTCCATTCTCCATGCTTCAAGGGTCTGGAACAGCTGCAGGTCACTCCACGATGTTGCACAAACTCGGCATTTGATTCTGACAACTCTGCTCAACAACCAATAAATAAAGACATACTGCAAACCAACCTTCAGGAAAACTGCGGTTAATCTGGATAAAAGGATGGGCACGAGGACAATATTTAGTATGAAAATATTAGCAGCATACACCCTGTAAATTAGGCAATTTCTGTATGAGAATCTTATACAGCAAAATTACATTAATCATGAGTGCAAATAACGTGAGTTCTTACTGGTTATTTCAGGGCTGTCATGATTAATAATTCCAATTACTTAATCATTTATGTAATTTTGGTTATTTCTGCTAGCCAACCATTCAATCATGATGCAGTGATTGAAGCCACAAATCATTTTAAAATTATAATACAAAATTTCACAATTACTGTATACATTTCCTGTGAGCAATATATTAGCGTGTCTTCTATTGTCATTTATTACAACTCCTTAACCTCAGGAACTGTCCTAGCATCAACAAACTCATCAGTTGGCATCTGCCTTTGTTGACTAAACAGAAAGCAATCTGATCCAGATTTCACTAGTTTGAAACCTAAAGTGACATGTGTATGCACAAATATGTAGACTGTCACCCTGGTACATATTCAATTTGTGGTCTACTGATGGTGACATTGTACAGACTTGGAGGCTTGTACAGACCATACCTGAACGTCCTTGAGTATTAACCCTATTGCACACCCTGATGGCTGCAGAATGTCCGAAAATTTTTACGGGTCAAAAATAACGCCAAATGAAGGTACAAATAAATTATAATACACATTATAAAATATAACAGAAGATAATTTAGAATAATGAGTTTATTATACATTTGTAATTTGCAACAAACAACTGCACACTGTTACTGTCATTGCTAACATATATATTGGCATGAAAATTTCATGTCTTTTGGTGCCCTCTATTAGGTCCACAGAGGGAACATGGGAAGTGTCATTTTTATATACGTAATGATTAGTCAGTATTCTTTGTGGTGAAGTACTTCATCAACTGAGTCATCACTTTACAGGTTAGGCCTAACAAGATGAGAATGATAAATGGCCTTTTCACATCTATACAACAGGCAAAGGCTAATCACTTAATCAATCAGAAAATTTAATCAGCCAGTCTAATTGATACAAAATTTTAGTAGATTCAAACATACAAAATCCCTTGTTAAATTAATATGCAATAAAAGCTTCTACATTAATAATGTTAGAAGTCCTGGCTAAGGGCTGTATTAATTTGGTGCCATGGAAGTGAGTATTATAATTGTATAATTCCATGGTGCAGGAAATTCTCTGAGCAGTTGGCAGTTAATTATGTGATAACGAAATTCTGTGTTGTTAAAGGAAAGTTAAGATTCACAACCCCAGGATTATACATACCATTGCTACAGAACCATATTATCAGCCAATTAATCCTTTAAAACAAAACAGTTACTATTTGTATCACCTGCCACAATATAACAACCTATGCATTTTGCCCAAACAGTGTATGTTTTGTAACATTTTCACAGCAAATAGGGATTTCTTTTATAAACAGCATAATCTTATCTGTCTTTATAAAGGGGATGCAGTGTTACTTTTTTTACAAGGCAGGAACTGGATTTCTAAAAATGGATAGCTGATTAAGTTGTTGAATATTCATGATTGTTATTGCAACAGCCTGTACTGAGAAATATGTGAGAAATATTCTAGACAACTGTCATGCTCTCAACTGACAGCTCCCCATTAGTGTACACATCCTGTACATACAATACAGATAAGTGTGTTGCAGTTAGTACTCAGAATTACTTTACCTTTCACCTCATAACTGCACAGTGCTACACTACAGCAAATACGGCAACACTGTCTATGTGAGCAGCCGTATTTGTAATGACTGAAGAATTAAATACCTGCCTGCTAAAATGGAAATAAATACTGAAGAATAAAAGACCAACTTGATGTCACTTGCTATTTTATTTCACTTCTTACATTCTCAACATGTTTTGGACATTAATATATCCATCATCAGTAGCTTGCAACTATGCTGTTGAATTACCACATTGGTCGTTTTGTTCTTGGTTCGATGTGTGTTGGATTTTCGGTGTGGTTGGGTTGGAGTGGTATCCGTGTTGCAGGCTTCAACATGTTTTGGACATTAATATATCCATCATCAGGAGCTTGCAACTATGCTGTTGAATTACCACATTGGTCGTTTTGTTCTTGGTTCGCTGTGTGTTGGAGCTTTGGTGCGGTTGG
>Ga0123355_10004258_pt1 | contig 20801 bp, 10 predicted proteins | sample TergutEmb28metaG_3_FD_89872 | JGI IMG/M metagenome (GOLD analysis project Ga0123355, IMG submission 89872) | Embiratermes neotenicus P1 segment gut microbial communities from Petit-Saut dam, French Guiana - Emb289 P1 | ecosystem: Host-associated > Arthropoda: Insects > Digestive system > Gut ...
TGCTGTATTAATACAGTTCGACCTCCTGATGATGAGCACAGTGATGCTCGAAACATGTAGAGGATTACAACAATAAATCGTTTCATACAACATAATTGTGCATCAAGTTGGTCAATTACCCAGAGTTATACCAGGATGCACGGTCAGCAAAACATAAAATTTAGTATAACACTGTCAGATCAACAGCACGGGAAGGTAAAAGGTTAAGATGTCCATCTTCATTGATCCTTAACGTCAGATCTACATGGAGATAAGTGGTCAAATTTACGCCCTGGCCATTTAACCCCTGTGAAAGAACTTCGGTACCCATTCAGTAGGAGACTGGTTGGGCCCCAGAGCCGTTCTAGGCGGTTTTGGAAAAGAAAATTCTCTTGCTCCTGCAGGAGTTATATAAGAATACTTTCATTCACTTTTTCTTTGAAAACTCTGATGATTTGCTAGTAACTGGTACTTCCCACAATGTCCTTTTGTGACGCAGAGCGTTTTGGATTGCAAGAAACTCGAAGATCTACCAGACTAACATATAAAACCCACGGATTAAAAGTTAAATAAGGTGAAACACATTCATGTTAATTTAAAATCAAAGAAAAACCTTACTGGACACACTACAATATGGAGTAAAGGTATTTAATTCACTGGTTTGCAATTTCATTGTGACTTGTGAACCTAATCTCAGCATTTTATTTGGGATATCTTCTTTAACCATTAATCTACAGGATTTTTTGTGCACATTCTTTATTAGAGGTAGTGCTAACTCACTGTATTGCACAATTAAACAACTTCATATTTCTTTTAAGGACAGGAAGTAACGTGTTCGAAAAGTCTTTCAAATTAAAATTTGTCATTAGAGACTCCATCTGTGGATCAGGTGGGAACCACTGACAGAGACTATATTACAACACTTCTTAGTTACGTGCTAGGCCAGGGATACAAACATATTCATCTCCTTACTGAAAGGACCACAATAATTTTTACACATGCCGCTCTGTGAAAAGAAATCTCTGTGTATTTAAGTTCAGAGTGCCAGTTAAGCTGTCACATTCCTTCACAACCTGGTACAAATCACCAGAATTCGCCAGTATGTAAAAGATGTCAGTTGATCTCTTCATTTTTGAACATTTCTTTCCAAAGAAATAAAATGGAGGGGTGTCAGACTGATGATTCGACTCTAAATCTGATTGAATACTGCATTCAATAGCACTTTTGCTTCATATACAACAAACGGTGACTGATAATTGATTTTCCTGGCATATGTATTTCCTGCTTATCCTTAACGCCCCGCGCCCCCCCTCCTCCCCGCCCCCAATATGAGTGCTGGCATAATACCTTCAAATATGCAACAGACACATAGTACAGTTAATGTTGTGTAAACAGCAATCAATACACTCAGTTGTTTAATGCTTTTACTTACAGATTTTTATCTTAGAAATGTTGATGGTATGGGAATCATGAGATTTTAATTAATATCTCATCAGCAACTTGATCAAGTAACAGACAATAATTATACAATACATACCCATGAAATGCCCATTTCCTAAATTAATATTTTAATTTCTTGATGTCTTCTACATGTTTCGAACCTGGAGGTTCAACATCAGGAAGGTGGTTGAGTATAGAGTTATGGTATGGTACTTTTACAGACATCAGTACAAGCTACTGCTTACAATAATGCATGTAAAACTTACCATACCATAACTATATACACTACTGTCTTCCTGACCATGAACCCTCAGGTTTGGAACATGTAGAAGACATAAAAAAATTAAAATACTAATGTAGGAAATGTGGTTTTCGTTGGTTTATATTGTATAATTATATTACCATGCATGGTGCAAAAACTATAAAATACTGGACAATAAACTTTGTACAGAATATAGTCTTCTGAGTTGTGATACCATGTGCTCTTCTACTATGTGGGTACCAGCAACTGGAGAAAAATGCCACCTACATCCTCTGATTTAGTTTGTATCCTCTAACACAGAGAATGTCACTCACATCAAGATACCAATAGGAACAATGGATTTGTTCAACAGGAAGGCATGTGGGTGGATTTTATGAGAATTATACAGCTGCATACTGTAATGCTAATTCTCTGATGTCTAATGCCAAGCTGCTTAAACAGAACTGCTAATGTCTATGCCAGCCTAAATCTAAGCAACAGCAGCACACATGAACATACCCCTAACGCTCATAACCATCCACTGACATATACATAATAGAATCTTCATAATTTTTCCTATCAACATCAAGAATGTAACAGTTTGGTTTTCACAGTCTATTGGGACATTTGATCCCTACACAGTACTTCTGGGAGTCCAGTGAGTCTCTTTTCTTGAGGAATATAATTTATAACTTGACTTGGTATCATTTAACTCCTTTCGAATTCAAATCTTCCTTACTTGACCTTTCAATGTATATGCGTGACATCTTGCAAATTTTAACATTTTTGTGATTTCTGTTAGTCTCTCTCCTCTCACAAGTACTCTCTGTGTACTGTCTGTTGCGTGTCTTTACTCACTTGGTCTCCCCAGTGGTTGTTTACTCCTATTTGGTATTTCATTTTTGCTGCGGTCTAAAGATTTGTTGGTACCACTGACCATGAAGTTTTTGGATTCAAAGCTTGGTACAATATACTGCTAAATTTTAGAATTTACAAACAAATAATGCCCCCCTCCCCCACTCACAAATTAAAAACTCAGCTAGGTAGGATTTAAAAAATTCATTGTCTTAGGTTTTTATGAGTAGTGCTGTCTGAGCTGACTTTGTACGTCTATTTTGTTTTTTGTTTTGAAAAAAACCACCACAGTTGAATCTACTGTCACAAATTTCTGTCAAACTTTTTGCACAATGCCACAAATTTACATTCTGTCTCTTCTTGCTTGTATTTAATAAACTGTATGAATTTAACCTCTGTCTGTAATTACCATAAATTAGGTCAAGAGAAGTGGCAATGAGAATTATCCGCTGCCATTTTTCCCAACAGGTCATACAGTGCCCACTGTCAGTCATGGCAAGAACCCTGACATGCCTGCAGCATCTTGCCTACTGAAGATCATCTCCGACCCAGAGCAGGGACGATATGCTGTAGCAACAGGTCACATTGCTACTGGTGACACAGTAGTGGTGGAGCCACCATATGCAGCCTGTCTGCTGCCAGAAATGTTTGGAACACACTGCCACAACTGCTTTGTTAGGTGACTGGTGTCAGCTTGGATTGCCCACTGTCCCAAACTGTACATGATTTAATCACACAGAAATTCATAAACACGATCATTAAATGATTATTTTCCTGACAATTATTATCACTGTTATCACTTAATATTATATAACCCCTGCAGAATATAAAAGATAGAAATAAATACTAAATTTTAGTCCAAACAACTTAGAGGACACCACTTGGGCTATACAGGATTCGATGGGAGATTAAAACACACCATCTGCTTTAAACACTATAAACCCTGTATTTGGCGCACACACTGCATTTGTTTCATATGATTCTCACAGTAAATAGTGTTATTTCCCTGAACAGCATAAGAGGTTTGTCTTTGCAGTAGAGTGCTTTATGTTATGCGGGACCTGTACTTTTATATTTTGGAAGCAAATATGGCCTCAAGGAGTTTATCACAAAGAAATAAGGTACAGACCTGATACATCTGGCTCAGGAGAGGGTCAAGTGATGGACTTTTGTGGACATGGTTCCATAAATGGCAGAGTACAGTATTTTATCACTAACTGAGTATGTTAGGTTCATGAGAGTAATATCAGCTGCATGGAGTTAATTCAGCAGTAAATATAAGTGGCTCATGGAAAGCATAACACATTATAACAGCAATATATAGAAATATATAATTACCTGAACTGATAGTGCATTTAAATGGAGTTGAAAAGACTACAATTGCTGTATAGGTCACAGTGTCACAGGCACAAACAACACAATTTCAGTCATTCAGTATAACAAATTGCAAATGGCATACTCCATGACATATTGGGACTACACAGCCTATTACAAGCCATTCTTTATTTTGAAAATGTCGTATTAAGTTCTGTTAACAGTGTGTTGTACGTACTAAAAAGAGTTCTGGAATGATGTATTGGTGTGTCTCACCCACCAAAAAACTACGTGTATTCAGTATGATGAGTTAAGTCACTTCCTTTGGATACCTAATGATATAAGTTCGCACTATGTCATGGTTAAGTGATAAGACCTGTGATCCATATTTGGATTGTCCTGGATCTGAGTCTTGGCCCCAATGCAGCTCACCTGACTGAATCTTTTACATTGGTATTCCCAGTCCTTCCAGTTAAATTCTGACACAGTATTTGCAATAAGGCCAGAAGTATCGCCATTTTCATTGTTTCAAATACATAATTCTCTAGCAACTTACCATTCTAACCCACATAACCTACACAAATGAAATTTTAAAGGGAACAGACTTATAAGATGATGTACCAATCAATGGTTCAGCCAGCTACTAGAAGACTTAACTGAGAAATGTGGCAAGAAATGAACAGAAAAGAAAATGGGAAGACAGAAGACATATCAATTAAATTAATGAGAATCAATGATATTCACATGTGACTGTCTGTTGCAGGTTACTGGCACCATTGGGTTGTTCGGAGTGTAGTGGAGTTGCTTTCTGTAGCATAAATTGTAGAGATGAGGCTATGGGCTCTTACCATCCTCATGAATGCCACTACATAGACCTGCTGGTGGGCTCTGGCATGAGCATTCTCTGCCATCTTGCACTTAGGATCATAACACAGTCTGGACTGCAGCACTTTCTGAACATCAAGGACGCTTTACATGAGTCCTTTTCACAGCCCAACACACACCCAGGTGATTTACACTTTCTCATGGAAAAGGAAAATTAACACGTACCATCACTCGTTTATGCAGCAGCATGTCTAGGATTCCATATTTGGGAGTTACATTCACAAAGCAAGAAAGGTATAGAGAAAACATGTTCATCACTGTGTTCCTAGGTACGTGTTACAGTACAAGTTTTGATCCTTGGCACCTCCAGCACCAAAGGGTTGCCAGGCACTGTAAGTTTCTGGATATTAGAATGTTATACCTAAGTGCATATCACTGACCCAACAAATGTAACCATTTACTTTGTCACTTAATATCCTGTTCTGTTGTTCCCCCATACTATTCCCTTTTCACCAATAAAATGAAAAGAAACTCTTAGTGTATGGTTATTAGAGTACTGATTCACAACTTTTATTGCAAATTTTCAATCTTCTTTATTATAACATACAAGAATGCTTTGTTATCATGTTGCCCAATACATCTCAAAGCAGGGGTTTAAATCCAAAATCTCCACCTTGTACTGTGAGTGTATGTCATGATTTAATATCAGCTGCACTCACATCTTATTTGAATCAACCTTCCTTCAGTTTTTATTAGAAGGACCACTCTTCAAAAATGAACTAAGTGTCTGTAGATTCATATAAAGTGAGGGTGAAATAATGACTCTACTTTGGGTTTGATGACCCGAGAATCATGATTTTATTCCTGATGGGGCAGAGATCTTTTTATTCTAAACAGTATCCAGCACCATGCATTCCTAACCCTGGAACCAGATAAAGTTCAGTGGTCAGTGTCACACCCTGACTACTTTACCTAAAGGGACAGAGACCGCAGCCCCCACACAACAAAAGGGTGGGTTGGCTCCAGAACAAGCCTTGTCACCGTGGACATGAGAAAAATCTCAGCCTTTGACAGGATAATTTTACCAGTTTAGTTCAGCAACAAGGCCCTTGCAGCTGTAAACCTACACACTGAATGTACTGTATCCTACAATTCTGTTGCTATAGGGAGCTACTCAAGTGTGTACAACCTGGTAACCCACGCAGACAAACGACCTGCACAGGATTTCCTGAACAGGACTTTGATGGCCTTGTTTCTGTTACGCTGTCTGCAGGATGCACACTTCTTCCCAACCGGCACAAACAACAGTAAGATATTCACACCACTGTTCAGTTCAATGAATGACATTATATTTCACCCATTAACACAAACCTTCAGTTTCGAGCCAGTTAAATGTTTTTACTTGTAACTTAAATAGGTTACATTATGTGTTTCGATATTTCCAATCACACACAACACACCCCTTGCAATTGATAGTTTGTCTGGCTACTTGTTTCGATGTACTTTTAATTAACTTAAAAATGTAACATTATGTGCACCGATATTTCCAGTCACACACAACACACTCCTTGCGATCAATTTGTCTGGCTACTAATTTTGACCGAATTATTGTCTGGCTACTAGTTTCAACATAAGTCAAAGTAAAGTAAAGTTGAAACTAGTAGCCATACAATAAATTGATCACAAGGAGTGTGTTGTGTGCGACTGGAATTATTGATACACATTATGAATGTCACGCCAATGGGGATTGTCCATATATGTTACAACCATTTGAGAAGTGTGTATTGATCTTTTGTTCTATGCAAAGGTATGGCAAAATGGCACCCCTCCTAATAAAACACATCTTTTACCCGTTGCATGCTAAAATTCTTCTAAACAATATGTAAGATTCAGTTCCTTACTGAAAACCTGTATTTCCACTGCAAAAGTAAGTTGTTTGGGAAATAACTGCTGTTTACTGTGAAATCGTATGACACATATAAATACACTGTGTGGAAAGATGCATACCTAGTTCTGAATGTTGAAGCAGGTGGCACATATAGATACAACCGTCCTGAGAGATTTAATAACTATTACTTGACACTCATTACATGCAATTGGTTTAACAGTGGATATGTCTGCTACTTTTTTTTTTTTTGTGTTCATAGCAGAATCACTAGGGGCTGATGAGATCTTTATTGGTTCTCTACTGCTTCGTCACCTACAGCTGCTACAATTCAATGCACACGAGATCTTTGAGACGTGCATGGAAGCTCGCAATAAATTCCAAGGTTCCAAAAATGTTTACGTAGGTGTTGGAATATACCCAACTGTGGCAATGTTCAATCATGACTGTCATCCTGCACTTGCCAGGTAATTGCCAACTGTATACAAAAACCTAGTAGAAGCAGATCTCATTTTATGCCAGGGTTATGCTCCTGAAAAATGTCACGCACATCAAAAACAAAATTTCCATTTAAAACAGTATATTTCCTGTGGGTTATGGGATTGACAGCCTCATCCTATATGGTATATAACTATACCACTAGTGGACATACTAACCTGTAGAGTATAAATGTACTGTATTACATTTCTATACAATACATTTATTTCTAATGCAATAAAAATGTAAGAGACTCGCATCCATAGTTTTGGCACAGTTCATTATGATAAGAATGTGGTAGTATTGCTATGCAAACACACAGTCCATATTTCAGATTATTGGCATTTAAACACAAAGCACTTTCTTCAATTCTATCAACATTGTCATGACCTGTACATATGCTACTATGAGCAAATCTAACATTATGGCATATATATCTCAGTAATTAACCAACTTGATGCACAAAATTTTTGTTTTACAATAAGTTTATTTCATGCCTCTGGTATCATCAGGTGTGATGATTTTGACCTCCTGATGATGAGCACATGTGCTCGAAACATGTAGAGGCATCAAGTAAACTTATTGTAAAACAAAAATTTTGTGTGTCTGTCAAGTTGGTTAATTACTGAGATAAATATACTGAGATGCAAGGTCAGCAAAACGTCAAAAAAAATTATGGCATATGTCTACAACTCGTTCACCTTTTTCAAGTCAGCTTATCATGTCTAATTTCTACTCAATACCAATTGTCTTTCGCCAATTTTTCATTCAGATTGCACTAGGTGATGTAGATTACGTTTCTCATGCATGTTGGCAAGAAAAGTCAATGCTGTTGAAGAGAAAACTAAATGAGCTGCGTGATTATATCACCAACGTAATCAATCCACTCACGTGAATGATGGCATGGCAGTGATGTCACTTTCTGCTGGCTTCCTACAGAAGATACGTGCAGCCACAGATCATTTGTGCCAAATCGCGTTAAAACAAAAATTAATGTGTAACTTTGAAAAGAGGTGTAAATTTTCAAGTCGCATTAAAACGAAATTGTGCAAATCGAGACCTGATTGTTCTGAATGTTATTCAGGATTAAAGCTTTGGACTTGACACCATGAATGATGATCCCATATTTCTGGGTAAAACTTGCAGAGAAAGCATACAGACTCTGTCACAAAGCATGAGTCTGCCTTTCTTTCCACTGATTACCACAAGTTCAGTTTATAAGAAGCCTGAGAGTCAAATTTGTGCACAGCTTCAAACGGGTAGAATGCAACAGAAAATTCTATCTCACACAACAGAATGGACTTGCCCTCACAAGACATGACTGCACTTCAGACCAGTGTGTTTTTAACTGGAATAAATTCCTTGTAGGTTACAAACATCGAACAGTCTGACTTACATTGTGAAACCTCAACCATGGTCAACTCCTACTCCTGAGTAAACAATACTGTATTCATACAGTACCTAGCTAAACCTTTGTAGAAGGAATAATACTTAAACTAAGAAATTACAATTCACTTGTATATCATTGTTATAAAAAAAAATTGCAAATTGCATTCAAATCACATCCAAAAACTCTATGGTAGATACGTGCACAACATTTAACAGGTATGGCTGCTGTACCTATTGGCACAGTATGGAGTAAATTTCATACCCTGGCTGTTCTCTATTACGTCTGCTGTACGAAACAAACTGTTAAATTCTTGTTGCATAAGAACTCTTCCAATCTCAATAAAGATATAGGTACACACATATATTTACATAATTTGAAATTCAGACATTTTTACATCTTAAATTTTAACCCAATCACTGCTTGGCTACAGGCTAAAGTGTCTGCACAGTTATTCAAACAATCAGCAAGAAAGAATTTTGCTCAGCATAACTGTGCTGTACTTATTGGTCAGTAAGAAAGCTACACGTTTCAGTTTTTATAGTAAGCCATCATCAGACTGATATAAGAATTGTACAGAGAATAATTATAATTACAATACCATTCTTTTTAATTAGAGAAAAAGCATAAAATATAACAGTTTGGGTAGTTTACATACAAGAAAAATATACTACACATTGAGCTTCATTATATAAAGAACAGAAATAGAAAATTAAAACTCAACAGAACTTTATAAATTTTTAAAATATTCTATGAGGTTTATTCAGAACGTAAGTACCGTTTCACTGTAAAAAAAAAAAATTGAGTAAGGTCTCATATAAAATTTTATTGTTATCAGATTCTACATTCTTCAAACTATTTTTCCAAGTATTTGCTGCCATTATTGAGGTACTTATCGTAGCAGGGCACAAGTTTTTGTATACCCTCCTCATAGAATGCGGCTGCCTGCGATGTTAGCCACTTCTGCACTGCATCTTTCAGGTCATCATCGTCATCAAATTGCTTTCCTCCCAGGAACTTCTTTAGGTGTAGGAAGAGGTGATAATCACTTGGTGCCAAATCGGGGCTGTATGGGGGATGGTCCATTTGTTCCCACTTAAATGAGGTGATGAAGTCCTGAGTCTGAGCAGCAGAGTGCGGCCGAGCGGTATCGTGAAGCAAAAGAATGGTGGCACTCAGCATTCCGCGCCTTTTGTTTTGAATTGTATGCCTCAGCTTCTTCAGTGTTTCACAATAAACAGCAGAGTTTATTGTTGTGCCTTGGGGGAAAAATTCTACCAAGAGAACACCATGTCTGTTCCAGAATATGGTGCACATGATCTTCCTTGCTGAAAACGTCAGCTTGAACTTTTTCCTTTTCGGTGAGCCAGTATGCTCCCAGTGCAAGGACAGCTGTTTTGATTCAGGTGTGATATTGGGACACCCATGTCTCATCTCCTGTCACAATATGGCTCACCATGCCATCGTCTCCTTCCTTGTGATAGTGCATTACAAATGTCAAAGCACATGCAACACGCTATTTTTTGTGCTCCTCTGTGAGCATCTTGGGCACCCATCGTGCACACACTTTCCAATAACCCAAATGACTACTGACAATGTCGTAGAGTAGAGTCCCTGAAATCTGAGGAAAGTGCAGGGACAGATCAGAAATTGTGAAACATCTGTCATCACACTATTTCATTGACCTTATGCACCAAATCATCATTCACCAAAGATGGAAGCCCACTTCACACCTCATTGTGCATGTTCTCTCGTCCTCATTGAACATCCGAACCTATTTCCTAACCATGCCATCACTCATCGCATTGTCACCATACCCTCGACAGATCTGGTGATGAATCTCACTTGGTAGCACAAACCTAGCATTCAAAAAACGAATTACAGACCGTATTTCACAGTTGGCAGCCCCTTCAATTGTCTGAAACATGTTTAATGCACAGGAACAAACATAAACATAACACAAATTTCACGAAATGGCATCTGTGGCTTCTCAATTGATAGAGGAAGTCACTGCACATGCACAAAGTGACAGTCTCGAGGATGTGTGAGAGATATGTGCAGACGGTACTTACTTTCCGAATAACCTACATATATGGAATGTTTAGTGTAAAATACTAGGAATCTCACTCTTTTTAAAGAAATGGTATTGTAATTAATTGCATTTATTTTCTGCACAATTTTTATATGTCTGATGATGGCGTAATAGACGAGCCACAACATGTAGCCGATATACCACTTCTTGGGTGAGAAAGAAAAACAGCCTGACCAGTTGCCAGTTAAAACTGAAATACTTTACTATTGATACCACACGTGTGTGCCTAATGTCACATTCCTACACAGAAATTACATAAACAAATAATTTCCCCTGTGCCTAATACATGAAGAAATCTTTTAGTAAAGTAGTGATCTGCCAGTGAATATTTGCGTGTTATGTCTATACAATTTTCACAGCTGTGATTTTGATTATGGTCATCTGGGATGTGATACCACACAATGTTTTATAAATGCTGCAATATTTCAGAGGCATGTGCTGCTTCTGCCTTCATGGCAAAAAAAAACTGACCGAGTGGGGTAAAAAGGTGTGGGACATAAGAAGGGGAAAACTGAGAATGGGGCTATGACTGAACCAATAGGAACCAGTGGTCCTGGTAAGGACTCTTCTGTCAAAGTTTAAAAAAAGAAGACGCATAAGATGAAGGTGGAAAAGCATTGTGAATTGCAAAATATTCAAATGTGAGTATACTCCCCAGTGAAGGCCATAAAGTCTAGTGTTTTGCAACTGGCTTTCCTTATTGCAGTCATATCAAGGAAAGTACAAGAGCAGTGACTTGTTCTTCTCTTCATCTAGGGTCTTGGGATATCCAATACATGTGATTGTTTCCAAGTTCCATTTCTAAGCCTCTATACCAACTACTAATTTTTTTAACAGACATTTTGTGGGAAAGAACATTGTGCTGCAAGCCCTACACCCATTGGACTCTGGAATGTGTGTCTCAGAAAACTACGGACCACTCTTTACAAACCGTCCCTTGGCATTCCGGCAGAAAACACTTGCTTCACGTTACTGGTTCAAATGCACTTGTCAAGCCTGTAATGAAGACTGGCCAACTTACGATACTCTGAGTAATGACGATCTCCGGTTCAGGTAAGCCACACATTTAAGAAAACTTGTGCCTGGTTACAGCGCAATTCAAGCTTGTACTGAGCACTGCCCAATTTTATCACCTTTATCACCTTCATGCTCCCGATGACACACTTTTAATTCCGTAAGCAATTATATACATCCTCCTGAAGTCACACAAGACTCCAATTGTAAAAATCTGACTTCACATATTGTGTTAAATTATTTTTACCACCTGTAACATACCACTAACATACATGCCTATGGTAATTCCCAATACACATAATATTCAGATAGTGGTATGTAACAGTTTGCAAAACCTAAGTCATTAAGTCAAGAACTCTGCATATCTATATGGAAATGGCCTTAAATACCTCTGTAAGGATCTCCAATATCGAACATAATCAAAACATGTCTAGCAGCTCTTGAACTGAAATATGGAGATGGATGGGTTGCCAGACATGGTATTTTGTATGAGTTCAGTTTATACACAACATGCAAACAATGCATAATAAGAAGAGTGAGCACATTAATATTTGAACTTTTGAAAGTTGTTTGTACTTACCACAGGTGTCCAACAAAAGGCTGCAAACAGTTGAGCAGGAAGGAGCATCGCAGATGCCCTAAGTGCAAGAAGCAGGTCTCTTTGCAGGAGGAAGTTGTGAAAGACATGGCAGGAAGGTTCTCCGAAGGGATGGAAGCCATGGACACTGGTGATGTTGACAGGGCAATACAAACATTCTGCTCTTATCTGGACACCATGTACAGAGTGGGAGCACCTCCATTCCGGGATATGAGTTTGTGTCAGGATGCTCTGCGGATATGTCTTGCCAACAGTGGAAATACATGGATCATCAGGAAGTGAAGATGTAGACAGGGGAAGTTTACCAACCTGCAAGTTCAACACCAAACTGTACAAAAGTGGTTCATAATAAAAAAGGAACGCGTATTTACAGCACCTTGGGGAAAAGAAAGAAAAAATAAATAAATAAATAAAAAAGCTGAACTTTGGTCCAATGCAATTGAAGTTACTAAACAAATTCATTCAAGTTATGAAGTACTGAGTTTAGACTTTAGGTTAACACAGCACTGAATATTAAGTCATCTGTGATTTGACACCATACAGCCATGTAGATAAATACCTACATACTGTCTCCATCTGCAGAGTGGTGTCTTGAAACCTGAAGATGGAGACAGCATGTTCCTCGGTAGTGTTGGAAAGTAACTATCAGGCTACATGATATCACATCACAGATTAAGGCACTCATAAAGTACTGGTTGATGAATGAAAAATGATTAGAACTAATGTAAAATTATACGAGTATTTACACTAAAACAAAACTAGGAGCTGGGATAGCTCACTTAGCACAGTGATTAGACTAAGGATCAGCCAATGGAGGAATGGTCATTCAAATCCTGGCAAGGTGAAGAGTTTTTATCTTCTTCCAAGCATCCACACCGGCTCTGGGGCCCACATTACTCCCTATTCAATGCGTAGTAGGAGCCCTTTCCTTGCAGGTAAATTGCCCATGGCAAGAAACTGACCACTTACCTCCATCTATGCTGAGGTTAAAAATTGTGGGGTATAACCTCATTCCCTCATATGTCTTCACAGCATACTACTTAAACGAGCACAAACACAATTTGACTCCTTTAAATTCAATATGACCTCACTTTTAATACATGTCTAAAATTTGATATATTAAAATAAATATTGACTGCTTGGGTTAGACTTTTCTAATTTATCATTTGCATGAAAATAGGCTGTGTTGTCAACATTTCAGAAGGGAATGCTGCCTCCATCCTCAGGGAGACAATGTATAAGGAGGGCAAGGAGAGCAGGTTATTTGGACAAGTTGTCCCTCAGAACTAGGAAAGGAATAATTCCTCCAATAACTGGCTACACAGCACACTCTCACTACGTACTTGAGAGCTCCTGGTTTCAAATCTTATCCACAGACCAGTATTGTGAGATTTTTGATGGCTTTTCACAGTTCTTAATGGCCTAATTTGCAACAGGCTACTTTTGGAGGTTAATCATTTCCTGTTGCTCCCTAAGAAGCTCAGGCAATTATGAAATATTTCCATATGACCACTGGCTGTGAATCCTTCAATTTCATTCCATGACTGTTCCACAGCACCCTAAATAGGCCATGCCTTACAGAAGGGAAAATAAAAGCATGATCAATCACAACTCAGGTTTGGCAATTATTTAATGTCAGATGTACTGCATATTTTGGTCTTATGAGGCCACCATCATGTATTTGCATCTATAAAATATATTGTGAGAATTATATATAACACCACACTATATTTTTAAGTACTCAATGATGACCTTGTATAGCAGGATTACATCCACAAAGTCCCCATCATTTTGCATGACAATTTTCTGCACAAGTCTCACAAACCTTACAGACCTCTGCCTCAGTCACATGATTGCAGCTGCTATGCCAGCAAACAAATTCTAGCACCTCCACTGCTCTAATTGCAGAAACACAATGATATACATGCACACAACTTCACACACTCTCCCAGTGTGTGACATCAGCCTAGGCTCATTAACATTACCTGTAGCTGCTACAAGGCCAAACCTGTAGTACAAGAAATCAAATAACTGCAAAAATTGAGTTGTAAGTGACAGTTCTTTTACCTTCCTTGTTATATGGTACATCATGTCACAATGGACTGCATGAACCAAAGTTTAGGCCATGACTTGCTTGCTCCCCACCCTCTCCAAGTCATTAATCACCAGTCACCTATCGATAAATGCTACACATTCTATGCTAGTGATAGGGTCATTATATAAACCACTTCCTCTGGCCACAACTATAAAAAATGACAGTTGTGGAATGTTGACACAAGCGTGGCAGGCAGAGGCCAGAAACATGAAGAACAATGTACACATCTATCCAACAGAGTTTAAAGAAAGGGCACTAAACTAAGCAGCATACCTAAATAACTGCATGAAAATATACTACAGATACAAAGGGGGAAGACAATGGGCTGAAAAAATAATATTTGGATTACATTCATTACTTTACATTTGCTCCACCAACATTGGAGACTTATCCTCTATTGATAGGTATAAATTGTGATTTAAACAAAATGGCTTGGATAACAAGTGACACACACACTGGTGATACAGATTCCCTCTTGTGCACAATAATACAGTGCAGTTGTCTGTGTTACTCCTTCAGAGATGATGGGTATAAATCAGCGATTTGCTCCACAGATTTCCAAGTTGTTGGCTATAGCCTAAGAGATCACAAATGTAGCTTAACCACACAACACATGCTGGAAATGACCCTGTTGTTACACATGCATTCCTAGGATCCCCATAAAGTTTCTGCGTTCAGTTTCATGTGCACATATTTTTTTTTTTTTTTAATTCTATCTTCGTTTTTTCTTAAAACATATCCATGCAATTTGAGTTGTTTTGTTTTAGCCTATTTCATCTTCAAATTCCTTCAAACTTTTCATCCTATTAAGTTAACTGTAGTTCTCCACTCTGAGCTGCGTAACAGTGTAATAGATTCCTTCCATCATAGTTCAAAAAGAGGGAGGAATGGGTATGGAATCTTTGCAGCTTGTTAACTTGCCAAGGAATGGATAGTTCTACACACAGTAATTATCACAACAAATTCTTCTTAAACTTTTTTTTATGCCTTTATAATCAAGACTGAAAAATACATGCATACTTCCGTAAAGATGATTCACATAAACTCACAAAATCCTACATTAGTTTGTATATAATTATAATAATCCTAATTTATTTATGCATAACTATATATACTTTTAAATATCTGGATGCACTTCCAATCATTTAATAAATCAAGTAGGGAATAAAAGTAATGAAAAATGCACTGGATGAAGCAGTCTTGAAAGGGCGTGTCAAGTGATACGTACATAAAGTGGCATCAATCTACTTGCTGAACACAAATGGGATATACAAATAATATGACAATTTACAAGGCACATCCTGGCAGTATGCAGCAGCATATGAACACAATAGTCATCGTCCCAGCACTTGGTAACACTGCGATGACTAGTCCAATATAACATCAACAACTTTTGAACTGAAGCTGCTGGATCAGTGAGCGAATCAATGAGTGAAGAGTGACCCAAATGCATGATATCATGAGGATGCATGATACATTACAGTGGCAGTAAGAATAGGCTTCATTACCACCACCAATACTAAGTAGTGTCACAAACTGTGATAAATGTACAGTCTTACTAATAAAACACATTTTTTACTTGTTCAACAAGCAGGTCAAAAGTACCTAGACATGAACAATTTGCCATAATTATGGATCACTACATACCTTGGAGAACATCAAAGAGCTGCCACCTTTCGCTTCTCTCTCTTTTGTTTCTTTGACCTCCTCCCTCTCACCATCCTTTCATCATCACTACTCATTGCCAAGTTTCCTGTTGAGACAGATGTTGCCAAAGACCCTGAATCAGACTCACTTTCAGCTTCAGCTATATTGCCAAAAGTCCTGACACTCCTGTGTGATCCTGAAAATGAAGTGTTGCAAAATGGAGGTTGGGCGGAAACTGAATGTCCAGCAGCTGTTGTGTTAATGTAACTATTACGCTGACGAGACTTGGCAAACACAGACATTAGGAGGTCTGTCTTTGTTGAGCGCCTTGAACTGCCTTTGGACGGCTGTTTTGCTGTCTTTGCTCGCTTTCTGCACTGTCTGTCTTCTACTAGAACACCTGAAAAACATGGCACCACGTGTCGCTTCTTGATGCCCCTGCCCTCTTCAGTTTGATGCTCCGAATTCACGTATTTTTCTCCCTCCGTATGGTTGTTGAGCCTCTGATCGAGGGCCATCCTGTAAGTGTCATGTGGCTCTGGCACTGTCTCTGTGTCGGAGGTGTCATCTCCACTGTCCACAATGATACGTTGCCACCGTTTCTTTTTACCACTTTCACCCTTTCTATTTGAATGACTGTGCTTTAATCGTGTCTTGTGGTTTGAGTTTCGTTCTGGCAGCTTCAGTGATTGGAGAAGCTTCCTTTTAGGGTTTTCCAAAGTATGCTGTTCAACAGAAGTGCACTCTTCTCCTTTCTGTTCTGACAGAGGTTGTGGGTCTCTCAGAACACTGTCCCATTCTGCCATTCTGCTCTCTTCCAAATCACTGCATGGTCCAGTGTCAGCCCCACTGTCCTGTGATCCAACTTTCCCAACAGGTGTTCTAAGCCTAAGCTCTGATGGACGTTGAACCTGATCCACTTCATCCTGAAATTCATAAATGTCATAGGAGAATGGAATAGCAGCACTGAGAGACATGGCTGGTACCTTCTGTCGCTCTTCTTCAGGACACTGTTTGGACTGGCTAATGGCCTCATACTTAGCAGTACTTGATATATACTTCTTCTTTTTCTCTGCCAATGAAGCAAAACGATTTGTGGATGGAGGAGTCTTCCGGACCAATGGGAATCGAAACCTGTCATCGGAATTCAGCCCCTTTGACTTCTTACGTGACGCTCCACTCCAAAGTGCAGCACCAATGGTGCCTGGAAGACCATTACGTATCCTTTTGTCTCGTGCATTCAGAGCCCTCAATGCTGCTACAGCCTTCGCTTTGATCGAATCCTCATCATTCACACTGCACAAATTCTCTGGTCTCAGCTGTGAAGCCTCAGACTTCATGCCATTTCTCCACAGAGTCAAACGGCCTTGATCCCGCACTCTTCCCACATCTGTTGACCTTGTAACCGCTACTGTTACTCTCTCCTGTTCTGCTTCTTTCCCACTGTTGCCAGGAGTTCCTGCAGTTTGGTCAGTCCCCTGTACTCTGGCCACACTGCAGCCATCACCTTTCAAATTTGAAACATCCTTCACACTTGAACAATTTTGTTGTGTCACCAGTGATGTCTCACTACCCACAGTACTGGCAGTAATCAACTGTGAACTGCAAGGCTCATTGTCCCCTGGTCTTGGTTGAGATCTGAAATTTGACATTCTGATGCTCAGGGGCATACTGTCAGTGTCAACCTCTGATACTGTCCTTTCACTGCTTGTGAGGGGGGATGATAGTCTGGTCATCTCCAAAGGGCTGTCAGTGCTTAACCGACGAAGATGTCCACGGTGAGCTCTGGCTATATGGCGATTCCTATTGCTCTCACTAGAAAACCTGTGAAACATGACAACAGATAGGTGAGTCCCACCAAACTGTTGTTTTTTTACTACAGCATATTCATGTTGGCCTGTAACTGTTTATAAATAATGAATAATGAACAGAAACAAGAACTATACTACAATTATGTTGGATACTCCATTTCTGGAGATAAAGACATGTAGACAGCAAAAAACGTGTGTCTTGTTGTTCTCAACATTTGTTCCAACATTTTCTACTTGATGCAAGTGCATCTGCTGCCTGCGTAAACACTTTTAAGAAAATTAAAACAGATGGGTATCTGTCAGCATTTATCTCTACTACATAATACTTGGAACAGCAGTTCTGGTAACTTAAAGAGTTAAAATGACATTGCAGAAATTTAAGCAGGCACTTCTATGGTTCGGGGATTATGCAAAGTGTCAATTTCACTGTCCAATCTTAGTAAATGTTGGAATGTGTCATTAATTTTCAGCACAACCACAAGTTAAGGTTTCCACTGTGGTCATTATGAATATTCCTGTGTTCTGTAAAATGATACCGCATAGTCTGGTGGGTGTATACCAATATTTCAAAGGCAGTTGGTTCCTCTGGAGTGTCAGAACACATCTGCCAGACTACAAGGCATCACATCCCCGCAGACAGTAATTCCCCCACTAACAAATACCATTAAAAAACTGTCAGAGGTTGTCTGGTTTTCACATGCAGAATGACATGGCAAAGCTGATAGGCACATTTCTGCAGCCTTCTTGTTGTGAACACACCTAAAGGGCAGGCATTACTCTTGCAGTGAATCTCACAGAAAATTTTTCTGTTGATTCACTCACTACAATTTACAACTTACAACTTTCCACACAATTTTGAAGACTTTCCAGTCTCTGAAATCAATGCAATATGTATTTAAAGCCTTAATCTTAATTCTGACACACCTTTCATCACAGTCAACACATCCAAATGGTAGCTCATCAGCAGGTCCACTGCTATGACGCCGATTTGTCACCTTGAGTCCACGACCTAATAACCTGGCTATGGGCTGTGTAAGTAAAGGGCTGCTACGACTGTCACCAGGTGATCCAGCAGAAGGACTGTTGCATACAAACAAAATATACAAGTACGAACATAAGAGAAGTATGAACATAAGAGAAATGTTCTGGGTACCACAGGCATGATTCTGTGTTTCCATCCACCAATAAAGTGTGCTACACTTACAGAAATGTAATTCTATCTATGAAGCTGTTCCATTATAGGCTATGTGTCTATGCAAGCTTCATACACCTTGGTATGAATGTGCTAAAAATACAGTTACAAGATTTCAGATATAAATTAATACAGTTCTGTGATGTAAAGCTATACAGAAGTGTGTGGAAAGAAGCCACATTGCCTTCCACATATACCTGTCAAGTTCAATGTTACTGGGATGTATGAATTTTTCCTGAAGTGCTGCATTTAATATTAGGTTGGTAGAATAGAAGAAAATTATAAGAAGGCAAATAAACAGCTTGGAAGAAGCATATAAGAAATAAGTACAGAATCTGGTAGGAAAACCTCTTGAAAAGTTACAACTAGATGGAAAGGGAATAAAACTAGATTACAATCATACAGAACAGTGACCTCTGGTAATGGCAGTAGTGCTGCTATTAAGGGAGTAAAGGAATCTGGTTGGGTCTACATCCTGTGCATATTATTTTGGATAAATAACTGAAGTTTGATCTAAGTGTGAAAATACGCATCCAAGAGTACTATTCTTTTATATAAACTATTCTGTGGTTCGCTGAAATCCTCCGGCAACATTTGGTACTATGTTAAACACAGATACTGCCTTCAAGTCACAAAACAAGTGGTATTCACAGAAGTCACTAAGGCTGAAGAAAATACGAGTAGCATTCACAAAGTCAATGAATGAGTCAATAGACACATATTGGACCCGCTTTAAAGCAAACAGTGATTCTATACTTCAATCTTCATGTACAGTACTATTAATTTTTTCATAACCAAAGAATACCACAGCAATGTGGAAGTACTCAGAAACCCTGTACTCGAACTTTATACCAGTAATCAGCCTGACAGTTTGACTTACACACAAGTTGAAAGGCCAAGCAGCTGACTCAACAGTGTGAAATACCTTCTCCTAGCAGCTTTATCTAAGATCTAAGATGCTCATATTGGATAATATTAAGATTAAACAGTCTTCTGAGAAGTGATATCATTTTGAAAAAACAACAACATCCTTTCTACAAAACTACATGGTTAGATGGTTTCAAGGGGTTAAAAGCCTGCATACCTGGCTGCACATTTCTGTTTGCTTATACTTTCACTCCACAACACATACTGCAGCTTATGCAAGTAGACAAAGTACATTTCAGTTACGTTTAATTCTCATATTATCCAAGATCTCATCATTTTCATTTGTGGTGTAAGATATATTTAATTCGTTCAAATTTTGCCACAAGAATTTTGTTGTTTAGTCCATAAAGAAAAAAGTTATGACACTGCAATGTTGCTACAACCTACAGGAGAGGCACCATTATCACTCATGCGATTCACTATACTGAGTATACAATAAAATCAATTATACATCAGCAATATCTATTTATTTATACATAGAGCTTGTGTATAAATAAATAGATAGTGCTGATGTATAATTGATCTTATTATACATTCATTCTACAGGGTGTTCAACTTAAAAGTAGACCGTATTTAGTATTTACTACGAAATAATTACACTTAATTTCCGCAAAGATTTGTGGGGAGATCTTGTAATAGCCATTTGAATATCTTGCTGTATCCCTGGTGTTAACACTGACTTCTGCCGATTACGATTCTTGTCCAAAAGTGAACCTGTTTTACAGAATTTTTTAATCATTTTCGCAATAGCACTTTTTACTGGCACTTGCCTTCCAAATTTTTCAAAATAACTTTGTCTACAGTGGATGTAAGACATCGTTTTTAAATAACTTTCCAAAATAAATACACGTTCTTCCACTGTTAACCGCACTATGAAAGTGTAAAAAATGGCGTTGTTGAAACACCAGCACTCACTGTCGACTGATTCAACTGATACAGATGGCCAAGACCGGTTCTCCCCTCTCCTGCAACAGTCTTGCCAACTCCTGCACATGTAGTAGTATAATGTCATACCAGCAGAA
>Ga0123355_10004259_pt1 | contig 20798 bp, 16 predicted proteins | sample TergutEmb28metaG_3_FD_89872 | JGI IMG/M metagenome (GOLD analysis project Ga0123355, IMG submission 89872) | Embiratermes neotenicus P1 segment gut microbial communities from Petit-Saut dam, French Guiana - Emb289 P1 | ecosystem: Host-associated > Arthropoda: Insects > Digestive system > Gut ...
CGCTTCGAGCGCCTTGACGATGGAGGAATCGATCGACAGCGGCACGTCGGTGATCGACTGCACCAGCTGCACCGCCCTGGCGAGGATCGCCGGCTCGTCTGCCAGCGGGATGCCGGCGTTCACGTCCAGCATGTGCGCGCCGGCGGCGACCTGCGCCAGGGCGTCGGCCTCGACGCGGCTGAAGTTTCCGGCCGCCATCTCCGCGGCCAGGATCTTGCGTCCCGTTGGGTTGATGCGCTCGCCGATCATGACGAAGGGACGCTCGAGGCCGAGTACGACCTCGCGGGTTTGAGAGCTGACGATCGTTTCGGTCATGAGGCTTTCCTGTTGGATTCAGCACGTGGATCGCGGCCTGGGTACCACGGCACGCGGCCGTTGAGTACGCCCGAGCGCTCGATGATTTCGGCGACGGTGTGTTCCTGGCGATAGGCCATGACGTGCACGCCGTGCACGCCCTTGAGCGTGCGGATTTCCTGGATGAGGTCGATGCAGAGGCGGCGGCCCTCGGCGGCCGGATCGGCGGCGCCGGCCAGGCGTTTGATGACCTCGTCGGGGATGTGCACGCCCGGCACGTGGGTGCGGATCCATTCGGCCGACCTGGCGGAGCGCAGCGGGCCGACCCCGATGAGGATGAAGACCTTGTCGAGCAGTCCCAGCTCTTCGACGTGCCGCATGAAGGCGCGCAGCAGCGGCACGTCGAAGCAGAACTGCGTCTGAATGAACTGCGCGCCCGCGGCGACTTTCTTCGCCAGCCGCTGCGCGCGCCACTCGACGGGCGGCGTGAAGGGATTCTCGGCCGCGCCGAGCAGCACGCGCGGAGCGTAGGTGATCTTGCGGCCGGACAGGAAGCGGTGCTCGTCGCGCAGCGTCCGTGCCGTCTCGAGCAGCGTCAACGCGTCCAGGTCGAACACGGGCAGCGCCTGAGGATGGTCGCCGGCCTGCACGCCATCTCCCGTCAGGCACAGCAGATTGCACACGCCCATGGCCGCGCCACCGAGGATGTCGCCCTGGATGGCGATGCGGTTCTTGTCCCGGCAGGAGATCTGCATCACCGGGGCGTAGCCGACGCGGGTGAGGAGGGCACACACGGCCATACTTGACATGTGGCAGTTGGCGCCGCTCCCGTCGGTGGCGTTGATGGCGTCCACATAGCCATCGAACACGCGCGCCCGGCGGTAGACGTCCTCGGGGTCGGCCGAGTCGGGCGGATCGAGTTCCGTGGTCACGGCGAATTGCCCGGCGTGCAGCAGGCGCTCGAAGCGTCCCGGCGAGGTGTGGCCCGGCAGGATGGGTAGCGGGTATCCCGGAACCGGCTCGTCCTCGAAGATCACGGCGCACCCCGCGCACGCGCGGCGGCTGCGCGGTCCGCCGCGCGATCGGCCGCCACGCGTTCGCGCACCACGCGCAGCCATGAAGATCTGCCGTGCAGGCGCCGGTCGATCGCAACCTGCACCTGACTCAGCGCATCCCGGCCGCCTGCGATGCGCGCGGCGCCCGCGACTGCTGCGACCCACACGCATTTCATCTCCGGACGCACCTCGCAATTCCCATTGGCGCGCACTCCGCCGCACGGGCCGTTACGCAGGTTCTTCGGACAGTTCATCGGGCAGGACATCCCGGTGGCGCTCAGTATGCACTGGCCGCACATCTGGCAATCGAAGAGCAGCCCCTTCACCGCGCGCTCCACGGTGGCCACCGGACGCTCGAGCCGCTCGTAGCCGAACCGCCGGAACAATGGATCGAGCGCCACCAGTGCCGATTCGAATGTCTTGTAGAAGGCATTCAGCCCCCCGGCGTGACGCACCGACCATTGCCTCAACGCGTACACCCTACGACCCCGCCGCTGCCGCAAGCCCTTTCGCGCGGATCAGGACCTCGAGAGCCTCGTCGCTGAAGCGCGCTTCGATGCGCGCGGCTTCCGCCGCCGCTTCCGCCTGCAGGTCCTCACCGCACGGGCGTGCGTCGCTGCGCTTCCAGTCGGCGAGGTAGGCATCCGAGGTGCCCCTGCCGGCGCGCATCGCGGCGCGATCAACCGCCTGCTGAAAGCGTGTCGACAGCTGAACTTTGGCGGTTTCCCGGCCGCGCCTGACGACGACCTGCGCAGGGATGTCGCGCCAGGAAATGACCGTCAGGCTTGCCATGCCAGGGTGTTCTGGCTCGCAACCCAGGCTGCGAGGCGCGTGCCGAGCTCGCCGTAGCCGGTAAAGCGATGCTCGAACTCGAAACCGAAGGACTCTGCGATGCGCTGCGCTGCCTCGACGGCCCCGGCGCGCGGCGACTGAGAGAGGTAGACGAGCCTGCGGTAGTTGCGGAAGTATTCGGCGGCGAGCTCCGGGTGCCGGTCGAGCCCCAGTGCGCGGATGACCAGCCGCTCGAAATGCCGCAGCAGAAAGTCCGTGAGGTAGAACGTTCCGGGCTCGGCATCTGCGAGCTGGGCAAACACCGGGCTCGTCGCCAGGAACTCGTAGCAGTGCGCGCCAGGCAGCCGCTCGACGCCTTCTTCCTGCAGCACCGCATCGAGCTGTCCGCCGGTGCCGCAGTCGCCGTAGGCGACGAAGATCTGCGCGTAACGCCCGCGGTTCTCCCGGATCGCCGCGCGTACGGCGGGTGCTATGCGTTCGGGCCGGTTGTGAAGTTGCGCCGGCAGGCAGCGCACCTCCAGCGCGCTCCACTCATTCGCTTGCCTGAGCGCTGCGATCTCACGGGCGAGTGCCCCGCAGGCGATGAGCAAGGTGCCCGAAGGCGTGTTCATGGCGTCCCCGGATCGTGTCAGGCCGCGCTCGCAGCGGGCGCGGCAGCGGCGCCGGCCCGTGCCGCGCGGCGTGCCGCGAGCAGCTTCTTGGCGGTCTCTACCGCGATAGCCGCATCGCGGCAGTAGGCGTCGGCGCCCACCGCCTTGCCGAACTCCTCGTTCAGCGGGGCGCCACCCACGAGCACGATGTAGTTGTTGCGGATGCCCGTCTCCTGCATCTTGTCGATCACGACCTTCATGTAGGGCATGGTGGTCGTCAGCAGCGCCGACATGCCGAGGATGTCCGGCTTGTGCTGCTCGAGCGCCGCGAGGTACTTCTCGACCGGATTGTTGATGCCGAGATCGATCACATCGAAGCCGGCGCCCTCGAGCATCATCGAAACGAGGTTCTTGCCGATGTCGTGAATATCTCCCTTGACGGTGCCGATCACGATTTTGCCGATCGGCTCGACGCCGGTCTCGGCCAGCAGTGGGCGCAGAATCTCCATCCCGCCCTTCATGGAGTTGGCCGCGAGCAGCACCTCCGGCACGAACAGGATGCCGTCACGGAAGTCGATGCCGACGATCCGCATACCTTCGACCAGCGCGTCGTTCAACACCTTCTCGGCGTTCCACCCGCGCTCGAGGAAGATGCGTGTCGCTTCCTCCACCTCCGCCTTCAGCCCGTTGTACAGGTCATCGTGCACCTGCTCGATGAGCTCCTGGTCGTTCAGATCGCGTAGATTGAATTCGGCGTCGGCCATGGGTGGGAATCTCCATGCGCGACTTTGGGTTAGCGGCGCGCGCGGCCGCCCGGCAGCATGGTAAGGGGAGGGTGCCGCAGGTACTGATTACTTAGCGACCGCCGCATGTCCGCCTGCGACAGCCGGGGCTATCAAGGCGCCGCCCTCAGCCGAGGGACGTCACACTTTGCGGGAGTTGCGCGCCGGCCTGGCTCTGGCGGGTCTGGCGCTCGGCGCTCGGCGGACAGCCGAACTGTGCGCGGTAGCAGCGGGAGAAGTGCGGCGGCGACTGAAAGCCGCAGGCCGTCGTGATGTCGATGATCGGCATCGACGTCTGCAGCAGCAGCTCACGGGCGCGCCGCAGGCGCAACTGCAGGTAGTAGCGCTTGGGCACACAGTTGAGATGGCGCTTGAAGAGGCGTTCGATCTGGCGCCGTGACAGACCCGTGGCGGCGGCAATCTCATCGAGCGACAGGGGTTTTTCGATGTTCGCTTCCATGAGCTGCGCGACCCTGATCAGGCTCGCGTGGCTCACGCCGATCTGGGCACGCAGCGGCACGTACTGCCGATCGCGGTCGTTGCGGATGCGGTCGACGATGAACTGCTCGGAGATGAGTTGCGACACCCGGGCACCGAGCCTGGACTCCACCAGGTGCAGCATGAGATCGAGCGGTGCCACGCCGCCCGAGCAGGTGAAGCGATCCCGGTCGATGCTGAAGAGCTGATCGCTCAGCTGTATGCGCGGAAACTCTTCTCGCAGCGAGGACAGATTCTCCCAGTGAATGGTTGCACGGTACTTGTCGAGCAACCCCGCCTTGGCCAGCGCGTACCCGCCCGTGCACAGCGCGCCGAGCGGCACGCGCCGCTCGGCGAGACGCCGCAGCGCCGCGAGGATCTTCGGCGAGACAGCCTCCTGCACGTTGACGCCGCCGCATACGAAGAGAATGTCCACCGCACCGGCCTGCTCGAGTGGCAGCGTGGGAGAGAGCTGCAGCCCGTTGCTGGCCAGGGTCGGCTGCCCGTCGAGGCTCACGATCGACCACTCGTACGCGGTCTGGCCGGTAATGATGTTCGCCATGCGCAGCGGCTCGACCGCGTTCGACAGCGCAATCATTGAATAGCGTGGCAGGGTCAGAAACGCATACTTGCTTTGGGGCAGTTGCACGTGTCCAATTTTACGCCTTTCTTGCCTGATTGCGACAGCTACCTCAACGACTCGCAGGGCGAGGCGGCGCAGGGGGCGCGCGATGGTTCCCAAATCGAGCAATGCGCATGAGTAATGCGCATTGCCCTCAGAGGAGGGTGTTGCGCATCCTCTCTCCATGGACAGCTCGCCGGACGTCCGGCACCGCGTAAACGTCTGCGTGCGGCAGGAGCTGCTCGCCGCAGCGCGCGAAGCGCGGGTCAATCTGTCCGCGCTTCTCGATCGAGCGCTGACTGAGGAACTCGTGCGGCTAAGGCGGTTGGAGTGGCGGCAGCAAATTGCCGCCGCGATCGCAGCCTACAACAGCCACGTCACGAATCTCGGCACATTCTCGAGGATTTGCCTGAGGCTCTGATGCCGCAGTTCGCGGTGTACCGGAACAAGAACCTGCGGAACAGGGCACTGTTCCCGCTTCTCGTCGACGTTCAGTCAGACCTGCTTCAGGACCTGGAGACGCGCCTCGTCATCCCGCTGAGCAACGCATTTGCGTTGCAGGACTTTCCGCTGGCGTATCTGACGCCGCAGGTCACCCTCGATGGCGAGCGTTATCTGTTGATGACGCCGCAGCTCGCCGGTGTGGCGCGAGGCGATCTTGGCCCCCACGTCGGCAGCATGTCTGGCTACGAGCCTGCGATATCGAGAGCGATCGAATTCCTGGTCAGTGGATTCTGAGCACCGTGTCAGGCACGCAGGTCGAGGTTGTCAGGATCGTAGGGTGACTCGGGCACTACGGTGGCCGGCTTGCGTTCGCCGAGAATCTCGATCTGCAACGGCGTGCCGGGTTGCGCGTACTGCGCCTGCACATAGCCGATGGCGAGACTCTTCTTGAGGCAGTGGCCGTAGTAGCCTGACGTCGCGCGCCCGATCATGCCGCCGCGTCCGTCGAACAGCGGCTCGTTGCCCAGCGGGTCGGCGTCGGTCACGCCATGCACTTCCAGCGTCACGAAACGGTTGGGCACGCCCGCGGCGAGCTGTCTCTCGAGCGCTTCCCTGCCGATGAACGGGCCCTTATTCAGGTGCACGAAGCGATCGAGGCTCGCCTCGAAGGGCGTGTAATCGGGGGTCATGTCGCTGCCCCACATACGATAGGACTTCTCCAGGCGCAACGATTCCATGGCGCGCATGCCGACCATGCCGATGCCGTGCGGTTCGCCTGCCTCGAACAGCGCCTCGAACAGGTGATGCGCGTACTCGATGGGGAAGTGCAGCTCCCAGCCGAGCGCACCGACGAAGTTCACCCGCAGGGCGTAAACATCGACGGCAAGTCCGGCCTCGATGACCTGCGCGGTGAGCCACGGGAAGGCCGTGTTGTCGAGTGGCGTGTCGGTGAGCTGCGCCAGCACCGCGCGCGACTTCGGCCCCGCGAGCACGAAACAGCCGCGGCTGTTGGTGATGTTGCGCAGGCCGACCGACCCGTCCGCGGGCAGCGCCTGGAACAGGTAGTCGCTGTCGTAGCGCTCGGCCGCACCCGCGCTCACCACATAGTAATGCTCGGCGGCGATCTTGGTGATGGTGAACTCGGAACGGATGCCGCCACGGCGGGTCAGCGCGTGCGACAGTGCCAGGCGTCCCATCCGGGTGGGCACCTTGTTGGCGACCAGTCCGTCGAGCCAGCGTTCCGCCCCGGGACCGGTGACTTCGTGCTTGGTGAAGGGCGTGAGATCGATGACACCGACGCGCTCGCGCGTGAGGCGCGCCTCGTTGCCGACGTACTCGAAGTAGTTGCTGCGCCGGAAGCTCCACTGGTCGCGGCGCTCGACTCCCGCAGGTGCAAACCAGTTGGCACGCTCCCAGCCGTAACGCTGGCCCCAGACCGCGCCGCGGGCAGTGAGCTTGTCGTACACCGGACTCGTCTTCGCCGGACGGGCGTCGGCACGCTCCTCGTCCGGAAAATGGATGGTGAAGACGTTGCGATAGGTCTCCTCGTTCTTCTTCACCACGTAGCGTCTGCTGGTGTACGCGCCGAAGCGGCGCGGGTCCACCGCCAGCATGTCGATGCCGGGTTCGCCTTCGACGATCCATTCGGCGAGCTGCCAGCCGGAGCCGCCGGCGGCGGTGATGCCGAAACTGTGGCCTTCATTGAGCCAGACATTGCGCACGCCCCAGGCTGGCCCGATGAGCGGACTGCCGTCGGGAGTGTAGGAAATCGGCCCGTTGACGATGTCCTTTATGCCGCAGTTCTCCAGCGCCGGCACACGGCGCGTGGCGGCCTCGACGTGCGGCACCAGGCGGTCGAGATCGCCGGGAAAGAGGCTGCGGCCGAACCACTCCGGCACCGCGTCGGCAAAACGTGCCGGCGCGCCCCGCTCGTAAGGGCCGAGGATCCAGCCCAGACGCTCCTCGCGCAGGTAATACGACTTGTCGGGCTCGCGCAGTACCGCAAGCTCGCGCCCGCCGCCCTGACGATAGGCCTTCAGCTCGGCGGACTCGTCATAGACGATGTACTGGTGCTCGACCGGAATCGCCGGCACGTTGAGTCCGACGAGTCGCCCCGTCTGGCGCGCATAGTTGCCGGTGGCGAAGACCAGATGCTCGGCGATGATAGCGCCCTTGCCGGTGCGGACCTGCCACTCGCCGGAAGGCGTGCGGTCGATGCCGCAGGCCTCGGTGTGCTCGTAGATCTCCGCGCCGGCGCTGCGTGCGCCCCTGCGCAGCGCCATGGTGAGGTCGGCGGGCGCGATGTGACCGTCGTCGGGGTGGTAAAGCGCGCCGACGATGGCCGGTGTCTCCGCACTGGCACCGAGCTCGAGGAGCGGCCACAGCTCTTTCACACGCTCAGGTCCGATGACCTCGAAGGGCACGCCGATGGTGTTCGCGGTACCACAGTATTTCTGGTACTCGTCCATGCGCTCCCGGCAGGTCGCCAGGCGCAGGTTTCCGGTGACGTGAAAGCTGACATCCTGTCCGGTCTCGCCCGGCAGGCGCTTGTAGAGATCGACCGAGTACTTGTGGAGCTGGCCGACGGTGTAGCTCATGTTGAACAGCGGCAGCAGTCCGGCCGCGTGCCAGGTGGAACCGGCGGTGAGCTCGGTGCGCTCGATCAGTGCGACGTCCGTCCAGCCCTTCTTCGCCAGGTGATAGAGCGTGCTGACGCCCACCACGCCGCCACCGATGACCAGGACCCGCACGTGCGTCTTCACAAGAGTTTCTCCCGCGAGCGCCTGGGCGCGGCCCGCCGCGGCAGTGTAGCCGGCAGGGGAGTGGCGGCGACTCCGTTTGCGACGGCGCCTTGCACTAAATGATCCCGCGCGCGGCTTCGGCGAGGAACAGCGACGCGTAGGCGGCGAAGGAGCGCGACACCTCCACGTGAAACGCTCGTGCAGCGCTGCGCCACAGCACGATTTCGGCTTTCGCGAGCAGGGTGCGCGTGCACATGTCCACCGGGAAGGCGCTCTCGTCCAGATCCAGAGGACAGCCGGCGGCGAGCAACGTCGCCGCCTGCGGGCCGCACACCAGGAATGCGGTCTGGCGGTGACTCACGTCAACGAGCGAGTGCGGCAGACCCTCGAGTGCTGAGCCGAGCGCTGCCGCCGCGGCGGTTGCCCCCGCCTCTGGCGCGATCAACAGCCATTCGTCCGGGCCGAGCCACAGCGCGACGCGCTCGTCGCGCTCGCTGGCGCGGCAGGCGTGCGCCGGAACCTCAACACCGAACGCACCCGCGGCAGTGGCCCTCACGTCTGTACCGCCCCGCAGGATGAAACGCGTGGCCGGCGGCAGCGGCTGAAGCGCGGCGCCGCCGGCCACGGCCGGCAGAGCGCGCAACATGGGGTGCGTCGCGGCGAGATCAGACATTGAGGCGCACCCCTGCGGGGTCGTAGAACACGGTCGGGGCGACCTGAACCGAGACGACGCCCCGAGCCTGCGGCACATACAGCGTCTGACCCATACGTGCACGGCCACCGCTGACGCGCCCCAGGGCGATCGAGCGGCCGAGGACGGCACTGTGGTAAGAGGAGGTGACGTGCCCGAGTGGACGCGACGGCACCGCGTTCACCGCCTGCGGCATCACCTGCGCGCCTTCCTCGAGGACGACCTGCGGGTCGCTGGTGAGAAGGCCCACCAGCTGCGGACGCTCCGTCGACAGCATTGCCGGGCGCTGCAACGAGCGCTTACCGACAAAGTCCGCTTTGTTCCTGCCGATGGCCCACGCGAGGCCCGCATCATCGGGCGTCACCGTGCCGTCGGTGTCCTGTCCGACGATGACGTAGCCCTTCTCCGCGCGCAGCACGTGCATGGCCTCGGTGCCATAGGCCGTCATGCCGTGCCCCTGGCCGGCTGCCCACACCGCCTCCCACACCGCCGGGCCGAAGTCTGCCGGCACATTCACCTCGAAGCCCAGCTCGCCCGTGAAGCTCACGCGAAACAGCCGCATCGGCACGCCGCAGATGAGCCCGGTAGCCACGCTCATGTGTGGCATCGCCGTGGCGGCGATGTCGACGTCGACCAGGCTCGCCAGCACGCGGCGGGCGTTCGGCCCCTGAACGGCAATCACCGCCCACTGCTCGGTGGTGGAGGTGAGCCATACCGACAGCTCCGGCCACTCGGTCTGCAGGTAGTCCTCCATCATCGCGAGCACCCGCGCCGCGCCGCCCGTGGTCGTGGTCACGTGAAAGCGATCCTCGGCCATGCGTGCGACCACGCCGTCGTCGTACACGGAGCCGTCCTCGCGCAGCAGCACGCCGTAACGCGAGCGCCCCACGGCGAGCCGTTCCCAGGAATTGACGTACAGGCGGTTCATGAAAGTGACCGCGTCCTTGCCGACGACTTCGATCTTGCCGAGCGTGGAAGCGTCGAACAGGCCGCAGGCACTGCGCACGGCGAGGCACTCGCGTGCGACGGCGGCGTGCAGGTCTTCGGCGCCGCGCGGGAAATAGCGCGCGCGCTTCCACAGGCCCACGTCCTCGAACACGGCGCCGTGAGCCTGGGCCCACCCATGCATGGGCGTGGTGCGCACCGGGTCGAACAGATCGCCGCGGGCGGGACCGGCGAAGCTGCCAAAGGTCACCGGCGTATACGGCATGCGGAACGTCGTGAGTCCGACTTCGGGAATGGATTTGCCGAGTGTGCGCGAGACGATGCCCAGTGCGTTCAGGTTGGAGGTCTTGCCCTGATCGGTCGCCATGCCCGTGGTCGTGTAGCGCTTGACGTGCTCGATGGAGCGAAAGCCTTCGCGCGTGGCGAGCGCGAGATCCTTAGCCGTCACATCGTTCTGCCAATCGACGAAGGCGCGGCCGCGCGCACCCGCCGCACGGGGCAGAGCGCCGGGAATGCCGGTCGCCGGTCGGGGCGGTGGCGTCGACGCCGCGGGCACGGCCGCCGGCGCCCGCTGCCCGAGCGCTTCCGCAGGACAAACGCCGCTGCGCGCGGGATCGGTTGCCTCGCGAGCCGCTGCCGTGCCGGCTGCAGCGCCGTCGGCCAGTGCGGCGGTGAGCGCAAAGACGCCGCGACAGGCACCGGCACAACGCACGCGCTCCGCCGGCACATCCGGAAGGAATGTCTGCAAGCCCTCTTCCCACCGCAGCTTGCCGCGCGACTGTGAGAACAGGTGCACACTCGGGGTGAACCCGCCGGACATGAGCACCAGATCGCACGGCTGACTTCGTGTGTCGCCGGGCTCACCGCCACTCATACGCCTGAGCCGGATCGTGTTTACGCGCCGCCGCCCGCTGGTGCCGAGTACCGTGGCGCACGTCATGACGGGGATGTCCGCCGCACGCGCCTGCGCGGCGCACGGGCTCTCGTGCGTGCGCACGTCGGCGATCGCGGCGATGAATACGCCCGCGCGCTGCAGCTCGAGGGCTGCGGTGTATGCCTCGTCGGCGGCCGTGACGAGTACCGCGCGCGTGCCGGGCAGGACGCCGTAGCGGTTGAGCCACGTGCGTGCCGCGCCTGCGAGCACAATGCCGGGACGGTCATTGCCCGGAAAGACCAGCGGGCGCTCGATGGCGCCGGTGGCGAGGACCACTTCGCGGGCGCGCACCTGCCACTGGCGCTCGCGCGGCCACTCCGGAGGCGGATTCGCGAGATGGTCGGTGAGGCGCTCGTTGAGCGTCACCAGATTGTGTGGAAAGTAACCGAAGGCGGTCGTGCGCGGCAGCAGCCTTACCCGAGGGTTGGCGGCGAGCACGGCGAGGGTGCGGGCGAGCCACCCGGTTGCGGGGTGCCCTTCGATGGACGGCGCCGTCTGCGGATCGTCGGCGAGCAACGAGCCGCCGGGCTCGGACTGCTCATCGCACAATATGACGCGCGCGCCGGTGGCAGCCGCGGCCGCGGCGGCTGCGAGTCCGCTCGGGCCGGCGCCGACGATCAGCACGTCGCAGTGCGCGTAGCGCGTGGCATAACGGTCGGGGTCCGCACGCGTCGGCGCGCTGCCGAGTCCCGCGGCCGCGCGAATGCGCGGCTCGTAGAACGATTGCCACGCACGCCGCGGCCACATGAACGTTTTGTAGTAGAACCCGGCCGGAATGAAGGGCGCGAGCAGGTCGTTGACGGCGCCGACGTCAAACGCGAGCGCCGGCCAGCGATTCTGACTCTCGGCGGCGAGACCCTCGTAGAGCTCGATCTGAGTGGCGCGCAGGTTCGGTGTGTAGCGCGCCGCGTCGCGGCGCACCGCGACCAGCGCGTTGGGCTCCTCGGCGCCGGCCGCCAGCACGCCGCGCGGACGGTGATACTTGAACGAACGGCCCATGAGATGCACGCCGTTGGCGAGCAGCGCGGAGGCGAGCGTGTCGCCGGCGAACCCGGTGTAGGGGAGGCCATCGAAGGTGAAGCGCAACGTGCGCGCGCGATCGATGCGTCCGCCGCCCGCGGTGCGCAGACCCGCCTCGGCGGCGCCGTTCACTGCGACGCCTCCGGCGCCACCGGGGGCGCCTCGCCCACCTTGTAGGTGGCGAGGAAGTGATCGGTCGTGGTGTCACGCAGTGCGTTGAAGAAGCGGCCGCAGCCGTGCGTGTGGCGCCAGCGCTCGGCGTGCACGCCGCGGGTGTTGTCGCGGGCGTACAGGAACTTGCCCCACTGGCCGGCATCGACCTCGGCCGGCTGTCGCGGGCGGGCGATGTGCGCCTGCCCGCCATGCACGAACTCGGGCTCGGGACGCTCACCGCAGTACGGACACGGGATCAGCAGCACGGCCGGCGCCTTCAGTGCGCGACGGCGGCGGCGGCCGCCTCGTCGATGAGCTCGCCATCGCGAAAACGCTCGAGCGTGAAGGGCGCATTTAGGGCATGGGGCTCATCGCGCGCGATGGTCCAGGCGAACACGTGCGCCGAGCCCGGGGTAGCCTTGAAGCCGCCTGTGCCCCAGCCGCAGTTGACGTACAGACCCGGCACTGGCGTCCTGGCGATGATCGGTGAGCGATCGGGTGTCACGTCCACGATCCCGCCCCAGCAGCGCAGCATGCGCAGCCGGCGGAACATGGGGAACAGCTCGCAGATGGCCTCGAGCGCGTGGCTGGTGATGTGCGGGCCACCGCGCTGGGTGTAGGAGGTGTAGGCGTCGGTACCGGCGCCGATCACCAGCTCCCCCTTGTCGGACTGGCTGATGTACGCGTGCACGGTGTTGGACATGACAACGCACGGAAAAACAGGCTTGACGGGCTCGGAGACCAGCGCCTGCAGCGGGTAACTCTCGAGCGGCAGCTCGACGCCCGCCATTTTCATGACCACGCTGCTGTGGCCGGCGGCGCAGACGCCGATGCGCGGTGCGCGGATCGTGCCGCGCGTGGTCTCAACGCCCGTCACCGCGCCGGCCGCGTCGCGCAGGATGCCGGTCACCTCGCAGTTCTCGATGATATCGACCCCGAGCGCATCGGCCGCACGTGCATAGCCCCAGGCCACTGCGTCGTGTCGCGCGGTGCCCCCGCGGCGCTGCAGCGCGGCTCCCAGCACCGGATAGCGGATGTCGCCAATGTTCAGCGGCGGACAGAATTCCCTGGCTTGCTCCGCGGTGAGCCATTCGTTGTCGACGCCCGCGGCGCGGTTCGCGTGGATGTGACGTTTGCACACCTGGACGTCGTGCACGGTGTGCGCGAGCAGCATGACCCCGCGCTGCGAGAACATGAGATTGTAGTTCAGCGCCTGCGCCAGGTTCTCCCACAGCTTCACCGCGTGGTCGTAGAGCGCAGCGCTCTCGGGGACGAGGTAGTTCGAGCGGATGATGGTGGTGTTGCGGCCGGTGTTGCCGCCGCCGATCCAGCCTTTTTCGAGCACTGCGACGTTGTTGAGGCGGTGCTCGCTCGCCAGGTAGTACGCAGTTCCCAGACCGTGGCCGCCGCCACCGATGATCAGGGCATCGTAGGTGGGCTTCGGCTCGGGGCTGCGCCACTGCGGCTTCCAGCCGCGCTGACCGGTGAGGCCGCGCAGCAGCAGCGACAGGCCGGAGAACGACTGCATCGTCGGGGAGTCCTGTTGGTAGGAGGCGAGGCGCGCGCATTATTCCCCGCGTGGCGCGTCGGGACGAGCATCCGCGCGTCCCCGTGCTTGAACGGATGCGACATGCGGGTGTCGCCGCCCCGCCAGTGGCCGGCCGCGGGGTGCTCCGGCGCGGCGGGCCCGGGCTACCTGCCTGCGGCGGTGCCGGTGACCGGATCGCTGCCGGTGGCACCGTCCGCATTCGAGCCGCCCGCGGCATTCGTGGTCAGTGTGTGCGAGGCCAGTATGCCGATGTGATGGCAGCCCTTGACGGCGTACCACCACAGACCTGCTCCGAGAATCACGGCGATGTAGACAAACGCACCCCAGGTGTTGTACCAGGGTGCGCCGTAGACGGTTTCGCGTGGCCAGGCCAGGTTGATGGCCATTCCCGTGCCCCACAGCACCGCGACGGTGTTGACGAACATTCCCCACCTGCCCATGGTGAAGTAGCCGCCGCTCGCGAGATCTGCGGGTGGCCATTGCCCGGCCAGGCGCTTGCCGAGCATCGGGCCCGTCACCATCAGGTACGCCAGGTAGATCATGATGACCGCAATCGAGGTCAGCACGGTGAAGATCTTCGGCTGTCCGATGTTGAGGATCAGGATCAGCTCGGCGATCACGCCGATCACTACTGCAGGAACAACCGGCGCGCGCGTCCTGGAGTTCACGCGCGCCAGCTTCTCTCCGAACGGCAGTGCGTTGTCGCGCGCCATTGCGAACGTCAGGCGGATGGCCGCGGTATGTACCGCCAGCGAGCACACTGTCACCGCAACCACGATGCAGACCAGGAAAGTCTTGCCCAGTGGGCCCCACATCACCTGCTCGACGATGTATTGCAGGCCGCCGTCGCTGCTGCCGATCCTCGGATCACTCAAATCGGGTGCCGCCAGAACAGCGAACACCAGGATGGCACCACCGATGACGAACGAGGCGAGGATGGCGCGCAGAATGGCCCGCGGAGCGGTGCGCCGCGGCTGCAATGTCTCCTCGCCAAGTGAACTCGCGGTGTCGAAGCCGTACATGACATAGCCGGAAGCCAGCGACGCCACCAGGAAATTGCTCACATAGCCCCAGCTCTTGTCAGCACCGTAGCCGTTGGTGGAAAAGAAAACTTCGACACCTCGCCTGGCATTGAACGCCAGGAAGATCGCGATGAGACACGCAGCAATCAACTCGACAAAGACGCCCGCGCTGTTGATCATCGCCATCAGCCGCACGCCGAGCGCATTGACGACCGTGGTGAACGCGATCAGGACCGTGCCGAGGATCACCGCGTTCGTGGCGAAATCGTAGGTACCACTGCCGTCGCCGATGATCTGGAAGCCGCGCCACAGCCGCGGCAGGTTGAGTTGCAGCGCGAGCACCACGGCAGACAGGGTTACGATCGAGGCGGTGAGCATCAACCAGCCCGAAGACCAACCCACGATACGGCTGCCCAGCAGCTTCGACCAGTTATAGACCGATCCGGCGATGGGGTATTTGGCGGCCAGTTCCATGAAGCACAGCGCGACCGCCAACTGGCCGATGAACACCAGTGGCCAGGACCACAGGAAGGCCGGCCCGGCGGTGCCGAAGCCGAAGTAGAACAGCTGAAACGTACCGGTGAGTATTGAGATATAACTGACGCCGGCAGCGAAGCTGCCGAACGCCCCGATGCTGCGAGCAAGCGATTCTTTGTAGCCGAAGTGCTCCATGCCGCTGTCGGTCCGTCCGCTGGCCTCGTTCTCAACCACGCTTGGGTCCTCGCTGAAACGGGTCGTCTCGCTCTCGCCGGCCACGCGCGCACGCGACCAACGCCCCACGGAAAGCGGCGTCACGCGCACCCCTCTTGACCCCGAAGGCGGCGCAATCCATCATTCTCTCCAGGCTTTGAATAACCGTTTAATAAAGCGCCTGTCAAGTCTCTGAAAATCAGGCAAGTCACTGAATGACCTAGAAGTACGGAGCAGCCTTCGACAACAGGAGACGCACCGGCAGGTTGACTCGCAGGATCGCTCGGGCGGGCTCATATTGAACAGACATTCAACAACACTGAAGCACTTCGGCCACACCGGCAGAACTTCGTCCCGGGACGAGGGGGAGGAAGCGCGGCGTGTGCAGCTCGTCGAGGTCACCATCGACAGTCTCGCGGAAGTGGGCTACGTCGGCACGACTCTCGCCGAGATCGCGCGGCGCGCCGGAGTGTCCCCCGGGCTGGTCGCGCATTATTTCGACGACAAGGACGGCCTGCTCGAAGCTGCCTTCCGCACGTTGTCCCGCAATCTCGGCGCGCGCATGCGCGCGCGGCTGGCGCTGGCCGTGACCCCGCGCGGCCGTGTGCAGGCGGTCATCGACACCAATCTCGCGCCCGAGGAGTTCGATCGGCGCACCGGAACCGCCTGGCTCGCATTCTGGGGTCAGGTGTTGCACGTGAGAGGCCTGAAGCGCGTTCAGACCGCGTACCAGCGGCGCATGCTGTCGAACCTGCGTCACGATTTGCGGCGGATGATACCCGCAGAGGATGCGCGCAGCCTCGCGGCCATGATCGCCGCGCTCATCGACGGCGTGTGGTTGCGTGCGGCCCTGTCGGAATGGCGGGAAGCCGACAGCGAGAGCGCCCGGGCGCTGCTGACCGCGTTCGTCGACGGACGTCTGCGCAACCTCGCGCAGGCCGCGGCGCCGCCGACGCGGGCGGCGGCCGAGCAGGCCCCGCAGGGTGCGGCGGACGCGCTTGCGCCGCTCCGGGTGATCAACCCCGCAACCGGCGCGCTGCTGGCGGAGCTCGCGGTGGACGGGCCGGTGCAGATCGAGACGGCGGTGCGCAAGGCGCAGGCGGCCCAGAAGAAATGGGCTGCCATGACCGGGGCGGAGCGGGGGCGCGTGCTGCAGCGCGCTGCACGACTGCTGCGCGAACGCACTGAGGAGCTGGCGCAGCTCGAGACGCGCAATACCGGCAAGCCCATCCAGGAGACGCGGGCGGTCGATGTGCTCTCGGGCGCGGACTGCCTGGAGTACTACGCGGGACTTGCGGCAGGGCTCGCGGGTGAGCACCTGGATCTCGGACCCGCGGCCTTTGGCTACACGCGGCGTGAGCCGCTCGGAGTGGTGGCCGGCATCGGCGCCTGGAACTATCCGTTGCAGATCGCCTGCTGGAAATCGGCTCCGGCGCTGGCCTGTGGCAACGCCATGATCTTCAAGCCGGCGGAGCTCACGCCACTCACCGCGCTCAGGCTGGCCGGGATCTACCTCGAGGCGGGACTGCCGGAAGGGGTGTTCCAGGTGGTGCAGGGACGGGCCGCCACCGGGCGCCTGCTCACCCGCCACCCCGCCATCCGCAAGATCTCGCTCACCGGCGAAGTCGGCACCGGCAAGGCCGTCATGGCGGATGCGGCGGCTTCGCTCAAACAGGTGACGCTCGAACTCGGCGGCAAGTCCCCGCTCATCGTGTTCGACGACGCGCGGCTGGACAACGCCGTGTCCGGCGCGCTGCTCGGCAACTTCTATTCGGCCGGGGAAGTATGCTCGAACGGTACGCGCGTGTTCGTGCACAAGGACGTGCGCGCAGCGTTCGTCGAGCGGCTGCGCGCGCGCGTGGCCGCGTTGCGTGTCGGCGATCCGCTCGATCCGGCCACCCAGGTGGGCGCGCTCATTTCCGCCGGGCACATGCACAAGGTGCTCGGGTTCATCGCGCGCGGCCGGGCGCAGGGCGCACGGCTGCTCGCCGGTGGCGCGCGCGTCACGGCGGGGGATCTGGCGAACGGTTTCTTCGTCGCACCCACCGTGTTCGACGGCTGCCACGATGACATGGACATCGTGCGCCAGGAGATTTTCGGCCCGGTGATGTCAGTGCTCGAGTTCGAGAGGGAGGACGAGGTGATCGCACGCGCCAACGCCACCGATTTCGGACTGGCCGCCGGCGTGTTCACCAACGATGTGACGCGCGCCCACCGCGTCATCGCGCAGCTGCAGGCCGGCACCTGCTGGATCAACCACTACAACATCACCCCCGTCGAGCTGCCGTTCGGCGGCGTGAAGATGTCGGGCCTCGGACGCGAGAACGGCCGCGCCGCAATCGAGCACTATACTCAGTTGAAAAGCGTATACGTCGCCCTGGGCGACATCGACGCACCGTATTAGATATGGGAAAAACCGGCCTGCGGCCGTTTTTCGGACAGCGCCTTCGTTGCCGCCGGCAAAAGGCGTGGATCGATGCGCATCAGCCGTAATCACCTCAGCAACCGAGCACTTCGTGGCAAGGCTCGGCGTATGGACTTTTTGCCGGCTGCGCCCTGCGTTGGTTTGCGGTGAGTATGACGCCGGAGAGCTTCGACTACGTCATCGTCGGTGCGGGCTCGGCCGGCTGCGTGCTCGCCGACCGCCTCACCGCGAGTGGCCGCGACAGCGTCCTGGTGCTCGAGTATGGCGGCTCGGATCGCTCGCTGTGGATTCAGATGCCAACCGCGCTGTCGATACCGATGAACATGGGGCGTTACGACTGGCGCTACTACACCGAGCCCGAACCGAACCTCAACAACCGGCGCCTCCACACACCGCGCGGCAAGGTACTGGGAGGATCATCGTCGATCAACGGACTGGTGTACGTCCGCGGCAATCCGCTCGACTTCGAGCGCTGGGAGGCCGAAGGGGCGGCCGGCTGGAGCTATCACGACGTGCTGCCTTACTTTCGGCGCGCCGAGAGTTACAGCGGTGGCGCGGATGAATATCGCGGCGGGGACGGCCCCCTCGCCACACGCCCAGGACTGCTCCGCAACCCGCTGTACCAGGCATGGCTCGCTGCCGGGCGCGAAGCCGGCTACGCCCAGAGCGCCGACATGAACGGCTTTCAGCAGGAAGGTTTCGCGCGCATGGACATGACCGTGGGCGGCGGCCGCCGCTGCAGCGCGGCCAATGCCTATCTGCGCCCCGCGATGCGACGGGCGAATCTCGCGGTGCGCACCCAGGCGCTCGCGACGCGCGTGCTGTTCGATGGGCGCCGCGCGGTCGGGGTGCGCTACCAGCGCGGTGCCACGGAGTACCAAGCGCGCGCGCGGCGGGAACTGATCCTGTGCGCCGGCCCGATCAACTCCCCGCAGCTGCTGAAGCTCTCGGGCGTCGGCCCCGGACGCGAGCTCGCGCAGTTCGCCATCGCCGTGGTGCACGACCTGCCGGGCGTGGGCGAGAACCTGCAGGATCATCTCGAGTTCTATTTTCAGCTTGCGAGCCGCGAACCGGTCACGCTGTATTCGCACATCTCCCCATGGCGCCGCGCGCTGATCGGCGCGCGCTGGCTGCTGCGCCACGACGGCCTGGGTGCCAGCAATCACTTCGAGGCCGGCGGCTTCATCCGCAGCCGCGCCGGCATCCGCTGGCCGGACATCCAGTTTCACTTCGTGCCGCTGGCGGTCAACTACGACGGGTCCGCGCTCGCCCGCGAGCATGGTTTCCAGGCGCACGTCGGGCCAATGCGCTCACGCAGCCAGGAATGGGTGCGGCTGAACTCAGCGGACGCGCGCGCCAAGCCGAAGATCCTGTTCAACTACATGTCGCGGCCCGAGGACTGGGTGGAGATGCGTGCCTGCGTGCGGCTGACGCGGGAGATCTTCGCGCAGCCGGCGTTCGCTCGTTATCGCGGCCGGGAGATGCAGCCAGGCGCTGCCGTGCAGACGGATGAGCAGATCGACGCTTTCATCCGCGACCATGTGCAAAGCGCCTACCATCCGTCGTGCACCTGCCGGATGGGCGATCCCGGTGACCCCTTCGCGGTCGTGGACAGTGAGGCACGCGTGATCGGTGTCGAGGCGCTGCGGGTGGTCGATTCCTCGATCATGCCGTCGATCACCACCGGCAATCTCAACGCACCCACCATCATGCTGGCGGAGAAAGCCGCCGACCACATCCGCGGCAGCCCGCTGCTGCCCCGCGCCAGCGCGCCGTACTACGTGGCGCCCGGCTGGGAGCGCACGCAGCGATGAGCGCCGCAGGGGTGACAGCTAGTCGCGATAGCGGGTGAGCGCATCACCGAGAGCCTCGCGCAAGTCCCCGAGCCAGGGTTGGTAGTGACGCCACTGATCCAGGCCCTCGCGATAGATGGGCAGGCGCACCTGCTCCGAGCTCGCGGTACGGACGCTCCGTTCGGTCTTGTGAAACTCGAGGCACGCAGGTTCGAAGTCGAGCTCGCAAAACTCGAGCAGACGCCGGACACTCCCTTCCAGGTCATCGACCAGCGCTTCGTGGTGCACGCGCAGCACCCGCCCGGGCAGCACGGCCTCCCAGTGCCGCATGAGCTCGAGGTAGGTGCGGTAATAACGCGCGATGTCCTCGATGCTGTAGGTGAATTCCTGGCCGTGCGCGAACAACTGCTTGAAGTTGCCGAAGCAGCAGGCCATCGGCTCGCGCCGCGCGTCGATGATCCTGGCGTTGGGCAACATCAGATGGATGAGTCCGAGGTGGCGGAAATTGTTGGGCATCTTGTCGATGAAGCGTGCTTTGCCGGTGCGGTAGACACGGGTATCCGTCAAGTACTTCTCGCCGAGGCGGCGATAGTCGGCGCCACTCAGCTGCGCCAGCACGGGCGGGTAGCGCGGATGGTCCCGGTGCCAGTCACGGCCCTGCAGCTCCGCCACGATACGCGGCACGTCGGCGAGCTCCTGGGTGCCTTCGACCGCGGAGTGCGATGCCAGGATCTGCTCGATGAGCGTCGAGCCGGAGCGGGGCAGACCGACGATGAATATCGGATCAGCGGCGGACGCACCGCCGTGTTTGTTGCGGGCGAACAGCCCGGGGGTACAGACCTCGATCTGCAGCCGGGTATTGAGCTCGATGGTCTCCGGCCGGTAGTGGCTCTCCAGGCGTTTGAGGCGATTGCCGCGCGCATAGTATTCGAACGACTGTGAGTATTGCTGTTGGTCCTCGAGCGCCTTGCCGAGCGCGAAACACAGATGATAGCGGTCGACCGCAGCAGTGGTTGGGGCCGCTTCTGCGGCGCGCATCTGTGCCAGCTCCGCGTCCGTGAAGCGGAAGGTCTTGAGATTCGCCAGACTCCACCAGACATCGCCAAAACCGGGCCGCGCCGCGGCCGCGGCGCGATACTCGGCGATGGCCTGAGCACTCCGCCCCAGCGTCTTGAGCGAGTGCGCGATCGACAGATGCAGCTCCGCCGGCTCCTCGGCACCCTGCAGCAGTTCCCGGTAGAGCTGGATGGCGCGTTCATGCTGGCCGAGTCCCACACTGGTCATGGCATGGAGCGTGCGGTAGTTGCGCTCGGCGGGGTCGGCGGCCAGCAACCGCTCCGCCTGCTCCCGGGCCTGCGCGTACATGTGGCGCTCGATGAAGACCTGCGCATAATCGAGGCGCGCCGCGTGATAGTCGGGGGCCAGTTCGAGCACCGCTTCGAGCAACAGCTGGGCATCGTCGAGCACATCGCGCGCGATGCCAATGCGCGCAAGCAACCGCATGGCCTCCACATGGTGGCCGTGTCGAAGCAGGAAACCACGGATGAGCTGCTCGGCCGCCGCCAGCTCCCCGTCCGAGAACAATGCAGTTGCCGTCACCACTTCGGGCGGCAGCTTCCTGAGCGTCGCCACATGCGCCGCCGCCCGGTCGGCATCGGCCGCCCGACCGGTCATGCGGCAGAGCCCCTCGAGCACACGCCAGCTGGCCGGCAGCGCCGGATTGATGTGCACGGCGCGCAGGAACGCATCGATCGCCTGCGGCGCCTGTTTACGCGCGAC
>Ga0123355_10004260_pt1 | contig 20797 bp, 15 predicted proteins | sample TergutEmb28metaG_3_FD_89872 | JGI IMG/M metagenome (GOLD analysis project Ga0123355, IMG submission 89872) | Embiratermes neotenicus P1 segment gut microbial communities from Petit-Saut dam, French Guiana - Emb289 P1 | ecosystem: Host-associated > Arthropoda: Insects > Digestive system > Gut ...
CCAAAACGCCCATTGGAATAATGCAAACGCCTTGCGATTTTTCAACCGCCAACGGAAAATCGGAAGCAGTAAGTTCCTCCCAAAAAACAGGCAACTGCTGCGCACGAACGCCAAAAACAAGGAATAGTAAAATTGTGATAATGAATATCTTTTTCACGAATGTAATTTTTTGTGACAAAGATACAAAAAAAACCGAAACGACAAAGTTTCGGTTTTTTCGGTTTTATTGTTTTAAAAATTTTACTACCTGATTTCCAATTCGCAGTAAATAAACACCTCGCTCGAACGACGACACATCAATGGTAAATCCATTAATATGCGGATTTAGAGGTTTTGAAAACACAAGTTTGCCCGTCAAATTATACAATTCCACAACCGTATTTTCTCCTAACAACTCGTTTGGAACGATAACGTGCAAGGTGTGAATTACAGGATTTGGGAAAACCTGAATTTGATTTTCGGGAATAACCGGAACACCTGTTTTTTCGCAGTTTTCGAGCAGTTGATTCAACCAGTTAATGCTGTCCGACAATTCTTTGGTTATATCAATCCATTTTACAATAATCAGATGTAAGTTGCCGATGCTGTCGTGCAAAGCATTGTTTTCATTCTGCAAGCTGTTGTTCGCATTTTGCAAAGTAGAAATTTCGCCTTGCAATGTGCTGTTTTTGCCAAGTAAAGTTGAAATACTGTCGAGCAAAACACTATTTTCGTTTTGCAATGTTGAAATATTGTTGAGCAACGTCAAAATGCTGTCGCGTAAAATAGCAATCTGCACATTTGTAGTAATTTCCACACGCAACTCCGCTCTCGAACTTTCACAACCATTTACCGTTTGCGATACCCAAAAACTTCTGCTGTCTGTTTCGGTTGTGGTCAACGGTGTTGGTGCTTCGCTTAGCGGAAGTGATTCCGGATTATCGTCTTCAAACCATTGCAAGTTGCTGCCAATTGCGGTCAATGGTGATGCAAGTGAACCTACTGCATAAATTACAGTCGATACTTCCGGTGCTTCGGGCATCGGATTGACTGTTATTGTTACAGCATTTGAATATACAGTTCCGCCATTGCTCACAACAGTGTAACGGATTAATTTTCCGCTGTCGGCATCGGTTACCGTAAATGGTGCATTGAATGTAACAAAAGTGCCGCTGCCTGATGCTGTTTCAATTTCCCAGCCTTGCGAACTAATTGTTGAACCGTTGTCTGTTACACTTGGTACGGTCAAAGTCAAATCATTGCCTGAACATACTGCCGTTAGCGGAGTAATATCTTCAATAGTTGGCGGAAACACATAAATTTCAATATTTATATTGTCAGAAACCATCGGATAATTTGTTGTTACTACACGAAGTCTGTAACCACTCCCAACTTCCATTCCTTCGGGCAGATTAACCGTAAACACACCGCTTACGTTTGTTGTTTTTGTATCCAAAACAACAGCATTTTCAAACGAGCCTGTTGCGTTGGATAATTCCAAACGCACTGCATTTGCCGGCGCGTTCAAATTATACGGCGACATTGTGCCTGTTAACGTAAAAGAAATTTCTATTTCTCCGCCTGCCATAAATTCGCTTTTTCCGCTCATGTTTTCTACCATTAATGTTGGATTGTAAATCATCAAGAAATCATCAATCCAAAGGAAGTCATCCTGAGTTCCAACGGCAGGAACGTGGCTGGTAGCCGCCGTTACAATGATATATCTTGGTTCAACATCTCCGGAAATGTAATATGTTTGAGTGGCAGACGATGCTGTTACATTCGTAAAAGTTGTGTACGAAACAAAACTATCATATTGAAAAGGAATAGATAAACGCACCCAACCGTCTGTTGGGGCAAATTCTTTTCCGGCAAAAGCAACTACTTGGTCACGGAGTGCTGCCGTAGCAGGTACATCTCTAAAATCAGTATCTCCGTGAATAAAAATAGATATACGTGCTTTTTGATTTTCGACAGTGCTGTTAGGAGCAAGTTGAAAATTTACCCATACCGCTACCGAATCCGGTCTTGACTCAAAGGGTGTATTGAATCTTGCATCAGCCCTTTCAGTAAAGTTGAACATTTCCGTCAAGTTCCTTGCCGCACCGGCAGGATTTTGTAGTGATTGCATTAAAGTCATATTTGCACGAATTCGTCCGGTAGTTGCATTGCCATTTGCAGGAACGCCCAAAGTTACGAGTGCTCTTAATCTTGCACTTCTGGCATTTTCCGGTGAACCGGGTCTAACTTCATCTGAATAATTAAATTGATTTCTGTTTCTCGCAGCACCGGATACACCACCATACGAGCCTGTATTAAATGAATGCCAACCGCCACCATTTGGCATATTTACAGGCTCATTATTATCTGTTTCCCACTCTCCGTCAAAGGTGGAAATCCACAACTGTTCACCGTAAGCAAAAGGCAAATCGGTGTATTGCGGTTGTACTGCAAATGATACGGAAATGGCAGTTATCAGCCAAAAAATACTTAGATAAACTTTTTTCATTTTATTTTTGTTTTTAAATTATTTTTACCCCTAAATCCCCTGAAAGGGACTTTTCCAACTTTCAGAGAATTTGAAAAGCCCCTTTAGGGGTTTGGGGTGTTTTTTATTTTCTAATAAATAGAGCCGAAACTCCGTTGATATTCAAAACATAAACACCTGCATTTAAAGCAGATACATTGATGGTTTCTGCGGATAAATTTCCACTTTTCACTAAATTTCCGCTTAAATTAAAGATAGAAAAATCGGCATTTTCAAATCCTTTAACCATAATTTCGTCGGTGGCAGTATTTGAAAAAATGCTTATTCTGTTTGCTTTGGGAGAAAATACCGAAGTTGGCATTTTTGAACCGGTAAAAGCAACTTCAACATTAATCAACGCCATCCATACGTTTGGGTCAATGTTGTTTATATCCCAAATCGCATCAGAATCAAGTGGAAAATAGGCTGTTACCAACAAATCTACAGACATCTCGCCACTCGGAGTAATTACACAAGACGTTAATTCTATTGTTGTTGGCATAATTTCGTAAACAACAGGACCATTGGATATTCCCGCTCTGCTTAACACAATATTCCCTCCTTGCAACGAGGCTTCAACCTCTGCAAATTCAATATCTCCAATAAGCATTAAAGGTTCCTGTGTTTCGGGGTCTAATAATGCAAACTGATTAATTTTTAACGTGTATAAATCGCCCGTTTTGACAACAATGATATTTTCCGACTGTACAAGCGGTTCCTCAAAATCAGATGAATTGATTACTACCTCGCCCGAATAGATTCCTTCGATGTCGATTTGTGCATTTGCTGTCATTACTACTGCGCAAAATGCGATTAAAAAAGAGAAAATTTTTAATTTCATAAATTTATATATTAAAGTTGTTATATTTAGAAAGCATAAGCAAAACTCAATGTTCCATATATCGGGAACATTTTGAAAGTGATTGCCTCAAAACCTTTGTCAAAAATCGAATTCATTCCCCAAGTTAAATCCGCGCCGACTATCAGATGCGGAAAGGCTCTCCATTCTACGCCTGCTTGCAATCCCCAAAACCACGAGCGCATATTGTCCGAAAAATCATAAAGTCCATTATTTGTGCCAATTTCAACGAAAGTGCCGGTGGGCGTATTTTCACGCAAATAACCATCATAAGCCAAACCGGAAAAACCGCGCCTAAGTGCGTAAGAGCCATAAACACCGAGTTTTACGCCCCAACGTTCGCTTGGTTTCCACACTGCCAAAACAGGTAGCGTGAGAAAAGAATTATTGACATCTGTTCTTACTCTTCCCCAAAAATAACCGGATATTTGGTTATCTTCTGCTTGCAACATCATTCTATATCCTTGCACCGTTGCATCGGTACTCATTCCTCTATTTTCTAAACGTAAGCCGGTAGAAATTCCCCAATTATCATTGAATAATTTAAGTACTTCGCCTTCGATAGACAAATTTAATCCGGGATTGAAACTGTTTATTTCACGAATTTCTGCCGGCAATGGTAAGGGCGATGTGCCGCCGATTGCAACTCCGGCTTTTACGCGATATTCTACTCCTGCCGCCGCCGATTTTATGATAGCGGTCGTTCTGCTTCTTATACCCGATTGCGATTCTTGTGCTTGCAGTATCGGGGAAAAAAGAAAAATTGCTGTTGTAAATAGTATTATCTTTTTCATCTAATTTTTTATCTGGTAATTAATGTTACTTCATCAACAATCAGCGTACTTCCTGCAAATCCTTCAAAAAATTGTCCTCTGTAACTCGATGCAAATACGATGGTAATATAATAATCGCCATTTGCTAATTTTTGGGCATCAATGGTTTTTCCTTCGCGTAGCACGAATGGAATTGAGCCGTGCGAAAACTCGGCTATTTCAATATTGTCGGAACGAATTACTTGCGATGGGTCTAATTCTGCCGCCGAAATAATATTTGCTGCCGTGAGTACATTTGCACCATTAAGTAAAACAGTTTCGCCATCTATCACTTCCGGTTCGAATAGTACGGCATAAATATGCGGAAAATCCGGTTGCTCTACTCCGTTTACAGTAAAATTTCCTCCTTGAAATTTGTACCAGAATTCCAGCCTCAACGGTTCGCCCATCACAAATGGCACACCAAATTGAGTTGCCTGCAATGGTGCAGAAAGTGCTTGCGAGACATTAAAACTGCCTAAAAAGAGATTTCCCGATGCAATCGGCATTCCGACCATCGCCCCAAATGCGCCCGTACTTCGAGTTACAAGTTGGACTGCAGAGCCGATTTTTCCCGCAGATGTAGAAAATGTCGGATAACTTTCTGCCGGAGCATTGGTATTTGTTAAAGCAAAACCAAGATTGCCCGAGTCCCAAATAAAATCTTTTCTGCCCGATGATTCTTCATAAAATTCGTGAAAGTGAAAATTGCCTTCAAATTCTTGAAAGTTTTCAAAGCTGAAAGTTCTGGTTCTTCCATCGCCATCTTCGTCTGCCGTAAGCACAAATCTTGGACGAACAACAACCGTGTATTCTCTTTCCCAACTTCCACATTCGGAAGTTACGGTGTATTTTTGCTCTTGTTCGTTAGAAAAATCCAATGTTGTTCCGCTGAGCGGATAAATTGTTGCTCCTCGTGTAAGAACAAATTCGGGCGAGAGCAGACCAACTGCATAATCATCCGAAACCCAGATATTTATTCGGTTATTTCCTCTGTTTGGCTTGATTGTTGTCGCACCATATTGAACATCTGCCGACAAATCGGGTATAGTTACTTCCAAAATATCGGCTTCTATACCGAGCGGCTCATCTTGTATACAAGCAGACAAAAGCAAAGAAAACGTAAGCGAAACAAAAAAGATTTTATACAATTTCTTCATTTTTATGTTTTAAAATTCCGTACAAAGATATTTCTTTTTTTGTAAATTTTGCTTTTCAGAAAAGAAAATGTACTTTTACCATCGCAAATCTTAGAAAAATATGACCAATCCATTTAATTACAAACGCCGTATTTCTAACCAGTTGAGAATCGGAAATTTACTGCTTGGCGGAAAAAATCCGATTCGTGTGCAGACGATGGCAAATACGGATACCAACGATTTGGAGCGTTCGGTGGCGCAAACCGCTCGTGTGATTGAAGCAGGAAGCGAATTGATGCGTTTCACCACGCAAGGACAGCGCGAAGTTGAAAGTTTGAACTTGATTCACAGCACCTTAAATGAACGCGGATACAAAATTCCGTTAGTTGCCGATATTCATTTCAATGCTTCGGCGGCGATGCTGGCGGCGCAATACGTGGAAAAAGTCCGCATTAATCCGGGAAATTTCGTGTCGAGCATCAAGAAAAAAGACGATATTTCGGAATATACAGATGAGGAATTTCAGCAAGAATTTGAAGTTTTGAAAGAGCGTTTTATTGAATTTCTCGATGTTTGCAAAAAGCACAAAACCGTCATTCGCATTGGTGTAAATCACGGCTCGCTCAGCAGGCGAATTATGAGCAAATACGGCGATACATCGCGCGGAATGGTAGAATCGTGTATGGAATTGCTGCGGATTTGCCGTGCGGAAAATTTTTCTGACATTGTGATTTCGATGAAAACGTCGAACACCGTTTTTATGGTTTACACCGTTCGTTTGCTGGTTGCCGAAATGGAAAAAGAGAATTTTGCTTTTCCGCTTCATTTGGGCGTTACCGAAGCAGGCGACGGCGAGGACGGTCGCATAAAATCGGCTGTCGGCATTGGCGCGCTGTTGAGCGATGGTATTGGCGACACGATTCGTGTTTCGCTGAGCGAAAATCCCGAGTTTGAAATTCCGGTGGCAAAAACGCTGGTTGAATATATCGGCGAGCGCGCCGAACACGAAAAAATCGAAGCGCAAAAAAGTTCAAAATCGAATTTTTACGAATACGAACGACGAAAAACTTTTCCTGTAAAAAATATCGGAAGAAATAATATACCGATAGTTATTGCTTCGCAAAAAGGCGATTTTGCCATTCAGCCCGATTATTTTTTGGAAAATGGAAATATTTTTGATTTTTCGGGAAATACTTTTCCGATTTATTCTAAAAATAATTTGGAGCAAGTGAAAAATGACCATTCGCAACTTATTTTCTTGAAACTCAATTATTCAGGTTTAGATTCTGAAATTGTAAGTATTCTGCATAAAAAGAAAAATATCGTTGTTTTGCTCGATACAAATCATAAAAATGGAGTAGGGGAGCAACGCGCATTTTTTCATACTTTGCTGAATGCGAATTGTGAAAATCCTGTGATTATTTGTCGGCAATATGATGAAAATAATTTATCCGATTTGCAAATAAAGGCTTCAATGGATATTGGAACACTTTTCGTGGATGGTTTTGGCGACGGAGTTTTACTCGAAAACAAGTCCGAAAAAATTACTGCCGATGCGATTAATTCAATCGCTTTCGGCATTTTGCAAGCATCGCGCGTACGAATTTCAAAAACCGAATATATTTCGTGTCCGGGTTGCGGTCGCACCTTGTTCGATTTGCAAAAATCAATCGCCCGCGTGAAAGAAAAAACGACGCATCTCACAGGATTGAAAATCGCCATAATGGGTTGCATTGTGAACGGTCCGGGCGAAATGGCAGATGCCGATTACGGCTACGTTGGCGCAGGACGTGGAAAAGTGAATTTGTACCGCAAAAAAGAATGCGTCGAACAAAATATTCCCGAAGCGGAAGCGGTGGAGAAATTGATTGAACTAATAAATCGGTCTGAATCAGGATTTTGAGGATTTGAGGATTTTCAGGATTAAGAAAAATCTTGTTAATCCTCAAATCCTCAAAATCCTGATTCAGACAGACAATCAAAACCTCACCGTAACCGAAGCCAAAAAATTCGTTCCTGCTTGCACAAAAAAGCGTGATTCGTTGTGGCGCACGCCGCCGACATACGCCGAATACCAAGTATATGCATTGCTCGAATAATCGACATTGAAAATATTGTTTACCATCAGTCGAAAATCAAGTTCTTGCAAATGATTTCTCATCGGCAAAGTGTATCGCAAATTTAGATTGCTGACAAAATACGGGTCAATCGAACGTGCCAACGACGAAGTATTATCAAAAAACTGCCGACCAACGTAAAATGAGTGAATTCCCGCTTCAAAATTTTTGTGATTGAACGTAAAAATGCTGTTTGCAATAATGTTTGGCGAATATGCTATGTCGGTCGTTCCCAGATAATTATCTTGCGTACGAATCCAATTCCAATTTTCGTCGTAAACATTGACATCGCGCTCAACAAAATTCAAAATTCGGTTTCTGCTCAAGGTCATATTTCCATCCCAACGAAAATTATTCGACAGTTTCCAAGCGGCTGTCAATTCAATTCCGGTGCGGTAACTGTCAGGAATATTGGTAGTTAGCGGCTGACCGATTTCGCTTATTTTTCCGGTCAAAATCAATTGGTCGCGGTATCGCATATAATAAAAATTTGCGCCAACGCTAAAACGCTGAGAGAAAAACTGATAGCCGATTTCCGCGTTGTACAATCGTTCGCTTGTCGGGCGTTCGTTTTCGCCTGCTCGGTTAAAATTATTTCTGTTCGGCTCGCGGTTTGCCACTCCAAACGAAGCGTAAATGCGTTGATTTTTAGCAGGTTCGTAAGTCAGTCCGAATTTCGGATTGAAAAAATGAAATTCGTGCCGCTGCGTAATGTCGTTCATTCGGTCAGCAATTCCTTCCATTTCGTAATCAATATAGCGAAATTGCATATCCGCCGTTGCAAAAAGATTTCGCGCCACTTCGGCGGTAACAATTCCAAAAACGCTCACGTCATCTTTCACAGCATTATTGCGATACCAATCGCGTGTCGGGTCAAAATTATTCGGGTGTCGCACCCAAAGAATTTTTCCGTAATGGTCGCCGAGATAGCGATTTGCAGCACCGCCAAAGGTCGCCTGAATGCGATTTCGGTTATAATTGAGCGAAAAAGTTGTTCCGAAAAAATGATTATCCAACCAGCGTTGGCGAATTAAATCCGTTCGCGCGCGCGGATTTCCGTTCGCCAGCGTGTCGGGCGTCAAATTGTGTCGGTCGTATCGCGCACCGGCGCTATATTCCTCGTAAAAACCAATTCCGCGCGTGTAATGCAACGCCATATTCAAATTTAGATTTCGCGTAAATCGCTGTGTCCAATGCAGTTGATAGTGAATTTGCGTATAATTATCGGTCTGATTATCATAAAATTGGCGATTTCCGTCATCGTCAAAAAACATTCCGAGTTCGTTAAAACGGCGATTGTACAAATGCGGATTGGCTCGCACCATATCCAAATTCACACCGTTCCACGCCTGATATGTTTGCTCGCGACCGCCGAAAGTAATGAAATTCAGCGTGGTATTATTCCCGAAATATCCGGCAGAAAAAAAGTAAGAGTTCAAGTTGGAAAATGCTCTGTCAACATATCCGTCGCTGTTAATTCCCGAAATTCGCGCCTCGAAAGCCATTCGATTTTCCAAAATTCCCGTTCCGAATTGCGCGGTATATTTGCTTGTGTTGAACGAGCCGTAAGTGGTTGAAAATGCAGCAAATGACTCTTGTCGCGGATGGCTCGTTTGCATATTGATACTCGCTCCGAAACCCGCCACGCCGTTGGTCGAAGTTCCCACACCGCGCTGAACTTGCACCGACGACAACGAGGAAGCAATGTCGGGAATGTTCACAAAAAACGAGCCGTGCGACTGCGCATCGTTAAACGGAATGCCGTTTATCGTAACATTGATGCGGTTTGCATCCGTTCCACGAATTCTGAAAGCCGTGTAGCCGATTCCTGTTCCGGCATCCGAAGTCGCTACAAACGAAGGAGTTAACATCAGCAAAAAAGGCAAATCCTGTCCCAAATTGCGAAGCGCCATTTCTTCCGCACTTATATTGGTAAATGCCACCGCCGAACGTTCGTGTGCGCGATGCGAAGTAACGATTAACTCATCCAGACCGAAAGCCTTGCGCATTAAGCGAATTTCGACGTTTTCACCTACGCGAACTTTCTTGCGAATAGGTTCATAACCAAGAAAATAAACATACAAAGTATGCACATTTTTCTGCAAATTTTCAAACACGAAAGTTCCGTCGTTTTGGGTAATTTGTCCTTGCGAAATTTCCTCCAAAACGACCGAACTTCCGACCAACGGAATTCCGCTTTCGTCTAACACTTTTCCGCGAATGGTGTATTGTCCAAACATCGCCGCACTCGAAAATAAAATTACTAAATTAATGAAAATCGTTCTCATAATCAATAAATTAAATTTGTTAATAAATATGATATGAGAGCCTTTTTAGATAGTTTTCAGTGGTTAGTTTTCAGTTTTCAAAATCTACGTCGTTGCGGGCTTGACCCGCAATCTCATTATTAAGGAGATACTGAAACAAGTTCAGTATGATGCTAATTCTGATAACTGACAACCAAAAACTGACAACTGAACAATCGGAGATTTACTTTTTCCCTCTCCACAATTACGTGGCAGGTTCAAAGGGTATGTTCTCAGCCCGAATTATTAAGGCACCCCATTTGGTTTTGAAAAGAGATTTTTTTGAGTACTCGTTTTTCTTTTCGGTGACAAAGGTAAGTCTTAATGTTGGAGTGTGCAAATAAAAATGGAAATATGCAAAAAATGAAGCTGTGTCATTTTTGACACAGCTTCATTTAAAATCAATTCTCAAAAACCAATTCATCATTCTTATAATCAATCACAATCGGTTTTTCGCGTTCAACTTTTTGGGCAATGATTTGCTTGGAAAGTTCGTTGAGAATGTAACGCTGAATAACGCGCTTCACAGGTCGCGCACCGAATTGCGGGTCGTAACCTTCGCGGGTGATAAATTCGAGCGCACTGTCGGTCATTTGTAAATGAATACCGTTTTGTGCCAGCAATTTTTCTACTCCGTGCAATTGTAAACGAACTATCTGTTTGATTTCCTGTTCGTTGAGCGGTGTGAACATTATCAATTCGTCAATTCTGTTCAAAAATTCGGGGCGAATGGTTTGTTTCATCAACTCAAACACATCGCTTTTGGTGCGTTCGATTATTTCCTCGCGATTATTTTCGGTCAGTTTTTCAAAATTTTCACGAATGAGCGATGAGCCGATATTCGAGGTCATTATAATAATCGTATTTTTGAAATTCACGGTTCGACCTTTGTTGTCGGTAAGTCGTCCGTCGTCAAGCACTTGCAATAAAATATTAAATACATCGGGATGCGCTTTTTCAATTTCGTCAAACAACACAACCGAATACGGTTTTCGGCGAATTGCTTCGGTCAGTTGTCTGCCTTCATCGTAACCAACATAGCCGGGAGGCGAGCCGATAAGGCGCGAAACAGCAAATTTTTCCTGATATTCGCTCATATCGATGCGCGTCATCATATTTTCGTCGTCGAACAAAAATTCGGCTAATGCTTTTGCCAATTCGGTTTTTCCAACGCCGGTCGTTCCGAGAAAAATGAACGAGCCAATCGGGCGTTTCGGATCTTGCAAACCCGCGCGGCTTCGGCGCACAGCATCGGAAATTGCCGTAATTGCCTCATTTTGACCAATTACGCGTTTGTGCAATTCTCCCTCTAAATGCAGCAATTTGTTTTGTTCGCTTTGCAGCATTTTAGTTACGGGAATTCCTGTCCAACGGCTCACAATATCGGCAATATCCTCGCTATCAACTTCTTCCTTGATAGTTGGCGCATCGCCCTGAATGGCAAAAAGTTCCTGTTTGTAGGTTTCGATAGAAGTTTCAATTTCCTGCAATTTTCCGTAGCGAATTTCGGCAACTTTCCCGAAATCACTGTCGCGTTCGGCTTGTTCGGCTTCAAAACGCAAATTTTCAATGTCGATTTTTGCCTGCTGAATTTTGTCAATCAAACTTTTTTCAGCCTGCCATTTTGCCTTGTGTTTCTTTTCTTCCTCGCGCAAATAGGCAATTTCGTGCTGTAAAAATTCCATTTTTTTCTCGTCGTTTTCGCGCTTAATTGCCTCGCGTTCAATCTCCAACTGCTTAATATTTCGTTCAATTTTATCCAATTCCTCAGGAACAGAATCCATTTCCAAACGCAGACGAGCAGCCGCTTCGTCCATCAAATCAATGGCTTTGTCGGGCAAAAAACGGTCGGTAATATACCGGCTCGAAAGTTCGACAGCGGCAATAATCGCATCGTCTTTAATCAGTACTTTGTGGTGATTTTCGTAGCGTTCTTTCAATCCGCGAAGTATCGAAATCGTGCTTGCCTCGTCAGGCTCATTTACCATAACTGTCTGAAAACGACGTTCTAATGCTTTGTCTTTTTCAAAATATTTTTGATATTCGTCTAATGTTGTTGCGCCGATTGAACGCAACTCGCCGCGTGCCAACGCAGGTTTGAGAATATTAGCAGCATCCATCGCGCCGTCACTTTTTCCCGCACCAACCAGCGTGTGAATTTCGTCAATAAACAAAATAATTTCACCGTCGGCTTTTGTAACTTCGTTCACAACGGCTTTGAGGCGCTCCTCAAACTCGCCCTGATATTTTGCACCGGCAATAAGCGCGCCCATATCGAGCGAATAAATTTGTTTCGATTTCAGATTTTCAGGCACGTCGCCGCGAATAATTCGGTGCGCCAATCCTTCGGCAATGGCAGTTTTTCCTGTTCCGGGTTCGCCAATGAGAATCGGATTATTTTTCGTGCGGCGACTCAAAATTTGCAACACGCGCCGAATTTCCTCATCGCGACCGATAACCGGGTCGAGTTTTCCCGTGCGAGCGCGTTCGTTCAAGTTAATGGCGTATTTTTCAAGCGATTGATAACTTTCCTCTGCCGATTGCGAAGTGGCTTTTTTGTCTTGTTGCAGTTCTTTAATTGCCGAGCGCAAATCTTGTTCGTTCACGCCTGCATTTTTCAAAATAGCGGAAACATCGTTTTTTTCAACCAACAAAGCCAACAAAATATATTCGAGCGCAACAAATTGATTGCCGTCTTTTTGCGAAAGACCGAGTGCTTTTTGCAAAACAGCACTCGTTTCGCGACTCAAATACGGCTCTCCGCCCGAAACTTTGGGATAAGTGTTGATTTTTTGTTCGATTTCGGTGTTGATATTTCGCTCGTTCACGCCCAATTTATTCCACACAAACTGAACAAGGCTTTCGCCCACGCTGATTAGTGATTTGAGCAAATGAGGCGTTTCAATGGCTTGCTGACCAACTTCTGAAGTTAGTTGAAGCGCTTTTTCGACAGCCTCTTGCGATTTGATGGTGAAGTTACTTAGGTTCATATTTTTCGATTTTATATTATAACAATGATTCTCACAGAAAGGTTTACGTTTTTTTCGTAATCGAACAAATATTCTGCCGAAACAAGAAGTGCGACATTTTGGCAGTTGTTCCATTTGCCTTAATTCACCGAGTTTAGTGCTTGATAGATTTTTTACAAAAATATTTTTACCGTTTGTGATGTTTTTTTGAAATAATTACTACCTTTGTCGGAGTAGTCATTACAAATTTGATTTCTTTACAAAAAGACCAAACAATATAAACCATCAAAAAAATTAAATTATGAGAACAGTTTTGGTAAAAAAAATGGAAAATGCTTTAATAGAGCAAGTTAACGACGAATTGTCGGCAGCGTATTTGTACCTTTCTATGTCGTATGATATGAAAGACAAAGGTTGGAACGGTATTTCGAGCTGGTTTTTCAGGCAAGCGAAAGAGGAGTTTGAACACGCACAACGCATTATGGATTACATTCTTTCGGTTGATGGCAAAGTAAAATTGCTGCCGATAGGCGAGGTACAACAAGAATGGAATTCGCCGAAAGATGCATTTGAAAGTACGCTTTTGCACGAGAAAAAAGTTACGGTGAGAATTCACGAATTGATGGATTTGGCTATCGAACTGAAAGATTATGCCTCGCAAAATATGCTGAAATGGTTTGTTGATGAGCAAGTTGAGGAGGAGGATATTGCGAGAGGAATTTTGCAAGCGATTGAAGTTATTGAAGGCGATAAATCAGCAATGTTTTTGCTTGACCAAAAACTTGGAAAAAGAGAGGGTTAAATCCTAAGTATTTAAAAGAAGCGGAAAATTGAAAGCTTTCCGCTTTTTTTGTTGGTTTATTCTTTTACTGTGTGAAGTGTGTTTATTATCAAAATAAGAGCAGAAATAAAAATAAAAAAATGTCTGCTGTTTTTATTGAAACACAACAAATCACTTTAAACAGTTCTCTTTTCAAAATATTTTTCCAATTCCTCTCTTATTGCAGGCGTTGCGCCAATTTCATCGCGCACTATTTTTCCGCGCTCAATAATGATAATGCGATTGCAAATGTCGGCAACATACTGAATATTATGACTTGATAACAAAACAGTTGTACCAAATTCGGTGTTGTACTTTTGCAAAAGATTTTTCATTTCAATTTGCGAACTCGGGTCGAGATAATTAAATGGCTCGTCTAAAAATAATATTTCGGGATTACTGATTATTGCTCCTATAATTCCTATTTTTTGCTTATTGCCAAGAGAAAAATCTTTTATATATTTACGTTTACCGAGTATTTCGCCGTTCATAAAACCAGAAAATTGTTTAAGTATGCTTTCTAATGCTATTTTGCTGATTTTGTAATTAGTAGCAATAAAATTAAAGTATTCTTCGGGAGTAAGAAATTCTATCAAAAACCTGGTATCAATGTATGATGATGTATAAAATTTCCAATTTTCTGTTTTGTTAATGTGTTTGCCTCTTGACAGTATTGTTCCTGAATTTGGAGCGATTAAATCTGTCAATAATCTCAACAGAGTTGTTTTCCCTGCTCCATTATTACCAACTAAACCTATTAACTCACCTTTCTGGATTTGCAAAGCATCTATATCTAAAACAGTTTGTTTATCGTATATTTTTGTTAAATTTTTAATGTCTATATCCATGTTTTTAAATTTTTATGGCATTCTAAAAAGTTCCATTTTCTCATATTTAGTAAGGTTGAAGCACCTGTATAAATAACAAAACCACGATTTATAAAATAAAATAGATAATCCGCCAACAATGAACATATAATACATCGCTGTTTTAGCCGAAAACAACCAGTAAATAATCAATGTCAAAATTAGCGAGAAAGCATATATAAGAAATGTTGCGAATGCTTGTAATGATTGTCCATGTGCAGACATTTTAAAATAAGAACCGAATAAATCCACTTTTGTATTAACAAATAAAATACTGCAAAACGACAATAAAGTTATGAACCCAACACAATATAAAAAAATAGCAATGTATTCAAAAAAACTTTCCCAACTGAAAGGAGTGAATACTGACAGCAGCAAAAAAGAAATGCTTGAAAACAAAACAAACATTGAATACTTTGCCGATAGTATCTTTTTAAATACAGGACTGATAATTAAGTGGTCAAAAAAAGAAGATTCTGCCGAAAACAATAAGCCACTAAAAAAGAATGGAAATACGATAAAAAATAAGGAAGTAAGATAAATTTGAGCAAAAAAAGGCACTGCACTATTATCACGCATAAAATAAAAATAAATGAGTGCTGCAATTGCTAATATACATTTCAAAAATTCTTGTCTCAAACGCGGCGAACGTATAATCATTTTGATGTTCAATGAGAGATAGTTTATTACGAGATTAGAGGATAATAATGTGTCTGAAAATAACAGCTTCGGTGCGATATACAGATTGAACGATTTTATCTTATTTACTAATGCACTGATTGACAATTGTATCGAATATGTAGAAAAAACAACAAACAGTGTAATCAACAATCCATTGTACAAGTGCAAGTTAATTAAAAATGGGAGTAAAAAAATCAGCAAATAGAAATTCCAACAACTCAACAGTTCCTTTATGACAGAATAAAACATAACTGTTCTATTGCCGTTTGGAAACCTCCGCAATGTGATAAGTGAGTTGTTGCGTTTCTTAAAAAAACACTTTATCAAAAAGTCCAACAAAGACAGGATTAAAAGTAGAAACACAAAATATTTTATGAGTTCTATTTTATCCGAAGGGATTATATAAACATGTTGTGATATGTATTTACCAATAAAAAAAAAGAAAAACAGCAAACCAAGAACATTTATTCCCAGCAACAAACCAACAAAAATATTCTGCTCCAACAAAGGGTGGCGGATAAATGATTTCCATTGCAACCGAAATAAACTATATATACTCATAAAGCATCAAAGTGTTAAAAGAAATCTCAAAAAGATTATTTTTGAGATTTCTTGACGTTTTTGTTCGCAGACCAACACTATTTCTATTAAAGAAACCACTATGAAAATTGGTTAACCACAATTGGGACAAACAGGATGAACAGGAGGCAGGTTATCAATTAGAAATAAACAACCTAAATAAGCAGCTGGTCCTTTAATCCCAAAACCAGCAACTAATCCACCAAGCGCACAACCAATATGCTGACCTATCGTCCAGTTCCAACCATCGGGTCGATGACGAATAAATCCGTTTCCTATGTCGATAGGCTCGAATTCTTCGGGTGGTACAATCTCAAAAACTCCATCAAACCCTGCAATAAAACTCGTACCTTCACCTGTGGATGACAACATTACAAGGGACACTACATTTGCATGGTCTTTGTGTGGAGTTGTAATCATTGTAAAATTCTCTCCCGAACACATTGTAGCTCTAACTGTCATTGATTCATCAATATCCCAGTCATCTCTCACTGCCGAATTTCTCAACGCAACACGGTCAATTTCAAATTCCGTGACTACTGTAAATTCGGAACAAAATCCGTGAAGCACTTCCACGGTCTCGAAGGTTATATCCATTCCTAGACTGCTCGCAATTTCATTAAAAATCTCCTCGTATGAGAGGTTGATTTCTGCTTCCGGCTCATTCGTATTCAGTTGAACACTTTCATCGTTACAAGCCATAAACCCAAAAGCCACAAGGGCAAATACCAAAATAAAATTTTGTTTTTTCATAAAATAAAAACGTTTCAAAATTAGTAATAAAAAATTGTTTCTGCAAATAACTTTTTCTGTGCACATTGAAAAATATTTACGGTGGCGAAAATAGTGTGAAAAAATTACATACAGTAACGAAATTTCGATAAAAGCTATTATCTTTGACCAAAATTTCGATAAAATGAGTATAGGTACAAAAGTTAGAAAACACAGAATGCTTAAAGAGTTGTCGCAGAATGATTTAGCATTAATGGCGGATATTAGCCAAAGTGTTGTTTCAAGTTTGGAGTCGGACAAAACCATTCCCAACTCGGTAATGCTTCATCGCATAGCTAACGTGCTGGAAGTAGATATTAATGAGTTATTGAAAGATGATAGTATTGTGCAACATAACTCTGACAATGCAATCGGAATTGGTGGTATCCATAGCCAGGTAACTATCAACAATCATTTTCCGGAAGATGTAATGACAATTCTTATGTCTAATCAGGAAAAAATCACCGATTTGTTGGAAAGTCAGAATAAACTGATTGATGCGCTTTTGAAAAAATCGTGATGAAATAGAGTGCAAAGTGTAGAGTACAGAGTGTAGATAACAAATTATGTTTAGAATTCAAAAACTACGCTCTACACTTTGCACTCTACACTCTACAAACTTCGTTTCAATTTTCTCCCTCAAACGTACTTTCAATTCCTCTATATCAATTTTATACTCTAATTCTTTTTCGAGGGAAGTAATACCTTTGTCTGTTAATCCGCAAGGATTTATGTAGTTGAAGTAGTTTAAATCCGTATTTACATTCAGAGCAAAACCGTGCATCGTAACAAAACGCGAACTACGAACACCGAGCGCACAGATTTTACGCGGATTTTTGCCCTGTGCATCAATCCAAACGCCGGTTGCGCCGTCCAATCGCTCTGCTGTAATATTGTAATTTTCAAGAACTTGGATAATGCTTTTTTCAAGCAAATGAATGTATTGTTTCAGTCCGATGCCGAAAGTCTCCAAATCGAAAATAGGATAACAGACCAATTGTCCGGGACCGTGATAAGTAATATCGCCACCGCGATTGGTGTGAACAAAAGTTGCATTTCGTGCCTGCAACTGAATCATATTGAGCAACATATTTTGCTCTTTTCCGCTTTTTCCCAACGTATAAACGTGCGGATGTTCGCAAAAAATCAAATGATTTTCTGTCGGAAGGTTTTGTTGTTTTCGCTCGATAGTTGCGGCAAATAATTTTTCCTGTCGTTGCCAAGCCTCGTTGTAATCAATCAGTTGCCAATCAATGAATTTCATATTTCAAATTTTTACGTCATTGCGGGCTTGACCCGCAACCTCCTGAATGATGAGATTCCGCGTCAAACGCGGAATGACAAAACGTTTGTGCTTTCGTTCTTAAACCAATTTAAACCGAACTCGCCAACGACCATTTTCAAAATCGTGGCTAATGATAGTAAAAGCTCCGATTTCCGAAGTGTTTTCAACGTGCTGACCAATGCAAGCGCAGGCATCATAATCGCCCACGCGAACAATGCGTAACGTATCGTCGGCATCAGCAGGAAGCTTCGACAAATCAACAATTTCTTTTGCTTCGTCTTTGCTCAAAAAATCAGTCCTAACCGACAAATTTTGACGGATAATCTCATTCACTCGCTCGGTTAATTCCTCAATTTGCTTTTCGGTCGGAATTTCCGAAAGGAAATAATCGCATTTTGATTTTTTCCGCTCGATATGTGCATTTTGCGACCGCTCGCAACCAAACATTCGCATCATTGTTTGGTTTAAAATATGCTCGCAGGTGTGCATTGGTTCGTGGTAATCTTTCATTTTTTACTGCAACTCGTAAAGATTTATTTTTTCGCGTTATCAAATCAATCGTAAAATCCAACGCCTTGTCTACTCTTACATTATAATCGGGCAATGTCCCGTGATTATTGTTTTCGGTTTGAAAATAAGGTGCAAATTTACACAAATTAAATGATAAAAAAATGTATTTTTTACACAATAGCTTTTGGGCGATATTACAAAAGTAGAATCCTGTACAGTTGGGTAATATAACAAGAAATGTTACCTTTGCGCCCAAAAAACAACTATGAATGAAATTTACCCATTTCCTATCGGTAAAGAGAAAGAGGATTATCAGGCAAGAAAGAAATTTATTAACAATTTTTATGTTGATTGGATTTCCGCAAATATGACCAAACGTATTTTTAACCATTCTTTGAACAGTTTTATTGAAGTAAAACATTTGTCTATTAACGAAACAGCAGGCAAGGCGGCATACAACTACAAATCTACACTTGCCGTAACTTTTCTAACCGAAATTTTGGAAAATGCAAAAGCCAAGAAAGATAGAAATGATAATTTGATATTTGAAAAACCGAAAGAAGGTGCAAAAAAACAGAAACGATTTTCAAAAATGTTTATTATGTATTACGAAAAGCCTGCTTTTGGAACAATAAATTAACCGTAGGCGAATTGCGAGGAAGCGGACAACGAGTGCAATACTGCATTACAGCAATAGAAAACGACTGAAAAACTCGCGGCGTATCGCATAATTATTCAGTCGTTCCGTTATCTTTCGCAAAGGTACAACTATTTTTTGAATTTGCAATAGCAATAGGTTCGAAAAAATGATTTTTGGACAAACACGCAGGTTTATCCTTACTTTTTCCTTCCTCGCTCGTAATTTCGCTCTCGCCCTTTTCGCCAAGGCTTGTCAGAATGTTGTGTTTCGCGGTTTTCGTACTGGTTGTTTCGGCGTTCGCGGTGGTTTTCGCGTGGATTCTCCCGACGATTTTCATTTCGCGGATTGTTGTTGTTCCAACTTTTGTTGGGTCGGTGGTTTTCGTAAGATTTTCGCCCTTTTGCTTCGGCAACGGTAAATTTGCTGTGACGCGAAAAAGCGTTCAGCAATTGCTTCACTTGGTCATTGTAAACGTCGAAAAACGTAAATTTATCAGTGATTTCAATCGCACCGATGCTGATTGATTTGTCGCCTGTAACGTCGTTGATAATTCCGAGTATTCGGCGCGGCGTAATACCTTCTTTATCGCCGACATTGAGTTTTAAGCGGGTTTTTTCGCCCGATTTTTCGCGTTCTTTTCCGCCTTGTCTGCGTTCGTCTCTCGGATTTTCGGGAATGTTTAAATCCTCCGAATTTTCATAATATTTAAGAAAACGATTAAATTCCAACGAAAGAAAACGTTTCAGCAATTCGGCTTTGTCGAGATATTCCAATTGATTGCCTATCTGATTAATATAAGGCGCAATTTGTTCCTCGTTCACTTCAACGTGTTGCATTCGGTCAATGAGGTGGAAAAGTTGTTTTTTGCAAACATCCAATCCGCTCGGAATTCGCTGTTGTTCAAATGTTTTCTTCAACATTCGCTCCAAATCTTTTATCTTGAATTTTTCGCGCGAATGGATAATTGAAACCGAAATTCCTTTTTTGTTTGCCCGTCCGGTGCGACCGCTTCGGTGGGTGTAAACTTCCGTATCGTCGGGCAAATTATAGTTGATAACATGCGTTAAATCGCTTACATCCAATCCACGAGCCGCAACATCAGTCGCCACCAAAAGCTGAACGTGGCGAATGCGGAATTTTTGCATCACCGTGTCGCGTTGTACTTGCGAAAGGTCGCCGTGAAGCGCATCGGCATTATAACCGTCGTTCATCAGTTTTTCGGCTACTTCTTTGGTTTCCTGACGAGTACGACAAAAAACAATGCCGTAAATATCGGGATTTAAATCCACAATTCGCTTCAAAACCAAATAACGCTGTTTTGCCTGCGTCATATAATAAATATGCTCCACATTTTCGGCACCCGAATTGCGTGTTCCAACCGTAATTTCCTCAAAATCTTTCATATACTGCCGTGCAATTCGCGCAATTTCTTTCGGCATAGTAGCAGAAAAGAGCAAAGTACGGCGATTTTCGGGCGTTTCTTTCAAAATAGTTTCAATATCATCTTTGAAACCCATATTGAGCATTTCGTCGGCTTCGTCAAGTACAAGAAAATTTATATCTTCGAGTTTTACTTTTTTGCGTTCAATGAGGTCAATCAATCTGCCCGGTGTAGCAACAATAATTTGCGGAGTTTGGTCTAATTGTCTGATTTGCACGCGAATATCTTCACCGCCATAAACAGGAATAATTCGCAGTTCAGGAAGGTTTTTCGCATAATTTCTCAAATCCTTTGCTATTTGAATACATAGTTCGCGCGTTGGCGCAAGTACCAAAGCTTGTGTTTTTCGCTTTCCGGCAACAATCAAGTTCAGTATCGGAAGTCCGAAAGCCGCCGTTTTTCCCGTTCCGGTTTGTGCCAGCGCAACCAAATCGGCGGTTTGTTCCAACATAAACGGAATGGTTTGTTCTTGAACAGGCATAGGCTGCTCGTAGCC
>Ga0123355_10004261_pt1 | contig 20796 bp, 18 predicted proteins | sample TergutEmb28metaG_3_FD_89872 | JGI IMG/M metagenome (GOLD analysis project Ga0123355, IMG submission 89872) | Embiratermes neotenicus P1 segment gut microbial communities from Petit-Saut dam, French Guiana - Emb289 P1 | ecosystem: Host-associated > Arthropoda: Insects > Digestive system > Gut ...
CAAAAGGTCGCCTATGAATTAAGCTCATAGTGGGATATGTGGCCACAATCGCAATACTGTTTTTATATTTGTTTATAGCACCACTTATTTTCAATTTACTTATCGTAACTCCGTTATTTGACCTGTTTTTGTACTATACCGTAAGCTATGTCATCATAAACTTAGTTTTGATTGGCAAAGATTATTTAAAGAAAAAGACAAAGGCCGAGGAAGTTTCTATTATAAATAACGAGAAGTAACATGGGAATGCATTGCAAATATGGCTGGGGGGCTTTGCCGCTTTTATCAATCGAAATTCTGCCATGCGCTCTAAATAAAAACCGGCCACTTCACTTGACACATTTTTGTCTACCACCTGGGCAAAGACAGAGCTATTGATACCACGCGTCAAATAAATGTGAAGACATTTCCGCAAGTTAGTCTTACTCATCCCTTCATTCGTTTTTAGTAGCCATCAATCTACAAATTTTCAGGCCGCCGATAGCAAATTTTTCCTCATATTCTGTCATGATATTGTCCGCATAGCCGCTGTTATGCAAATCATAGGTAACATTATGTAGCTGCCAGCCACAATCCATAAATTCTGAAATGGAAAAGTCAAAGAGGGGCACATTGTCGGTTTTAAAATGAATTTCCTTTGTGGCCATTATGCTTTCGTATTTTGCAAGAAAGTCGCGATGGGTTAGGCGACGTTTGCGCCATTTGCCGCGGGTGCGCCAAGGGTCGCAAAAATTGATGTAGATGCGGGATAGCTCGCCCATCGAAAAAAAATCGGTGATGTTGTTGGCATCTTCACAGAAAAAGTATAGGTTTGGCGGATAATCCGCCTGTGAAGCACTGCGCAGAGATATGCAGATTATTTTTTCAAATTTTTCCATGGCCAGAAAGTTTATATCGGGGTGGCGCAACGCATTTTCTACGATGAACTTGCCTTTGCCACAGCCTATTTCCAAGTGTATAGGGTTGTTGTTACCAAAAAGGGTTTTCCAATGTGCCCTAAGCTCCTTGGGTTGTGATACAAACATCGGATTTTCAGCCAATTCTTTGTCGGCCCATGGTTTTTGTCTTAGCCTCATAAAATTTATTCCTCAAGGTCTGCCACAACTTTGTTGCGGCCTGTCTGTTTAGCGGTGTAAAGAGCGGTGTCGGCTAGTTGTATAATAGAACGGGGGCCGTCATCTTTTGTAGGTATACGATTGGCAAAGCCGATGGATAGCGTAATATGTGGGTTTGCTTCGTTTAAAGGGTTGACAATTTTAAGGTTTTCCACATTTGCACGAATACTTTCAGCAAGTTTAAGCATATCTTCACAAGAGCGGCCTATTGTAATGGCAACAAATTCTTCACCGCCAAAACGTGCAAACATATCGCCTTTGCGCAAAAATTTGCCTTCCACTGCCCTTGCTATCTTAACAAGACATTTGTCGCCCTCAACATGGCCAAAATTGTCGTTGTAAAATTTAAAACGGTCCACATCCATCATCAACACAGATATGGGCTGCTTTTTTTCTCGTGCTTCTTCCCAAACCTTGGTTAGGTATTCATCAAAAGCACGCCGGTTGCTTATTTTCGTAAGGGCATCCGTATCAGATAGCTTTTTTAATATCTCGTTTTGTTCTGCAATTATCTGGCCTTCCACAAATTGCCGCTGATGGTTTGTCTTCAAAATTGTAGAGGCGCCTATTGCAACTACGGCCAAAAATCCGTAATAGCCCGAACTTAGTATAAAGGCATCCCAAGGATATCCAAAGAAAATTTTAGCTATCATGTTGACAACAAGGTATAGGATAATAAGGATATTTGTTGTTTTCTTATCGAAAATAGGTAATGCGGCAATAATGAGGGCCCCGCTTAAAAACTGTATGGGATTAAATATGCCGTAAAAAATTTCTGTTGTGATAAAATCGTCAATAATCAATATAACTAAGGCTAAGAAATAGCTATATTTCAGCAATTTAAAGTTTGACGCAAACGTAAAGTTAATTTTTTTTGTGGTATAGCTTGCTAAACCGATAAAAATAAAGTAAAATACAGAATATATGATATGTGTGGATCCAAAAAGTCCCGCTGGTACTTCAAGCGTAGGATAAAGCACAAGATAGGCTATAACAGAGGACACGCGGTGCAGCGCCATAAACAGATAGAAATAGGGCAAACGACTTGCATTTTGCCCATTGCAAAACTTTTCATAGTCAGCTCTTTGTTTTTCGGGAGCTAACTGAAATAGTAAGTTTTCTGTTTCATTGGTACGATGCTCCATGTTATACCCTCCTGTTGCCATTATAACCTTTTTAAAAAGAAATTTCAATAAAAAATTTAGGGGGCGTTGTTTATTATGGCACGAAAAATTTTGGTTGTAGATGATGAAAAGAATATTGTTGATATCGTGGCTTTCAATTTGCATAAAGAAGGCTATGAAGTTATTGTAGCAAGAGATGGCGAAATGTGTTTGGAAGCCTTTGAAAAAGAAAATCCTGATCTTATTCTTTTGGACATTATGATGCCTAAGATGGACGGCCTTGAAGCTTGCCGCAGGATAAGAGAAAAATCCCAGGTACCCATTATCATGCTGACGGCCCGTGCCGAAGAGGTGGACAAGGTTTTAGGCCTAGAGCTTGGCGCAGACGATTATGTTGTAAAGCCTTTTGGCGTGCGCGAGCTTTTGGCCCGCGTGAAGGCCAATTTACGGCGCAAACAAGCACCAAAAACCGATGACAACAGCGGCGTTTTACGCTTTGGCGACATTGAAATAGACACAGCTCGCTATGAAGTGCGCAGAGGCGGTGTGTCGCTGGATTTAACCCATCGCGAATACGAACTTATAAAATTTCTCTCCAGCAAAAATTCCCAGGTTTTCAGCCGAGAACAGCTTCTGGAAAAAGTATGGGGTTATGAATATTTTGGCGATGTACGTACCGTAGATGTAACAATACGACGCTTGCGCGCTAAGGTGGAAGAAAACCCAGAAAACCCTAGATACGTCTTAACAAAAAGAGGGGTTGGGTATTATTTTAAGGCAGAACAACAGGGTGAATAAGTAAAATGAGCATACGCTGGAAGCTTATGATAATGTTTATAACATTGGTGTTTTTGGTGATGATGGTGACGGGTAGCTTCATCATCATGTCTTTGCGTTTCAATGAAGAAAATGTTAGGTCAACAGACCTTGCTTTCATGGCGCAGCACATACATGCCACTGTTATAGACGGCGCATTTAATTCGTTAGATTTAGAGCAAAGCAGAGACCATGAGGTTTTGGAAGAGGTTTTCGCCGGCAGGTTTTCAGGACTTGTGCCGGTGTTTGTTCCATCGGACACAGAGGCCTTTTTGATAAGTGCCGAAAGCCGCGCAACATTGGGCACCACAACAGGCAACTTTGCTTTTCACACAAGCCAGGTCGTTATTGCTGCCCTAAGTGGCGAACATTCTTTTTCCCCGTGGACACACCACCAAAACCACCTAGGCCAAGGTATCTATTGGTTCGAATACGCCATGCCCGTTTTCCTGGAAGGCTCTGTGCTTCCAAGTTATGTTATATACGTAAGGTCTGACGCTTCCGACTTTAACGACAGCATAGGAGAAATTACGCAAACCATCTTTCTTGGCGTTATTATAGCCATCGCAATGTCATCCATCCTTGCCCTAATTTTCTCAAGCTCTCTAACCCAAAACCTTTTGCGCCTCAACAGAAAGATAAAAGACTTTAAAGTGGGCGCAGGTAGCGAGCCCATCGCAATTAGCACAACCAAGGACGAAATTGGGCAACTAACGGGCAGCTTTAACACCATGGCCAGCGAGCTTGACGCCGGCATGACAGCCATAACCAACGAAAAAAACAAAATGGAAATTATAATGTACAACATGACAGATGGCGTGCTGGCCTACGATGAAAACGGTATACTTATACATTCTAACTACGCTTTTGAAGAGCTTGTTGGCACAAAAAACATCAACAGATTAGACATGTACGAATTTTTTGCCGAAATTGGTATAGACTTCCCCGAGGGCAAGTCCATAGACAATATGGACGACAGTATAATAAATTTAGGCGAAAAATACATAAATGTTAGCTTCAACCCTTACAAAAGCCGTGATGGCCGCATACAGGGCGTTATAATAGTGTTTCAGGATGTTACAAAGCACATGGTTTTGGACAATATGCGTAAGGACTTTGTGGCCAATGTGTCCCATGAAATTCGTACACCTCTTACAACTATAAAAAGCTATGCCGAAACCTTGATGGATGGCGCAGCGGAAGACGTTGTTTTACGTGACGAATTTCTCTCCGTCATAAACAGCGAAGCCGACCGCATGGCTTCCATTGTCAAAGACCTTCTGGAGCTTTCCCGCTTTGACAGCAGCCGCATGGATTTTGACTTTAAACCCGCAGACCTTGTGGCCCTTGTGAAAGCCAATGTGCGCCAGCATAAAATGTCTGGCGAAAAGCTTAGCAAAGAAATTGATTTTGCCAGCAATGTCGAAACCGCCGAGGTTGTTATAGACCCAGAGCGCATAAACCAAGTGCTGGACAATATCATCACAAATTCCTTTAGATACAGCGGCGAAGGCGCGAAAATAGAGGTTGAAATACGCGAAAGCAAGCTGTTTTATATGGTTTATATAACTGACGATGGCATAGGCATACCTAAAGACGACCTACGCCAAATTTTCGAGCGTTTTTACAGGGTAGACAAAGCCCGCAGCCGCGAGCTTGGCGGCACAGGCTTGGGCCTTTCCATCGCAAAAGAAATTATGGAAGCCCACGGCGGCAGAATTAACGCATCCAGCGAGCTTGGCCGCGGCACCACTATGATGCTGCGCTTCCCAAGGGAAGGTGAGCCTGTGTGATAAAGGCCCTATTTTTCGATTTGGACGGCACTTTACTAAATTCAAACAAACAAATATCGCCTGTTACACGGCAAACCCTTGAAAGATGCAAACAAAACGGCATCAAGCTGTATATAGCCACTGCCAGACCACCCTTGTTAGGCAAAATGCTATCATGGGATGACGCCACCCTTTCCCTTTTTGATGGCGGTGTATATTATAATGGCGGCTGTGTGGTTTTAGATAGCCACAAGGCCTATTTCCCTGTTTCTGACGATATTGTTCAAGAGGCCATAATGCATGTCCTTCAGCACAGTGCTTTAAACATCGCCTTGCAGCTAGAGAACGATAAGCACGCCTTTCGCTTTCCCTTGAAAGAAAGCAGTTATCAGCCTTGGGGCATATCAGCCAGCGAGGCCTTGACGCTTGCCCAAGCAACCAATTTGCGCGCCGTAAAGCTAATTATCTTTCATTCCGACTTAATTGATTCCACAACCCTTATCGACGATAGCCTTGTGCACAATTTGAAAATGCTTTGCAGGGACAAGGCACAGTTTTATTTGACAGATAGAGGGCAGCTTGTGCAAATAATGGCCAAAGGCATCAACAAATTAAACGCCGTAGAAAAAATCCGCATCACATCAGGGCTTGAGAAAAACGAAATTGCTGTTTTTGGCGATGATGTTAACGACATTGAGATGCTGTCCGCATACAAAAACAGCATTGCAATGGGCAACGCTGACAATTATGTAAAAAGCGTAGCCAAATATGTTACCCTTGACAACGACAATAACGGTATCCACCACGCCATTTGCAATATCTTGCATTTGTAAGAGCATCTCTGATATAAAAAATTATGAAAGGCCACACCATAAAAGCTATGAAAAATTCACGCTATACCAGCTATAATATCGAAAACGGAAGGGCTATTGCCGAACACCCTGCTTCATCGCCAATTTTGCCTAGGCTGCTGTCTTTGTTGCGCAAAATTCCAAGGGCCGGCTGGGCGGCCATATTCTGCGTCTTCCTGGCCCTAGGCGTTGTGTATACCATATATTCCCTCACACCTACATATCATGAGTATTTCGAAAGCATCCGCGACGACTCTGACGGCTTGGCAATAGTACGGATAAATTCCAGTACCCAAGCCGTTGTGGACATATCCACCGGCAGAGAAATAATCAGCTTTAGGGATAACAGCCGCCGCGAATATTTTATCCAGTTTACAAACCATCAAGACGCGCTAATTATAGTGCAATGGAGCCGAGATTGGAATTGGCCGTGGCAGCCTGAGAGCTGGAGTAGCCAAGGTATCCTTATAAACATGCACACAGGCCGCCGGATGATACCTTTCGATGTGTGGCAGGCTTTTGATGGCATGGCCATCGTGCAAGTTGACGGCTTTATGGGCTTGATAGATATCGAAACAGGTGCAGAGCTACTACCCTTCATTTATGATCGAATTTGGTCAGCATCTAACGGCATGGTTTCAGCGCAAATTGACAGACTTTGGGGCATCATCGAAATTGAGACAGGACGAGAGATTATGCCCTTCCAGTTTGATTCTATAAACACCAGATGGATTGATGACGGAATAATTGAAGCTTCGCTTAATTGGCAACCCGGCCTTTTCCAGTTTCCAAGCGGCAGAGAAATTGTCCCCACAGGCAGATATCATCAATTTTCTTGCGTCAGCGGTGATATTGCACGTATTAACGCCGGCGACTTGAATAACACGCTCTATGGTATTATCAATATCGAAACCGGCGAGGAGCTAATACCCTTTGGCCGTTACGACCGTATACGGGAAATATACCACGGCATGGCAATTGTAGAATATCATGATGACAGTGTTTCATGGAGACAGCCCACCCATGTGGGCTTGGTAAATCTCGCAGACGGCACAGAGATAATTCCTATGGGCATGTTCGACAATTTGGGTACACTCTTCCATGATAGAGGCTTCAGAGACGGCATGATAATTGCCTGGCAAAACGAAGAAGTAGGCGTAATCGACATTCACACCCACCAAGAAATAATCCCCTTTGGCCAATACCACCGCATCCAGTTGTTTTCAGACGGCATGGCCGCCATTCTCCAAAACAACAAATGGTATTTTATAGACATTTGATATAAAAAGAAAGGACGGTATTGAGATTTTATGTTAGTTACCTCAGTGAGGCGCTTTGTTGAAGCACGTCCTGCCCTTAGCTTGAAGATTTTAGTGTATTTAACCATAATTGCTCTGTTTCTGCTTTCTTTAGCACTTGCCATAACCACCCACTTGTTGCCTCAACTATTTGCAGGTATAATTGAAATGGCTATTCGCAATGTAGCTGTTTATGATGCTGTTTATTACGAAATATACCAAACAATGCTGCTTATATCCTACACAATATTAACCATTTCATACTTTTTCCCCATCGCAATTATCACAATCGCTATCATTTCAAGCCCTTTCGTTAAAAAATGGGCATATCTTAATTTACCCTTAAAATTATCAAAATCATTAGATATTCCGCAAGATGTCTTAAAACCAGAAAATAAATTAACAGAAATATCAAATACATCATTCTCGCTTATATCGTTAACTTCAATGGTTCGAAGCATAGTTTTCTTTTTAAGCCTACCTGTTTTTATTTTAATATTTGAAATAATAATATTTTCATTATCCGAAGTATTTGCCGCAGCCGTATTCTTAGATAACGGCCTTGCCGCAATTTTAACTTTTGTGTCATGGGTGCTTATCTATACCTATTTTCGCAAATCATACAGCCAAAAATGGTTTAATGATAATAATATTAACTTAAACCCTAACTTAATTATCTACGTGCCCCTCTTCTTCCTCTTCTTCTGTGCATTGATATTAAACCATATTAACTTTTCCCCACTATTAAGCGCATATAATCCATTTTCACTACATGTCGAAGATGCAGTGCTTCGACAATACTTGAACGAAAGGGCACAGTTAGAATTGGGTGAGTTTCTGTCTCGTTACGCTGATTTAATTTTACAATGGAGTGTGGTTCAGTCATTAGTTTGTGGCTATTTTGACAGGGTAGATGACAAGCAAAGAAACAACGGAGATTGTAATTCAAAACCTAAATAATTTACTCACGAATTGAAATCACTCCATTTTCCACATTAAACACCCGCGCATCCACCTTCCGCAGATAGCCCCCGGTGGCGTTTTCCGCCCCCGTTGATGTAACTATGGTCTGCAAGCCCTTTATATTGTCAAGAAGGTAGTTTTGGCGGCCTTTGTCCAGTTCCGACAACACATCATCCAAAAGCAGCACAGGCGAATATCCTTTTTCCTCACGCATAATTTCAATTTCCGCCAGCTTTACGGCTAAAACCGCCGTGCGCTGTTGGCCCTGCGAAGCAAAATTACGCCCTTCTTTTTCATTTATGCAAAATTCCACATCATCCCTATGGATGCCCACGGAAGTTGTTCCCCGTAAGATATCCAGGCCTCTGTTTTTCTTCAACTTCTCAGCAAAATCGCTTTCTTCCACATGGTTCTTGTATGCAACCACTAAACTTTCTCTATTTTCCGTAATGTTATACTGATTTTCCCCAGCAATACGGCCAAGCTTGTCCACAAAAACCTGCCTTGCTTTCATAATTCTGTTGCCATATTCCACAAGCTGGTCATCCCACATATCTAATGTATCAATCATCCCACCGCCAGAATTTATGGCTTTCAAGAGGTTGTTGCGCTGCTTTAGCACCTTGTGATACATTCTAAGGTCGTGATAATACGCGGGGTATAGCTGACAAAGCTCCATATCCAAAAAGCGTCGCCTGCCCGAAGGGCCCGCTTTTACAAGGGTTAGGTCTTCCGGAGAAAAAATTACCACGGACAAGCGGCCGTAAAGCTCTCCCAGCCTTCTCACAGGCGTCCCATTTATCGTTGAAAACTTGCCGCCCTGCTTAATTTCCATGCGTATCTCGTCCGCAGCCCCACCACTTTGGGTTTGCACAAAAACCTTGATAGCCGCCTCATTTTCCGTAAGCATAACAAGGTCTCTATCGCGGCTTGCACGATGAGACCTTCCCGTTGCACAAAAATATATAGATTCTAAAAAATTCGTTTTGCCCTGGGCGTTTTCGCCATAAAGGATATTTACGCCGGGCGTAAGCTCCAAATCCACGGCATTAATATTACGAAAGCTGCGCAGCACAACCCTTTGTATATGCATTTTTCAACAAAATCCCCTAACTATGTCTTTTGCTTGTTCACACTGCATCATGCCGCCCCTCGCACTACCTTTATCAAAGCTTGTAGTCGCCAGAAAAAGGTATTCCACATCACCATTTTCCAAAACATGTCGCCCAAGTATTTCCCTAAAATTGTCCTCTTCCGTGTTAGAAATAACCACAAATTTCTTGCGAAGTCGCAAATATCTCTCAAGCAAATCAGGTTTGTGCGCGAAAAACCCTTGCTTTCTTTCGTTGAAAATGAAAAAATAGGCATTGGGATAATTTATGTAATTGGGCACTATATAGTAAGCCAAATCCGATGAGCACACAGCAGAATATATACAAGCAATAGCATCCCCAGCATATGGGCATATCACATCTTTGCTAAAACATTCGTACCCGCATTTTCCACATGGTTCAATATCCAAGTCACACATTTCAAGCAGTGTCACTTCATGCTCCGTTGCCTCAATTTGCTCGACAAGCTTAGCCACATCATGACAATTGCCGCCCTTACGTCCACTAAAGTTTATGATACATATTTTCATTCTAATTCCTCAACCGCAGCGGCAACACAAGGTATCTATAATCATCACTGCCTTCAACTTTGATAACACAAGGCGAAAGTGCCGTAGAAAATTCCATCGTTACTCTCTCGTAGTCCAGCACCTTTAAAACATCCGTAAGATATCGCGGGTTAAAGGCAATCTCCAGGTCCGGCCCGTCTTGCTCCGCACCAACCTCTTCGTAAGAAGCCCCCATTTCGGTATTAGATGTCACCACAATGTTCCCCTCAGCCAATTTCAGTTTCACAGGATTTTTCTTAGTGTCCTTAGATATCAACGTGGCACGCTCTATGCATCCCAAGAGGTCGCTTCTATCTATATTAATAAAGGTTTCCGCATCCTTACCAAACATGTTTTCATATTTGATAAATTCGCCTTCCAGCAAGCGAGAAACGACGGTGCAACCTTCCAAATCAAACAATATATGTTTATCGGTTATGTAAAAGGACGTGGTAGAATCCGCATCCACAGGAAGTATTTTACCAATTTCGTTTAAGGTCTTCCCCGGTATAACAACTTTAGCGTTTTGGCCACTGTTTTTAAAATCGTGCTTTCTAAGGGATATACGAAACCCGTCTACAGATACCAGCTTTACACAGTCTTCATCAATCTCAAGCAATTCTCCGCACAATACAGGCTTAGAGATATCCGTAGATACAGAAAATATGGTTTGCCTTATCATGTTTTTTAGCTCAAGAGATGGTAGATTGCAAGCGTTGTCTTTCTCCACTTCGGGTAAGGTGGGAAATTCTTCGGGATTCATACCCAAAATCTTAAATTCAGATTTTCCAGACCGTATCACCGCAAGGTTTTTATCATCCGAATGTATTTCAACACTATCCCCCGGCAGCCTTTTTACAATGTCAAAAAACACGCGCGCATCCAGCGCCACCGCCCCTTCTTCTATTATGTCAGCCGCAATGCCTTTGGTTTCTATGGCCATCTCCATATCATTGCCTATAAGTTTAAATTCACCATTTAGGGCAGTTAGCAAACAACACTCCAATATAGGCTGTGTAGCCCTGGATGTAACCACCCTAGATACAATATTAATATTTTCAACTAATAAGTTCTTATCGCAAGTTATCCTCACTATTTACCTCCATGCCTGTTCATACATACTTTATATTTTTATAGTAGCAGTAGTAGTAGGTGCCGTGAATTTGTGGAAAAAGGGAAAAGAAGCCAGGGTCATCAGGGTTGTATAAGTTGAAAAGTTTGTTTAAAACAATTGGCAAGAAACAATTTTTTCAACATAACCCACACAAGAAATCAGTACCTCAACTTGCCAACAAATTTTCCACAGCATACCAACCTAGTTGTCAACAAAACTATAGCCGTCTATAAAACCTAATCTCCCTTAATCTTTTTCTCTAATTCCCCAATTTCTTTTCTTAGCTTTGCGCTGTCTTCTAATTCGGATGTAATTTTGTCACATGCATGTATTATGGTAGAATGGTCTCTTCCGCCAAAATCCTTCCCTATTTCTTTAAGGGATTTGTCCAAAATCATTCTGGAAAGATACATAGCTACATGCCTTGCGTATGTAATGGTAGCTGTGCGCTTCTTGCTGCATATCTCCTCGGAAGAAATGTTATAATAGGCCGCTACTATCTCCTGGATAAATTCGACATCAATCTCTTTCTTGCTATTTTTATCAACCATTTCCAGCAGGGTGCGCTCTGCAAATTCTACGGTGCATTTATTGTTGGTTAGCTTTGCTCTGGCTGCAACGGTGTTTAAAGCCCCTTCTAATTCTCGTATATTTGAAGGTATAAACTTTGCAATATAGTAAATAACCTTGCTATCCACAGTCATCCTTTCCATTTCGGCCTTTTTCTCCAAAATAGCTATGCGGGTTTCTAGGTCGGGCAGGGTGATGTCCACGGTAAGGCCGGAGCCAAAGCGAGAGCGCAGCCTATCTTCCAGAGATTTTAGCTCGAAGGGGTGTTTGTCGCTGGTTAAAACTATTTGCTTGTTATCATTATGAAGTGCGTTAAAAGTGTGGAAAAACTCTTCCTGGGTACCCTCTTTGTCTGATAAAAACTGTATATCATCCACCAAAAGCACATCTACTGTGCGATATTTGTCTCTAAATTCCTGGTTCTTTTTGTTGCGGATAGAACCGATAAATTCGTTTACAAGGTTTTCGGAAGAGGTATAGAGGATTTTGGCGTTAGGCTCGTTATACAGGATGTGGTTTCCTATGGAATGCACAAGATGCGTCTTTCCAAGCCCAACATCCCCATGCAAAAACAAGGGGTTATATCTGATACCCGGCTCTTCTGCAACTGCCATAGCGGCGGCATACGCAAATTCGTTGCATTTTCCTTTTACGAAGTTATCAAAAAGATATCTCGCCCTAAGGTTTGCGCAACTTGCAGCGGCACTCGACATCTTGGGTGTGTCATCACCATCCACATCGGCCTCTAATTTAATTATAACCTTCAAATCTTTGCCCAATATCTGTCTAACAGCACCCGCAATCTTGCTATTATAGCGAGAATTTACGGTGTTTATAACATGTTCATTTTTAGCCAGAAGGGTAAACTCCTTTTCGTTTATCCGATAAGGTTTAAGGGGTGCTATCCAACTAGAAAAAGCAGCGGGATTAAAACCGCCTTCTTGCATCTTTTCGGAAACATCTTTCCAGCATCTTTCAATCGTAGCTTCCATTTCTTACCTCCAAAATATTTCATCACATTGTGCAAAAAACTTATCCACAAAATTCACATGGACTTTCAGAGAGCTTTAGTAAAAAGAGCGTAACTTACTAACATAGTTATCCACAAAATGTTGAAAACACCCCAATTTACCCACTTCTATTGTATCAAATCCCCATAAAATTTTCAACAACTTTTCAAAAGTCATCATCCAAAAATTCATTTTCTATGTCATTAAAAAAACTATTATAATCCTCTTCGGAAAGTGTGGTTGTGTATAAGTTTTTAGCTTCACTTTGGGCAAGCAAGCCTTGTTTGTGGCGGCCCAGCACATATTCTTGTAAAAATTTGATATCCCAAGGTTTTTCTCTATTCACCAACAGCTCATTGGCCAAGAGATAGGCTGGGTCTACATTGTCAGATAAAAAGCTGGCCTTTGCAATGGGCCCTTCGTGGATATTTTCTTCTTTACCCAAAGGCAAAAGGTTTTGGCTGCCCCCTTTTTCACCTAAACCCATACGAAATAAATCATTGCCCCGCATAAAGGAAAGATGAGGCGCGTCCTTGGCAATATACAGCAAAACGTTGTGGATATTTTGGCCCTCAGCCACTACTATCCCCGGCGAAAATCCATCCGCACCCTTTTTTCTGTACATTAACCTTGACCCAAACATACCCCTTACCATATAAAGTGCGTGTAGCTCATGCCTTGTAGCTAAAAAAGAGCTATCACCAAAACTGCTTGAACCAGAATGAAGAAGATTATATCTCCCCACCTCTCCATCATATATCTCCCTATATCCAAGTTTGCTTTCAAGGCCGCCACTTTGATAAAACACCAAAAAGTGCTTATCTGCCACAGGCACCAACTTAAAAGGCTCTTCTGCCATTGGATGTATGGTGTCCACACGCCTTAACGCTCCCCAAGACCTATTTAACCCTAAAAACTGCGACACAAGGGCATAGCCACCATCTCCCAAAACAGGCAGATTATATACCAAATTCATGCCGTCTTTTGAAGGCACGGCATAATATCGGCCAAGGGTTTCGTTGTTAACAACCAATGTCTCTGTGATAATGGCGCCATCTTTAAACCTGCTCTCAACCAACCCCTTTTTGCTATCCTGATAAAACATTAAAATTTCATCCTCGACAAGGTTTGCACTAAATCCCCCATGCACCTTCCTTGCCAAAACCTCTTCTTCCAACCACTCACCTTCCTTAAACTCACAAAACCAAATTTCGTTATCCCTGTAAAAAAAGCAATATAATCTTCCCTGCGTTTCAATTATATATCTCATATAAATCACCTCATATAATAACTATTGCGCACAAAACAAAATAATTCCCCAAAGAAAAAACCGCCACTGGGGCGGCTTATACAAGTGTATTTATTCATCATCTGCCATAATCTTTTTTACCACCAAAAGCCTTTGGCCCTCTCTAAGCTCCTCACCATCTTCCATGTCGTTAATAGCGGCCAATTCTTCCAAAGAGGCATTGTATTTCTTGGCTATGCTCCATAAAGAATCATTCTTTTGCACGCACAACACCACCATTGACGGCATAGAATCTATCGCGGCTCTGTCCAGTGGACTAAACTCTATATCGGTAACATATTCCGCCCTAACATTTTCTTGCACCAATGTGTCCACACTAAGCAAAAAGCGTAGCTCTACTTCATTGCCGCTAAGCATGTTAAAGCCTATGTGGTCTATACTTTGCTCTATATCCGCATCCATACCCAGGTGCGCACCCTTTGTCTCAACAACCTGCCTTATTGGTAACACAGCCTTGTGGTTATAAAGTGGAGATGTGTCAGAATTGGCAACATAAAGGATATCCGCCGAAACTATACCCTCTACCACAACTTTATCATCCACAACCTTTTTGTCTTCAAGATGCACCGTGCCGCCAACAGAAAGAATTTGCAATATCTCCGGCGCATCCTCAAGGGTTACAATTTCCTTCACATTAAACTGGTTTTTGTTTCGGCATACCAGATGCTGATAATCCAAACCTTCCTTGGATATTAAAAGGTTTTGGTCTATGCAATATGCATCATCCAGCACAACAATCTCTTGGTTTTGCGAAATTTTAATATCGGCCCCAATGATAACTTCCATGGATAAAAGCCTGTCTTCCCCACTTTCATCAGGGCTTACAGTAACTACGCTCTCTAACACATTAAGGATAACATCCCCGAAACCACCCTCTCTGGCGGCATCAACCTCAATAGACCCCGAGAAAGGCAGCTCAAACTCCGCAAATTCTATAACGGATTCTTCACCAACACCTTTATAAAGCGGCGTTACTACCAACCCACCCGATATATCCACGCGTCCGCCAAAAACCCGCACTTCCTTGCCTGCTATGGCGGTTCCGTAAGACAAAAGCTCTCTTATGGCGGGCTTATTGCCCGGCAACACAATTTCATCTTTTATGGTAAATTCGTCCGAGGCCTTTTCGATAAGGTTGTTCATGGTGAAAACAGTGGTTTTTTGCTGGGCAACCGGCAAATCTTCTATAGATTGCACCATCTCCACAGATGAATTTTCAGATACACTCATCGTTACATCTACCACGGCCCTGTAGTTAAGCTTTCTGTCGTTTACAACACGATAATCTACATTTGCAATCTCTGCGGAAAGATTTACCCACATGCTGGGCAAAACCCCTTCCATATTGAAAAAATCATCCACAGGCGCAAAGGTGGAAATACTATGTACAGCAGCATCCCCTTCTCTGGCCATGTACAATATCTTTATAACAAGCTTGCCGCTGTAGCTTACCCTGTTGGCCATGGGATTAACCTTGGATATTACAATGCTTGCCTCTGTCTTTAAAACCGATGCAATATCCGGCTTTATATCCGGCACAATAATATCTCCCTCTAGCAATACCTGGCTCTTTTCTCTGCCTATATGCTTGTTTAAAACAATCTTTTCTCTTACAAGCTCCATTATACACCCTCCTATGGTTGTTTGAGTATAACATGACTATTTAAGTATATAGGCTTGTAAGAGCTTTTATGAAGATTTTTTCTAAACATATGAATAAAATTGTCACCGACTGGAAAATATTATTTATGTGATCTTGTTTAAATGCAATTCCAAAAGAGTTGCATTGTAAGTTCATAATATCCCCCCTCGATAGTCCGGACCACTACCCCCTGTGGCCGGGCTATTATGCTTTGGGGAGAAAATGCCGGCTAAAGCCGGCTAAAGATTCCGAGTAAACTCGGGTAAACAGGCGGACTTAAGTCCGCAAGCCGCAGCAGGGTTTACCCTGCAAGGTACACCAAGCCCATCTACGATAGGCTATTTCACACCTCATCCCCCCTAGAAATTAATAATCTCTGCGTTGGTTATCGCTCGCTCTATCAACTCATCCATCCCATCAATACTACCTTCAATACTCTGTATAATGCTAAGTTTTGGCTTCGTCTCCGGATGCTTAGGCAAAAACAGCGTACAGCAATCATCATAAGGCCTGATAGAGATATCAAATGTCTCTATTTTTTGCGCTATGGTAACAATTTCGTGCTTGTCAAAGCACGCCAACGGCCGCAATATAGGCAAGTCCGCGGCACCTGTCATGGCGTGAAGGCTGTGCAGGGTCTGGCTGGCCACCTGCCCAACAGAATCCCCTGTGATAAGTGCTAATGCCTTCTCCTTTTCCGCAACCTTTTCCGCAATCTTCAGCATGGTACGCTTCAGCATAATCGTTATTTTCTCCGGCGGCGTCCTATCAACCAATTTCAGCTGGATATCCGTAAAAGGAACAACCAACAGCCGCAACTTGCCCGAAAAATGCGCCAGGCGCTTGGCCAAATCCACAACCTTTTCCTTTGCGCGCTCCGAGGTATACGGCGGCGAATGAAAATAAACGGCTGTGATGCCTATGCCCCGCTTTGCGGCCAAATATCCAGCCACAGGGCTGTCTATGCCACCGGAAAGTAAAAGCACACCCTTGCCCGCAGACCCCGGCGGCAACCCCCCGGGCCCTTTCACCTCAACATCAGCAGAATAAATATATGCAAAGTTACGAATTTCAATTTTCAGCGTAAATTGCGGCGCGGTGAGATTTACTTTAAGGCCGTCCAAGTTGTTCAGTAGATATTCACCAATCTTACCGGATGCTTCATCAGACCTCATGGGATATTGCTTATTTGCCCGCTTTGTCGCCACACGGAAGGTAGCCGGGCGCACACAATGGGCCTGGGTATATTCCAAAGCAGCGGCCTGTATGCTTTCCATGCTATGGTCTAATAGCTTCACGGCCACACACACCGACGTTATCCCAAAAATACAAGTAACCTGGGGTATAGCCCTAGAAAAATCCGCATCGTGGCTCCATTCCACCACAAAACGCCCCTGCTCCTTATGCACCCAAAAGTCCCCATGGCCCGCAAGGTTTTTCCGCACAGCATCCAGCAGCATATTTTCATATATATATCGGTTTTTGCCTCGCAAGGCAATTTCCCCGTATTTTATAATCAAAACTTCCTTTGTATTTTCCATATCATCTCAACCTTTTCATTTTACGTAAATTTTTAACGCATCCCACAAAAATATCGGCGGCAATGGCTATTTCATCCAAAGTGTTCTCAGGCGAAAAGCTTATGCGCATGGCCGTTTGGGCTCTTTCGTCTGAAAGGCCATAAGCCGTAAGCACAGCCCCTTCGTCCCTTTTCTGCCGCTTATTACTAGAACACGCCGCCCCCGCTGAAATATACACACCCTCAGCAGAAAGGGCATTTAAAAGCACCTCGGGGCGTATGTCCGCCACGCTTATGTTCAATATATATGGGCTGGTATTTTGCCCGTTTATCTCAATGCTGCCCAAATCCTTTACAGCCTCATAAAACTGCTTTTTAAGGCCGCGTACATATTCAAAATTTTCTTTAATTCTCTCAAAACGCTCCTTGGTGGTTGCCCCTAAAGCGGCAATACCCACCACATTTTCGGTGCCGCTTCTAAGGCCATTTTCCTGTCCACCACCAAAAATTATCGGGCTAACATGCACCTTCTCCCGCACAAATAGCGCGCCGCAACCCTTCAGCCCCCCAATTTTATGCGCCGAAATGCTAAGCAAGTCAACGCCCAGCACCCTCACATCAACGGGAATTTTGCAAAAGGATTGCACGGCATCCACATGAAATAGAGCTTTAGGGCATAAATCCTTAACAATCTTGACCAAAGCGGCAATATCCTGGATAACGCCGGTTTCATTTTGGACATGATGGATGGACACCAGCGAAACAGGTGGCGAGGTGGATAAAACTGCCCTAAGACTATCCTGATTAACAGAGCCATCCGAGGAATGTTCCACGTGGAACACTTTAAAGCCGCGTTGCTCCAACGCCAAAACGGGATTTTTTATTGAAGAATGCTCTGCGGGGCTGGTGACAATGCCTACGCCAACAGGCAGCTTCGCACCGCCCAAGATGGCCAAATTATTAGCCTCTGTGCCGCTGGCGGTGAAATAAATTTCAGAAGGTTTGGCGTTTATGGCGTGTGCTATGGCCTCTCTTGCAACAATAACCTCTTTTTCGGCGGCCAGGCCCATGGCGTGTACAGATGAAGGATTGCCGAAATTATCCATAGCAGCAATAGCAGCCACCCTAGCGGCGCCACACACGGGGGCTGTAGCAGCATAATCCAGATATATTTTTCTCACGACAGACCCTCCAATTCATATAAAATATTGGCCAAAACAACGGGGCCGGCAAGCTCTGTACGCAATATGCGCGGCCCTAAAGACACAGTGCTTATCCCGTTTTCCTTAAATTTTGCTATTTCATCTTGGGCAAATCCGCCTTCGGGGCCGATGAAAAAGGCAATGGAAGCCAGGCCATGTGCCAACCCTTGCAAATAGGCCTTCAAAGAGAGCACTTCCTCGGCTTCGTAGCACACAAAGGCGGCATCATAAGCACCCATGCCCTTCAATGCGCCCTCAAGTGACATCACATCACCTATCTTAGGAATTCTCCCACGCTGGCTTTGCCTTGCAGCGGACAGCGCAATTTTCTGCCATCTATCCATCTTTTTACAATCTCTGTCGGATGCTTTGGCAACACACCGAGTAGTAACGACAGGCACAATGCCAGAAACACCTAGCTGGGTACACTTTTCAATAACTTCATCCATCTTGCCGGCCTTGGGAAGGGCTTGAAAAAGCGTGATGGCCACAGGCGGCTCTGCTATATTTTCTAATTTGTACAGGATGTTTACTCGTACATCTGCTTTACTAAGGCCTGTTACAACACAATGGTAATCCACGGCATTTCCATCACAAAGGGTAATTTCTTCGCCCACAGCAAGCCGCAATACGGCGGCGTGCGCGGCGTTTTCACCCGAAAGCACAATTTCATCGCCTAAAATATCTTTGCCGCCCACAAAAAACCTATGCTCCATAAGATGCCACCACAGCCACCCATTCATCTTGCGTGGCAATCTCAATTATTTTATAGCCGGCCCCAACCAGCGCGCCCAAAACCTCATCACTTCTATCCTTGATGATGCCGCCACAAATAAAAATACCGCCGCGCGCCAAAAGCCCCTTTGTGATAGGGGCAAGAGGGATGATAACATCCGCTATGATATTAGCAACGATGACATCATATTTGCTTTGGGCAACTTCGCCGTAAAGGCCTTTATCCGCCAAAATGTTTCCTGTGCTCACCTTAAAATTTTCGGGCGAAATGTTGTTTAAGCCGGCGTTTTCAAGGCAGACCTTTTCCGCAGAGGGGTCTATATCAATTGCGATGGCGAAGGCAGCACCCAAAAGCAAACCAATTATCGAAAGTATGCCGCTGCCGCAGCCTATGTCCAGCACCTTTGCGCCCCTTGACATATGCTTTTCCAAGGCGGCAATGCACAGGGCGGTGCTTTGATGCTGCCCGGTGCCAAAAACATGCCCCGGCTCTATTTTGAAGACAATTTCGCCGCTCTCTTGCACATAATCTTCCCAGGCAGGCACAATCATGATACTTTTGCCAACCTTAAACGGCTTATAATGCGCCTTCCAGGCCTCGCTCCAGTCATCTTCTACCAGCGTAAAGTCCACGCGCCCAAAGCCGCCCAAAGCCTCTTGTATGTCGTTCATGCTATCCTTAGCGTCTTCGGGCAAATAAAATTTAACCACGGCTAAGCCTTTCTCTGAAACCAAAAGAGCATCATCAACATAATCCCAATTGCTGGGATGGCCTTCAATAAAGCGCATGTTTTCATATTCGTCAATAATCTCTACGCCTTCAATGCCAAAATCCAAAAGCCGTGCCGCTGCTATATCTGCGTTTTCGCTTTCCGTCTCAATTTTTCCTTCGTACCACTTCATAAATCTACCTCTTGCTCATAAGTTTTGTACATACAAAGCCCAATGCCGCGAAGACTATCAGCAACAGGATGTTTAGCAACAATGTGGAGCTAAATTCTGTAAATTTATCGGCGATGCCAAAGTTAAACAGGGTGATAATTGCGCCCAGCACAAGGCCCATCACGGCGAAATATACCTTAACCTCGTGACGCTCTATGATAAAGCCGATAATTTTTGCCGCCGCCGCAAGGCCAATAAGGGCCCCAATGAAAAATGTAATCACAATTGCGCCAGAACCTAACAACTGATACATGGCTCCATCTTGGCCCCGTATAAGCATGAAAATTGCGGCGGCAAAATCTCCTACGGCCCCATATACCGTGCCAAACTGCCCCAATAATATCAATATCAAAGCGCCGCTAACCCCAGGAACAGCCAGCATAAAGGCAGAGATGATGCCCGCCGTCAGCACAGAAATAAAATCCCCCACGCTGTCAATAACAGGTATAGCAACCACCTCTTCTGACGGCACAATAAAGCCCAGCGAAACAATAATGGCAAAGCCCACAACGGCAATGATATAATATGGCTTTACCTTGATGCCGGGTTTAATTTTGCCGTAGATAACAGGGATGCTGCCTATAACAAGGCCAATGAAAAAGGAGTAGCTTTGCAAGGTAAACCTTTCCATGATATCAACTATTGCACCTACGGAAGCCAAGATACCTATTGCCGCACCCAAACCAATGGGCAGCAAAAAAACCATACTCTTTTTAAACTCTTTACGCAAGCCGTTTGCAGCAAAAATAAGCTTATCGTAAAGACCCGTCACCACGGCAAAAGTAGAGGCGGAAAGACCGGGCACCACCAAAGCAAGGCCGATAAAAATGCCTTTAATAAAATTTACTATCATAAATTCTCCTTTTCAAGCTGTCATTAGACTTGCAACGAAACAAAAGCTCTCACAATGGACTACATAACGTAGGGGCGACCTGCGGTCGCCTCAATATCTTGAAATTACGTACATGTATGTCTTAACAGGCAATGGGACCAAGGGGCGACCGCAGGTCGCCCCTACGAAAGTCATGAGCTTCGTGTCGTACAAAGTTGTTTCATTACATATCTAATGACGGCGAAGGTCTAATTATCAAAAAATGTGCCAAAAGCCTTGAGGACATATTCGTTGTCAATGGTTGCGCCAAGCTCGCGTATGG
>Ga0123355_10004262_pt1 | contig 20795 bp, 11 predicted proteins | sample TergutEmb28metaG_3_FD_89872 | JGI IMG/M metagenome (GOLD analysis project Ga0123355, IMG submission 89872) | Embiratermes neotenicus P1 segment gut microbial communities from Petit-Saut dam, French Guiana - Emb289 P1 | ecosystem: Host-associated > Arthropoda: Insects > Digestive system > Gut ...
CACCCGCACAATATTGGGTGAGGAGTACAAATCATTTAGCTCCTCGTTGTGCAATCTCCTCCATTCCCCCGTTACCTCGTCCCTCCTAGGTCCAAATATTCTCCTCAACACCATGTTCTCAAATACCCTCAGCTTCCTTTCCTCCCGCGACGTTAACGACCAAGTTTCACACCCATACAAAACAACAGGCAAAATTATATTTCTATATATCTTGATCTTTAAATTATTGGATAGCAACCTGGAAGACAAAAGATTCTGCACCGAATGATAGCAAGCACTTCCTGACCTCAATCTGCAACTTGTAAATAATTATTCGAATTATAGAGGCCTTTAGCAGTAATTGTAGTTGGACCAGAATTTTTATAACTTCTGTATCAGATGAGACTAAACTATCCTGTTACATTGTTGCGTTTGGTGAAAGTGCGAATAGCCTGCTGTTTACGAGTCTTAGGGTTTTCACGTAGGTCTGGTTGAGGAATCCCTTATTCTGGTTCAGACGCCGGGGTTCTCGACATTCCGAAGGAACCTAATGCCAATACCTTTAGTGGTTTAACGGTCATATCTCAGTAGGTCTAAGTCCTCAGTCTACTGGATTCTTTTTTACTACGTCGCATGTAGAATTCCTACATTAATACCACTACAAGGCCAGAGACACATTTCAGGCCGTCCTCTCTTTAAAACCCTGTGATATGGCAATTCCAATTGAATGCCCGGTGCGTGATGTGGGACCTTGATCTTACGACTGATTTAGTTTCCGTTTTCACACGACACAGAAGACTGAGTGTCTGCCGTCATGTTGCCGTTGTCATATAGACGTACTACATGTTTATCGTCGGAGCCATCATTGACGCTAGCGTCGTTTTTTAGCTTTGCGTAGATTCATTCGACTTCTCCATCCTACTCGAAAACGTACTTGATATACCGTATATTCTCGAATCTAATTCTCCCCCGAATCTAATCCGCACTAGTTTTTGCCGATTTCTTAAACGAAAAAAAAAAAAAAGTTAGTTCGCGGTTCTAATCCGCACCTATCCTTCAACCGCCCCTTGCCTACAAGGCAGACTGATTGAATAAAATTGGATGTTGGATGTTATCGTTAGATCTTTCAAGAAGTGTTGCATAAGCAATGTTTTGGACGGATCCGAAGATAATATTCTATGGGAGGACGATGGTGACGATAAAGATGATAGTGACTGGGTGACGATAACACTTCAGTTATGAGTGATGACGGCGAGTCTGATGAATAATAAATTATAAATATAATATATAATATTATATATAATAAATAAAATAATTATTGTATTGTATTGTTTTTACGGCACGTACAGCGGCTGTATCATTTTTCCAAAATCCAGCTCACGATCGCGAATCTAATCCGCGTCTGATTTTTTAGCCCTCTGAAACTGTTAAAAGGGTGCGGATTAGATTCGAGAATATACGGTAGTACATGCCGATCTTGAACAGCCCGTGTCTTTAAAGGCACCATTTACCTGCTTTTCGACGTCTTCGATCTTTACGTACACGTGAACTTCTGCACGAGTCTGCTTGTACCCTTAAGTTGCTTGAGTATCGGTTGTTTTGATTTAGATTCGGTTAATTCACATAGACTTTGGTAAGAAATGGGAGGGTTTCGTTACGTCACGTCACGCTTTCGGATCAGGTTAAGGTGGTGAGACGGCGAGAACCCTTGCTCTCCTACCCTTTCAAAGAGTTATCGTAGTAGCTAACTCAACATTATGCTGCGTCGACGTCAGTTTCTGGTACACGTGATTTTATCTGTATCCTTCTACGAAATATATTCTACAAAGTGTTCCTCTATTGTGAACCACTACGACCATCAATGCGCCAGCGATTGCTGGTGGTTCTGATTCTCGATTCCCCTCGCGCGTATGCTTCTGCACGAAGTTGTTCATCCTGGCAAGAATATATAATTTACTTATGTGCTCTATATCTTTGTAAGTACCAGGTTCGCTTTTAAAAGTTTTCCTGAAGAGCTGTGCAAGTTCGTTTTGATTTAACGCACAGTAATTTGGATCGTGTTTTTTCAAACTGTATGGAACACCTATTCTGGTGTCCATATGCCATATAACCCATTTCATCCTCTTTAATCTTTCATGTTGAGGTGTTCCAAATTTAATTAAATATGTTGCTTCATTTTCTGGTAATCATCGTTCCTGTTTTATGGGATGGACGGTCAGGGGATCGAATGCCGTTGGGGGCGAGATTTTCCGCACCTGTCCGGACCGGCCCTGGGGACAACAGAGCCTCCTATACAATGGTTGCCGGTTCATTCCCGGGGATAAAGCGGCCGGGGCTTGGCACCAACCATCCACCGCCATCTAGCGCCGGGGTTAAAGAAAGAGCGGGGCTATACTTCTATCCCCCCGTCTTTGCCTAGATGGCAGTTTATAGGATGAAATCAACATTCCTGTGCCGTCCGAGCTTGCGCGTCATTGTGGAGCCTCCTATGTCAGGGCGGATGCAGATTGATAGACGGATTAATGGACAAAGATTTCATCTTGAGGTTACTCTTGATAAAACCTCCATCTCTCAGGAAAACCTAAATCTTTTAATAGCCCTAACATTTAATTTGCATGTGTAATTCGATACGGAATTTATAGTGACACTGTCTTACATCTAAGTTTTCCCCATTTACTCTTGCTTGTTGTTCCGATAAGCTGTATCCAAGATCTCCATTTACGAGTGTAATTTATACCGTTGATGTGGGTTGGAATGAAGTCTTTAATTGGCTCATTACTTCAAGTAGGTGCACGGGAGCGTTTGGTTGAAAATAGCTTTTGGTATCTTTTTTGCGTCGGAAGATAATGTTTCAGAGTGCCGCACCAAGCACTCTGTCAGAATCCGTGCAGACAGACAGCTATAGTTCACTGGTTCTTGTGATTTGGCACGTGATTTTACAACACTGAATTAAGATTCGACAACTCTATACCGCTCACTGAATGCAATACTGGCACAACTCAGTAACTGCCATAACCGGCACATTTGTTAGTTGAAACTTACCCCATCAGGTAACAGTATTGTCCGATGTAGTTGTCACATTTTGAGCACAATCGTAGTATTAACTCCAAATGGGTGATTTTTGGATTGTGCCATTAGTGACTTCAGTTAGCAACATGCGACTATTCCGTCCGGCCTGTTTTGATTCAGCGTTTATTCTGAAAACTGAATTTTTAGAAGTATGATAGATCTCCTGTGACAAGGAATCGACTCTTAGCAAATCACCTTCTCACATTGCCAAACACAAAAGAGAAAAATATGCTTGCATAACTGAACACCGAGGTGAATTCGATCCCGCGATCTTAGGGCCCAAGGCCGTAGGGGTCTTCGGTCTCCTGTCTACTGCCTCAGAACTGTTGTTTACGGCTTCAGTTCTCAGGAAATTATTCTAGGGTTTATGGCTTTGCGTTATTACCGTATTGTCCGCCTTATGAGACGCACTGCTTCCTGAAAAATCTCTCCAAAAATCGCACTATCCTCAAAAATTCGTTGCTAATTATGGGATGCGTCTTATCACTGGCAGCGTCTTTTGAAGCCGGAAATATATTGCATTATACATTATTCGCGTCGAACATATTTCCATTCTGTACAAAATATTAGGAAGAATTCTTAAAATATTTGATATATCGCTAATTGTTCTTCGTATTTCGAAAAATTTTCGTGGATTTTTTAAAAAAAAAAAAAAAAAGCGTTTCTTTTAAATTGGACTTTCCCAAGCTGGTGTCCACATTAAATTCGAGGTATTTATTTGTGACACAGCTGCCAAACCTGCATTCACTTAGGTGTGTATTTCCTGTCGCATGCATCTGGCCTGCAAACTGTGTCCATTTTACCTGAAGTCACTGAGTCTGGAAGTATAGCTGAGATAGAGCCAACATCGTTATGAAATATAAAGGGCTAAAACTATACAAGTGTTTATGTGTAAAAGGGGAAAGACATATTAAAGAAAATGGGGTTAAATATTAACAATATTCTAGTATCATGATGTGGGGTACAATGTGGGGATTTCTTGTATAAGGTAATGCGCCTTCTGTTTTTATGAAAGTAGAGAATTTTGCCACGCTGTATTACAATAATCCAAGTACTTTCAACTGGAATTAAATTAGTTCCTCATCTACATCACGGTGTAAGTACATTCAGTTTAGTATTATAGACTAGTATTTCCTGCGGGATAAAAGTTGTGTTATTTATGGTACATGTTAGTGCCCTTCAAACAGGGTGCGATCTGATCGGCAGGTGTGATGAAATCTACGTGATGTCACGGGAACCTACATCAGTGACAGAGTAAGTAATAAACAAGGGAGTGAATCCCCCTCTTAAAAGTGCACTGTATGGAAACATCATACAATTTTCGCGAGACTAGAACATCTTTATTCCATTCTACGTATTATGTGACAAAGGTGACTCTGTACACATCACGCGTGCATAAGGGAGAATGGAAGTATAGCTTCCACTCGTTCCTAAATTGGGCGCTAGATGGAGGTGGGTGGTCAGCTTCAGGCTCCGGTCGCTCGAATCCCCAGGAAGGTGCCCACTGAATGGGGAGCTGAGTGAGTCCCAGTGCTTGTCTGGACGCTTTGGCGAAGAGAGCAATAGCTGGCCCCCTGCCGGGAATTGAACATTGTATTGTGTCAGTGTTTCATGTGGGGATTTTGCAAGATGGTCTAGACAGGCTGAGATTCTGGATAGAGACTTTTCGAGCGCTATCGAAATTACTCTGACACATTCTCGGTTGTCGAAAAGTTCTGTTGTGGAACGCCATTCCCCTGCGGACCGATAAAGACTGTGTTAGGGCAACAGGCTTTGGGTAGGATAGGGCGTTGAGGAAATACCAGCATGTCACATTTGATATTTCAGCATTCGATCATGGTAGTTTCTTCCTCTTATGGAATGTAGTAGTGGAACTACTGTGTGTTGTTACACCGGCCACAGGAATGAGAGAAATCTCTGGAAACGAACAATCGCAGGATGTCAGTATATCGTGTTACCTTCCACACCCAGCGGCGGTCAGCATTCTCTCACAGGGTTGAACAAAGTCACTAGTCCACTCTTCCATGTGTCTTCATAATGCAGAGCCCTTGTTGATAAGCTGAAAGTCGAGACATTCGTGCCGTTTGTAAAACCTACAGGTGTGTTTATGTCCAAAACACCAGTAAATCCCAGTGATACATCATTCAGTTTAGGCGACTGCACTTTCCACTCCGCCTTGCATTTGTTAATCAAACAGGCACAAGGTCAGTCCCTTGAAAATGCAAGTTGATTTTCAGACTAATTGTTTTCCTCATGGGCTGTTACATAAAGCATGTTCCCTAGCTGGAAGTGTAGAGCAGTTGTGCATAAGTGCCCCTTAAAGGGCATTAAAAAAATGCGTATATCTTTTTGTTTTTTTATAATTTTGTTTTTGGTCTTAACGTAAAACGGCCCTTTCGGAGAACGCGTATATCAGCTCGCGTGGATATAACCCTGAATACACCAAACGTCGGTGATAAGTGGGTAACATTTTCACTTTGCATTTGTGGGGTTTTGTGTTCGAATCAGGTGTCAGGTTCCAGTTATTCTAAGGCATTTGGTCATTTCCTAATAACTCCAGGAAAATGCCGCGTTTTTACCGTAAAATAACTACGGCTGCTTCACTTTACACCCTTTTCCATCCTTCATGTACTCGTACCGTAGTTCTAGTGCATAGCCTGCATAGTTAGTAAAACTTCTTATGTTAATTAATAATCAAGTCAGTCAAATGCTTACTGTTATAAACAAGAGTTTGAGGAATAAATATCATAAGTGGGCACCAGTTTGTAGCTGAAAGTGAAGATAATGTAAAATTCAATTCTGACAAAATTGGAAGTGGCAGATGTTCACTAGTGCAGCTGTGTTCACCCTATATTGGAAACAACCCCTATAATTTCTCAAGCTTCACATCTTTGTGTTCAGAATTGTGACATGGTTCGTTCCGCGGAACAAGGCAATTTGGACGTTACGCTTGGACGAACCCGAAATTCTGTTTCCTTAATTTAGGAATAGTCTGGGCTAGTATCATTCTGACCCAAAGCCGTACGTGACTTTTCCAACGTCTCTCGCTAATGACATTTTGCTAGCAGGGAATTTTCAATTTATTTTAACTAACCGTAATTATGCGGTGTACCCTACCTGTACCAACGGCCTGACCAATCACAGAATTCGAAGGTTCATTTTTCAGAAACGTCACTTCCGGAATACGTACGTAATACTCATGTGATGGATACATGAGTTCTGACGGTACTCATCAGTCTGTCAACTACTGAGGGCGGTTGGTTATGCTGCTTGTGTTACCGAGGGGAGACATACGCCTACAAGTAGGTACTCAGAAACTCATGGCCGTCTACAACGAGAATGTGTCGTACACACCTATAAGTTCACCCAAGAACAGGCGACGAAGGCCCAGAGGAGGAGTAGAGGTATAGTTCTACTCTTTCTTTAACCTTGGCGCTAGGTTGGGGGTGGGTAATCAGCGCCACGCCCCGGCCGTTTTGCCCTGGGAAAGAGACCCGGTACTCATTGTATAGGTGGATGGGTGAGTCCCAGAGCATGTACCGCCGTAACTTTAGTAAATCACTAACAATTCATTGTGGAATCACTGAATGCAATCTTTCCTACAGAACCTACTTCATTTTTCGCCGGAGCGTATCCCATTAAAGACAATGGCGAAGGCGTCCGTGCCTTGATTTCTTGCAGCTAAGCCATTCATCTGGATATCTCACCCACCCAACCACCCACAGTTTAACATGGCTTCCATTCCCGCTTTTTGGGATGCGCAAGGTGAGGACAGCAGAAGTTACGTCAATAGCAGTGGGTCTCGAACGCGGGCTCATTGCGGACGGCTGCAAGTGACTACCTTATTGACACTCTTTTGAGTTTTCTGTTTCTGCACTGATTGCCCGGATGTTTCATAGGACTTGTTTGAATGCTTTGCTTAATAATTGGAAATAATCTTGTCTGCATGTTTGTATTTTACTTACCTTAGTGGCTCTTTTAGTAACTCAGACTATGTGACGGCGAATGTGTGGATAATGAATAACGAGGTATAAAGGATTTGAGGTAAAAAACCAAATTCCAGCTTTTGCCTTGAAGGACGGATAAAAACCACCAGAAACCGTTATGATGGCCGGTTAGCTGATCTAGATTCGAAACGAGCGCCTCCCAGTTTCGAGTCAGAACCGTCACTGCTGGTGCCAGGTTTCTGAGAAAATATGAACAATTTCCCCGCCTTGCTGTCAGTCAGAGGCTGGCATCTTATAGCCACCGCTCGGATATGCTGACATTTATGCTACAGTTAACGTGAGCAAAGTATAAGATGTTTTACGGTGTGTAATGACACTTTTATATGCATAAACTACAGGGGGCGGAACAGCCTTGTTTTATAGACCTGTTAGACGCGAGGGGAATCAGAAGAGCAAGAAACGTGTAATATCAGAAGCGGTTGTATCTTACAAAGCCTTGTTCTACTTTACCACCCTCCTGCGACACCAACTACCCAAGTTACCCTATGCATTTAAAAGAGTTGCACGGCAGGCAAAGCCTGGTTGAGCCTTCTTGACGGATCCAATAATGAATCGCTGGAACACGCTCAACCAATTGCCACATCGTGTTCCTTATTAACTTCTTAGCTGGCTGACTTCTGTACGTTCTTTTTGCAAAGCGCACAAAAAGAAAGCTTGTTGGGGAGTCGTTTTCGTCGGCTTGCTTGTTTGCGAAACTGCCGAACGGATACCAGTTACATTTTTCGGTCGAATGTACTCTTGGTTCATACAGTTTTAATCCAACGCCAGACAAGAAGTGATGGAAAATAGACATACTCATTTTCTGAAAGGTTTATTGTGTAAAGAATTAGGAAAAAACGCGAAATTCAATAATATATGTGGATTGTTATATTCTAAATATATATGTATATATATATATCATTAAAACCTTAAACTTTTAAATGTTGTATTGCCGTCTACACAGTTCTGGTTGTTTAGTTGGTATGTACTCGTCACATTAGGCCACATGTTTCGACCGTCATGCTGTTATATTAAGGCCGTTACAAATGCACAAGAATATGAATGTGTTTTCAACTAGGTGTAGATACTACCAATCTATGTAGCTGAAAATCACTTCACATTCTGGTGTATTTTGAATGGCAGGAAGATGATCGCATGACAGTCGAAATATGTAGCCTAATGTGAATAAATACTTACAACTAAATAACCAGAGTTGTGTAGATGGAAATATCAACAATTTTTAATCCCTGAATTTCAACACAACAGGTTGCATTACATCAAAGCTTTAAGCGTTCATGTTTTGTTGACTGTACATCTCAATATATTCGTGCAAAAAAAAAATCAACTTGATGCACAACTTATCCGTAGTATATTTCGTCAAACTCTACATGTTTCTGGCGTATCTAGGCCCATCATCAGGAGCTACAACCGTTTGTATACAACATTTGGTAATTATTGTTCTTTTCAGATGACTGTCTCTTTTCCTGGATGGATTGGAATTCCATCCAGAGTAACAGACGAAATATACTATGAATATGTTGTGCATTAAGTTGGTTTTTCTTTACACGATCTTAAGCTTTTTTTTTTTAATATAATTCGATGTGGTGAATAGGCCTACTTAATTTAACACCAGCGAATAAATTTGGACCTTACATAATGTGATATCCATACTCTGTTTACTTCTTCTGCAGAAGATTTATACTTGAAACAAATTGAACTTAACGGTGTTTGGAGGCACAGCACAGCAAATGAAGTGTTTGAAACTCTATGTACTGCAACTAGAGCAAGCGCTTTATATATATATATATACACATATATATGCGTAAAAAGCGTGAAATTTTCGTAGACAAATTCAAATGTTGTTGTCTGCATAGACTTTATCGTAGCAATTTGTTGAATGTAAAGTTTGAAGGACGTTGCAAGTTGATACCTTCCTTTCTTTCTTTCCTTCTTTCTTTTTCTCTGTCTTTCTTTTTCCTTGACAGCGCATCACACCTGCTTCAAGCCATGACAGAGATTTAAAAGTGTGGTGACAGAAATTATCTTTCCCTTCGCGTGAAAGTTGAAGACAAGGTCAGTGAGCAGACACTATTCTGTTCTTGAGAGCAACTGCCAAGACGACGCCACTCAGCTGAAAGCCCTACAAAACTGTCGTCTCTTCTGAATGGAATCTGAAGCTTCAACACACCTACAAGTGTTTTCTTATAGATGGAGTAGCACTGTAATTGTGTTGGTTAACAAAAGACTATTTTTTACTAAGGTAATAACATCTTTTTACAAACCAGCCTTCAAGATCTTCACTGACTGTGAGACGAGATGGTAAAACAGCACTGGGATTTCTGAGAGTTCATGTTTAATAGTAGTATATAAATTACTGTTTACACACAACGGAAAATCACTAGCACTTCTGAACGTGAAACCTTCTTATGTTTTATAATCCAGTATTCAGTGGGAAGATTTTCACTTTACAAGAGAATATCCTCAGAATTATGGCTGGTGCACGACTCAGAACCTCTTGTAGAAGTATATTTCAACAACTAGATATTTTACCTGTTCCATGCCAGTATATATTTTAATGATCTTCATTATCAATAGTCAGGAAATTTTTCAAACAAATTCATCTATATACAATATTAATGCAAGGAAGTAGCATGATCTTTGTAAACCAAATCCAAACTACCTTCTTTTCAAAAGAGTACATTCTATGCTGGCATAAAAATTTTCAACCGTTTACCGCCTACCGTAACAATCCTTAAGAATGACACAGCAAAATTTAAAGCATATCTAAGAAAATACCTATATAAACACTCATTTTACTCTGTAGAGTAATTTTTTATGTGAAAAGATGACCTATAATGCTGTTTTTGTAATATGTTTGTAGTATTTTACACTGTAAGTTTGTATATTTGTGTACTCATGACTTGTTTCACATCTTTATGACACACTATGGATCCATGGAATATGTGTGTGTGTATCCACTACCATACCAGTCAATCAGGTTTCAGGATTTGCATTGATTTTTATTACTCAGTTGCTCTTTCTATATTGATATTTATGTTAAGGGCATTTGTGTCCTAACAACAGGACAATGTTGTATGGTACTGAAATAAAAACAGTAATGCTCAGTGTTGTCAGTTAGGAAGACAAGTATGATTCTCACTTCTTTTCATTCAGCTTGGAAACCTACTTTACTGCAATAATGGGCCTATCTGTGAACAGCTGGAGAAGGTCAATACTTCTTCTCCTTTCCCTCCTCCACCTTCTTTGCCTCATTCTTTTTTCAACTTGAAAGGGTATTTGTTGCTGCAAGATCGTACCAATATCCTATATTTTTAAAACTGATATTTTCATTTGCCAGGAATAACACTGGCGATATAAGGAATATGCTAGGCTAGGCAGGGCTAGGCTAGGCTAAGCGTGTGGGATTGTTTTTCTCCACACCATCCAAACTGGTTCTGGGGCCCAGTTGGCCTTCTAGGCAATTGGTACCGGGGCTTTCTTCTTGAGATAAAATGACCAAGGTGTGAAGCAGCTGCTTACCCCATCTAGTGTTGAGGTTAAAATGACTGGATCTGTGCCTCTGCACTACTGTATGCTTTCATGGTCTGCACAGGTACAACATTACCTTTACCGTATTGATGTAGGTGGATGATCAATAGAGCACTCTGGTAATCAAAGTGATCAGGGACATCACTCTTTCAGGTGCGCCTGCAGGATGGTTAATTGAGAACTTTCCTTCTCTCCTCTAAACACACACTTGTGTGGTCAGTCATTGTTGTTTCTCATCATATAACACTCCATGCTTAATTTTTGCTGCACCAGACCTGCAGGAGTTTTAACAAGCGAAGAAAGAACCTACACTTTAATATTTCTGTTATTCAGTAAACCATTGCCGAATAAATTATCCCAACATTGGCACAGTAACCTCTCACAAAAGGCTGTTTTGTCATTACACGGTTGAAAATTATTAAAAGTGTGGGAGGAAAAAATTTGCCAAAAGCCGAAAAATTTGAATACAGGCAGAGATCTTGGGTGGTTACTGACTGAACCTCTGTGGAAGCTGGCTGTTTGGTGCTAAAGTGTATGTCTTGTATGTATTTCAAACAATGTGGTGTGGGTGGGGTTCGTAATTGTCACCTTCTTGTAAACCTGTTGTTCCTATAAGCATTTTGTCCAACATGTCTTGTCAAAAAAGCTGTGATCATTTCTCCTAACCCCCACATTGGATGATGTATCACTGTATTTGAATGAACCATGTGGGCCTGAGAGGGTTATGTAACACACATGTCTTGACCATCATGTCATCATTGAAGGAAGTTCACAATGCACATTTCCGGACAAATTAGCTTCTTGATTGTAAAGCACAGTGTTTATCCCCATGACATTTAATAACACACACCTTTACAGCACTCCAACTTACGACTATGCGCCAAATCCAGACAAACAATGGATCCTGCAAGTAACAAATAGGATGCAGCCCATTCACCGACAGTTCACTGACCTGCTGATGACCAAGCGGTTGCAGACATTGCAAAGTGTCGATGAAGCAGTTGAAAAGGTCAGTATTATTTAATATTAAAATATTTCTTCTAGTTATGGTATGACAAAACTAGCTATTTTAAATCCAATAAAGAATCTATAATCCCAGATTATAGTATTCAAAATTATTTTTAACAATTATCTGACATTCTTGTGTCACAGCAATAAGTACAGCAATAAGGACATGGCAGTAAGTGATGGATATTTGATATAAGAGAACTATAAAAGCTGTACAGAATAACAGTGAAATCTTTTAAGTTTTGTTCATCAGCATCAGTAAAACAATATCTGTTTTCTTCAAAAGGTACCAGTAATATCTCTATTGCCAGCTTTCCTATAACAAAATATGAAAAAAAGAGTTTGTCATGGAGCACATCTGTTGACCTGTAATATTACTTAACAGACTTAAATTAAATTTGGTAATGACAATGCCAACTGAAAATTCTTAGATGTGTTTTTTTGGTATGGCACTACTTTACATGAAATTCAAATGAAACGTATCAGAATTGTGAAAAATTGTATATTAAATGAAACAGGTAGACCCCACTTGACGTAAAATTTACAGCTCATTAAAATCTATGACTTTAGTTGGGAACATGTTTTAATAATGTGTATAATATATTCAGCGCCATTTAAAATGGTTTTCACCCCCTGCCCTCATGATCAATTTAATTTCCTGTGACTACATATTTACAACATAAAATAATTCTAATAACAGATGTTATTGTCAGTTTTGTGTAGTGCTCTTATAAAAGTACTTTATTCCTGCTTTCTTATATCCCACCCCCCAAATTTTGCCACTCAGAGTTAACCACCTAGTTTGTCTAGTGGGTTGTTCTAATCCTAAGTGTATTCAGTGAAATGTATGGCTATTTCTTCTGGCATATTCTGTAATTTGTCATTCAGATTCCTCTGACAGTATGTCATGCAGTGCTCTGTAAATTCATTAGTTGTAAAACTGTCAACTAACCAGCCGAACAGCATTGATTATAAGCCAAGTCTGAATATTATTGGTGGGGGTTGGTACAGTAAGCATGACCATTATTTTTTACATTGTCCATATTGTGCTTTTCCAAACATATCATTTTTAAAAACTAGATCGCTATCTGAAATATCATGTTGGTGAAAACTTGAAGTGATGGACAATTTCAAAATTATGTTGCTGCACAGATTTGCACTTTTAGATTTATCAAGAATTGAAAGAGCTTGGAGAGCTGGACAACACATACATTGTCTACACATCAGATCATGGATACCATCTGGGACAATTTGGCCTTGTGAAGGGCAAGTCGTTTCCTTTTGAGTTTGATGTGAGAGTTCCATTCCTTGTACGGGGCCCAGATATTGAACCTGGCACGATGTGAGTACAATAAGTAAAATTTTCTGTATTTTAGGTTCCCAGAGTTTACTTTGTATTTCAAATCAGCTGACATATAAAAGTATTCCTTTGCTTATTGTTTTGTGATAAAAGTGTGATGTACAGTTCTTCTTGGAACATTGAATTTCAGCATTGATGATATCGTTCTGAATTTGGACATCGCTCCAACATTCCTGGATATTGCTGGAGTGGAGACCCCTGCTCATATGGATGGCAGATCATTTCTTAAACTGCTGCATCGCAAGTAAGTATGTTATTAAGGTGTCTTCAAGCACTTCCCTTTACGTTTCACAGCTGAAATTGCATAACCATTTCTCTTTTCTTTTATGTGTGTCACATACCCTGTCCAATTCCTCTTGCTTGATTTTAATATGCTAATAATATTTTTGGAGGAGTACAGATGAAGGACTTCTTCATTATATGAGTACAGTGCTCTTCAGCTTCCTGTTGTAAATTTTAAGGTTACTAATAGTAATGCAGTGATATTTTAACAGTAGTATTTGGTTTATAGATTTGTACTAGCTGAAGCCAGACTTATAATTTATTTTAGCACTGTATTCTTAAATATGAAGAGAGAGAAGGAACCATTTCAGTGGAAAATACTCTCTGGAATAAGGTTAAATGGATGGTACACATGTTTACTAACTGTATGCAGTAACAATGCACAAAACAATTTAGTTTAACAACAACAACAACAACAATACATAAAGTGAAGTACATTGTTGCTGCAGAGTGAGTGATGATGCCGCCTGCTCAGCAGTACTCAGTCTGGTGATAAAAAATTCTCTCTCTGCTACTAGTGCATATTTGGTAAAATTCCTTTTGATTTTTCAGTCCCAAACATGGCCCAATGTCAGCAAGAAGAAAGAAATTTAAATGGCCCGACACTTTTCTAATTGAGAGGTAAGTTGTATTATAATATTCTGTTGAATCAGTGTATTGCCTGTATCATAGATGTTCCACTTGCAAAACACCCAAGTTCATGAAGCTTTACCAGTCACAGTTATTGTGTAGTATAAATCAAGTGGTAACGTTATGTACAGGTCACAGTCCTCCTCCAGAAGCTCAGTGAGTTAAGATATTTTATACCCTTTTGTGGAATCTAAAGGTTGATTTCATTGTACTTAAAAGCCTACAACACTGGACACTGCCCTCATCAAGTTGATTCTATTGCATGCTTTTACATATTTCTTTAACCTTAATTTTAATATTAGTCATTTCAGTATTGCTGATGGAAGTTATGTGTATGTACATACGTATTTATTATTTATTTATATATTTATTTATTTATATGTATGTTTATTATTTATATATTCATATTTTATCTTTCATTTGATTAAAATCTTGCAGTAGTGGGAGGCGTGAAACACCTGAAACAATTGAATCCAAGTTACATTTATTGAAACCTCAGCATCAAGCGACGCTGAACAAAATTGCTGCAGGGTCTATGAGTGAAGAGAACAGCAATGAGACTAGCAGTTTTGCCACACTTGGAACAACAGTTGAACCTCTTACAAGCCACTATCCAGAATTTTCAACAGCTGAAACTGGTCTGAATGAAACGTCAAATGCTTTGCATATTCCTGATCTAGGCTCATCGTTGGATGGAATTGCTGTGTTAGCCCGTAAGTAAATTGCCAGACTAAGTATGATTGCCAGAATTGCATATGGAGTCAAGATATCTCAGTTGTATAGTGATAAGACCGTGGGGAGGATGACCAAAGAATCAGGGTTTGATCCCTAGCAGTTGCAAGAGATTTTTCACTTTCCTCTAATGCCCAGACTGGCTCTGGGGCCCACTCATGAAGTCTTTTTTCAAGGGGGTCAATCAGCTGGGGCATGGAGCTGATCACTCATTTATATGTAGTGCGAAGGCCAAGGTTAAGAATATGTGGAGGGGGTTGTTTTACTTCTTGACATTTTGAACTGCTATGACAGTGTAATGTAAGTGACAGGTGAATGAAATTTTAGTACGGAGTGCTGGTGGACTGATACTGACAGGAGAAAACTGAAGTACCCAGATACCAACCTGCCCCATTGCCACTTTGCCCACCATTAATGACACATGGACTAGCCTGCAATTGAACCTGGGCCCCTTTGGTGAGAGCCTGTTGTGTAACAACTTGCGCAATGACATATTCAAGAATGTGTGGGGCTATACCTCGATTTTCCCATACATCTTCATGATGTAATGCTTAATGAAGCAAAAGGACAACTTCACCTTTATCATTAACAAAATTTTATAACATAACGTAAGACCAGTGAAATTAAATTTCTATGGAAATTACTGGTGACATATAAGAATCTATTTATGCCAGGGATTTGCAAATTTTTCAATTATCTAGGTTCCACCTCCAAATTCTTTGTGCAGTTTCCATCATGGGGACCCAAAGTTCTGGATTGACCTGTAAACCTCACTAGCATGTGGTGCTTTCTGGTAGGTTCATGTAAACAGTTACACATTTTTGTATGTGCAGTATTAAAAAAAACCCTGCAATAATTATGCCGAAAATATTAGGTGCCACTGTACAAAATTTAGTCATCCAGGTGCCTGGGATTTGTGCATCCCTGACTTATACCATCTTAGTACAAGTCGTGTGTACTAAGGTGGTATAGATTCTTAATTGTGAATAATGCAAGGTAAGAAAATGTACAATTTGAACATGATGTGTGACATGATATTATAGAATGATTATTCTCATAACTCACCTGTTTGGCATGCTGTTTTGTCATGTTGATATTGGTCATATCATAATGCTCAAATGTTCCATTGAAATAAGTTGTCACTTTTTAAGGAAACTAACTACAAGCTGCTCTCTAAAACTCTAAACAAAATATTTACACATTCTTTTCCTTTCCACTGTGTTGTGCATACAGAATGGCTGTGTTTCTCTTTGTAGCTGGCTTACTACACTTGGCTAAGAACAATGAGCAAATTTGCAGTATGTTGTATTCCTTTAAAAAAAACTGATTTTTTACTTCCCTCTGTGTGGATTTTTAAATTTACCTGTACATGTGTATAAAGATTAAAAATTTGTACTCTGTAATGGTCACTGTCACCACGGTATGGCACGTCTCAGGTTGCAGATAGAGGAGCGGCCTCCGATGGAGGGTAGCTGCGAATAAATTGAATAAGCAGTCGCGGACGGCCGACAAGGGGTGGTCCTCCGGCTTGGGGGTTGGGCGAGATGCTAACAACCCCTCCCTGTAAAATATTAATGTTAAGAAACACTCACATGCGGGATTTGCGGATGCTTGTGAGTGCAGTAATGAACCTTCAGGTTCTGTGAAATGCGAGGAATTTCTTGACTAGCTGCAAACCAGTTAGCTTCTCAAGAAGGACTCTGCACCATGGAGTAAGTAATGGAGTAAATGGTCACTGAGAAGAATGACTGTGTTGTGAAACACTGTTTCTCTGGAAAGAATAATCGCCTATTCTAGCCCATGAAAAACTATGCCTTTTCATTTATTGATTCTTTGTGGAACTGGTGTAATGCTGCTTTGAGTTTTACACCTGCAGCAAATCCCCATTTGTCTCATACCATGATGATAATTCAAGAAACCATATGTGTTGGAAACTTGTTGTACACAAATTCAGAACTTCAGGCTTGAAGGTATATTGCAACATGATGGCTCTGCTACCCACCTATTATTCATGTCAGAATTCAGGTTTAATATGGTATCCACTGCATGAAACTGGAATAGCAGGGCACAAGTAATGGTACACATTATGATTATATTACCATTTTTATTATGTTTACTCAGAGATACTGCTTTTGTTACACTTACAACAATTCTTCAAGGTGTTGGAGTATAGGGAATTGCAAACACTTTGGTGATGGAAAGTAAATAAAGCATGCCAGTCTTGTATATGATCTGTATACAATAATCAAGAAACAGAATGGCACAAAGGCAGCAATTATCTATATGAGAAAAGAGACAGAAGTTGTGAGTGTAAGTGGAAACTATTAATACTGTAGCATATGTGTTATGTAATTGAATTGTAGTATAAAAAGAAGTTTGTTTTGGTATGAACATGTAATAGTCATTTATGGTTCCTATCTTGCACTTGTATCTTATAATCTCCTAAATCTTGTGGCCTCAAGGGCCTGATTTACAGCTTGATAACCAAGTATTACCAGTGGTTCCATCTGGAGGAGTGATCAACAAGCTGGAACGCATTGCACTTGAATGTCAGAGCCCTGAGTACCAAGCCCCATGTAAGCCAGGACAGAAGTGGCAATGTGTCACAGAAGGAAACAGGTAACCAATATTGACATATTACATCTTATATGTCAGACAGCCAAATCAGAGAGTTGTAATATACAGAGTATTATTTCCAGGTGGCGCAAACATAAATGTAAATTCCAAGGTACAATTTATCCACGGGGAGGAAGCAATGGAAGGAGAAAATGTACCTGTTTTACTCCTTCTGGCCTCTTTTACACAAGACTGGAACCAGATGAAAGACGAATGCAGCGGCAGTTTCTTAGGTATGTCCAATAAATTATAACTTGCTTAGTGAAGAGAGTTTCATCATGACTTCAGTTCTGACATTTACAAGACATTGGCTAATTTGACAAATAAGATATGCCCTAAATGGATTTTCTGTTTCCATATTTTCTTACAAGGTGGCTTACCAAATCATGATATTTTTGTGGAAGCCCAATAATAAAAGGCAGCAACTATTTTGTGGTAGGTGATGAAAACTATTACTTTGTTGCCAAGTATAGGCCAGATGTAATTATTGTACTGTAGTTAACAGGAAAGAGAGTAGTAAAATACTGCAGCAAGTATATAAACTCTCTGATGGTATCTACTGATTCTGTGTGCCCATAGCCTGTACTAATAACATGCAGGAAACTTCTGAAATACCCCTTTTATAATACTGAATTAATACTTACCTGATTTGTCAACAATCATAAATGCTCAAAGAACACATCCTTCCTCCTTTGTAAACGTCATAATGATACTGTGGATATCAGTATGTGTATCACATGCTGATGATTGTTCAACACATTTATAGTACACTTTGCATGTATTTGTTTTCCCCAGTTGTTTAGTAATGATATGTGTGTTAGGACTGCCTTGCATCTGCTGACACTTGTGTGGTTGTAGACAACCAAATTTTTTATTGATTGGTTATTCGGGGATCACCACAAGGAGGCAGTCAACTTCATTCTCCCTGTACTTCAAACTTGCTTGCACTTTTCCACAGTACTGTAGACTTTGTCAGTTTACATAACCAGCATGCTGTCTTGCAGCTAAGTGTAGTACATACCAATGCCACACATAAGGGGTGTTCACTCAAGTGAACCTGTACATGCTGATGCTGTCATGTAAAATCTAGATATAACCATCATATGAAGCTCAAAGCAGAAGTATTGCCATTTACAAAACTGAGGTTAGGTCCTTTGTGGATGTCCCAAGTAGAGCTACCTATTAAAGTTCTCTGTATCTGAAGGTAATTAAACTTAAAGTTTACTATAAACAGATGAAATAAAAAGACAGTCAGTCACAACTATATTGGACAATGTTTATTGTCTAATGTGCTACATGTTTTGACTTATTTGTAAGCTGTCGTCAGGCACAGGTTAAAAATATGTGAGAACTCTTTACATACAATATATTTATTGATCAAAATGACTGAGATCTCAGTCTAATGGATTTAACGGGTTATTATTGTATACCTAAAGCTGTAAAGTGTTACTATTTAATCAGTTGTGTATTTTTTTAACCTGTGCCAGATGATGGCTTACAGATAAGCCATAACATGTTATACATTAGACAATAAATGTTGTCCAGTTAGGTTGTGAATGAGTGTCTAGTGATTTCATCTGTTTATACTTGCATCACAATGGGATGTCTTATTCTAAGATACAAAGATTTCTGTCTACAGGACTGTGATACCATGTGATTGGTAGGTAAGTGCGAATGCTCAGAGGAACCTGCCGCCTCCATCCTCAAGATGTAAACCAGAAGATTGTATTCTTAATATTTACTGCTGTAAGAACCTCAAATCTTGTATTATTGAAATGTTCCTATTGCAGGGGACATGTAAACAAAGACCTTAAAGATTACCGTCCAAAGTTTCTGCGAACAGTCCAGATGAAACAGTCTGCAGCAGAAGTGGATTTACCAGACTTCCTGCGACTGGCTTCAAGTATGGTAGATTCAGCAACAATGGCAGACCTATTTGCTCGCTATAATGGTGAAAATGTACGCAAGGCAAACAGGAGAGGGAAACGTGATGCATTGGAACATGTCACTGACTCCATAATGAAAGACATTCAGAAGGACATTGAGAAGGAACTGAATGGTTTGCAGGTAGGTATCAAGTAATTATAAACAAAGAGACAGTTTGTTTCTCTACAGTTATTTTAAAATTGTTTGTGTGTAGATGTACATTTTGCTGGGTACATATTACTGGGTTTTACAGCACCACTGTTTGTTCACCACAATTTGTGGTGACATATTGAGGGTTGTGCATGTACAATTACTGTATGATAGGAAATTTCTGTCCAGAGACTTTCAAAGGCACTAAATGAGGGTGATACTATGGTGGGGACAGCAGGAGCACTCTGTCAAATTTTATCTGTAGTCTGATATACATTGGTTCATTAAACCCTCTATTGTACTTTCTTGATGTTTATTTGAACATTCATTGTCACCTGAAATACTGAGTGAAATGTGCTGTATGTTCAGTAAATCCTTCTGACACTGTATACTTACCACTAGAAAAGCCCATAGGATTTCTCTGAATTTAATTAAACTACATGGCTCAATACACAGTAGAGACAGAACCCTTTGAAAAGCACTGAAGGTGGCTGTTTAAATATATTTGTACATAAATATATATAACACAAAAATGTGTGAATGAGTGAATGAATGTATGAATGCACAAATGAAATAAATAACTAATTAGATTACTAAAAATTAATAACATCCAAATATAGTGCTACTTTTAAAATTCTAATAAATTAAAATTAAAACATAAGGTGAGCTAGAATAGTGCAGTTTGTACAGTGGTGAGGCTATGGGCTGAATGACTGAGGACTCTTGTAAACAAAACCTATGTGCCCATCATTATGAGAAACAACTGTATTTATGTGACACTTGGTACTTGTTATTCTGTGTGGATGACAGGGTGGAATTCTACCCTGCATACCAGACAGTCCTCCACGCAGAATAACAAGTACCAAGTGTCGCATAAATACAGTTGTTTCTCCTGATGATGGGCACATAGTCACCCAAAACATGTAGAGAGAAGAAATTATTAAGCATACTAAGAAAAAGTGTGCACCAAGTTGGCTTTATTTATAAGATTATACAGGGATGCATGGTCAACAAAATATAAAATTCAACTAAGGACTCATTTGATTCTTGGCAGGGGCAAGATATTTTGCCCCTCATTAGAGCATTCAGCCTGGCTCTGTATCCTATCCAACCTCCTGTCCATTGTGCACTGGGGATCTTTCTCCAGGTGTAAGTGACTGGGGCTTAAAGCTGACCACTCATGTGGATCTAGTGCAGAGGTTACAAATGAATAAAACCATATCCCTCCACTCTTATATGTCTTCATGGCATGCACAGTGTCAGCTTTACTTTTTTTTACCTTTACCTTTATGTAAAACATGGATTTATTGAGTTCTTTTTTCACTGCTACTGCTATACAGTTTTAAAGGATACTACAGGTGGTATATTACACTTAGTATTCTTAGTTGTGGGAGCACCCACATAGCCACCTTCTAATTCACCGCTTAGCATCACAGCACGCAGCCAGTGCAGGAGCACCCACATAGCCACCTTCCAATCCACCGCTACGCATCACATCACGTAGTCAG
>Ga0123355_10004264_pt1 | contig 20792 bp, 19 predicted proteins | sample TergutEmb28metaG_3_FD_89872 | JGI IMG/M metagenome (GOLD analysis project Ga0123355, IMG submission 89872) | Embiratermes neotenicus P1 segment gut microbial communities from Petit-Saut dam, French Guiana - Emb289 P1 | ecosystem: Host-associated > Arthropoda: Insects > Digestive system > Gut ...
GAGTACTAGATGTTAAGTTGCAGCATATGGTTTTCTGCACCCAGTTTGTAGATGGGTGGCGGTCCTGAGAGCCGCTGCGTAGGTCGTGTGTCCGGTGTGGAAGGTGCCGTGCGTCGCACGGCACCTTCCACACCGGACACACGACCTACGCAGCGGCTCTCAGGACCGCCACCCATCTACAAACTGGGTGCAGAAAACCATATGCTGCAACTTAACATCTAGTACTCCTGATGATGGGCGTATGCGCCCGAAACATGTCGAGCTAAAGAAACCTCAATAAATTACATTGTTACATCAATTTGGCATTTCACTTTATTTCATGATATTCTTAACACCCAAAGGCAAAGCAACTGCACTGCACCACATTGCATTTTAACTGGAATGTATCGGGTACGGATCGTAAAGTCTCAATGGTGTGGCTTCCCACACCGCTGCCATTGGCAAGGTCAAAGCCTTTCCCGCGAGTCGACGTCAGTACTTGACGCGGATTGGCCATAGTTTAGCGAAACTTTCGAACGATACAACCCAGCGTTTTTGCCAACTTGTGTGCGCTTGGGCGTCGGAGTGCTAGCCCTTGGTTGGCAGTTGCATTGTGAGCGTACTGCAAACGTACCGAGGTTATGAATACGTGGATATTTACCTCCACTTACCACGTTTTATGGCACGGTGTTTAGAGGCTTAATGTTCTATGCAGAATCCTGCATGTTCTCCAGTCTACCTGTTCCGACACGACGTGCGCGGTATAACGAAGGGCGTCCTGGAATGCCTTCCGGTGTTGGCGTGGCGGTGCGGTCGGTTGAGGACTTCATGAAGTATTTATTGTTGCTGTAGGTAGAGTGAAGTAAGAAATTAGTAAAAGCAACATGTTCACAAAGGTCTCTTTACTGCCGCAAACTCGCTCCGTTCCGCAGGTCTCGTAAAAGGTTGGGGGGAATGGGAAACTGCGGGCTTTCTTGGCGGTACGGAGAGTGGGGAGGGGTAAGGCTCTGCATTATGCGGTACGGTGCCGACGTTTCGTAGGAAACCCTTGGATATTTGTAGGTTAGGCAGCAGGGTCGACCCAGACGTCAGTAGATGTCAACCCAGGTACATGGCGTGTCACATCCCAGAAGCCCGTCATTTTAGTAGGCCAATCAGTTACGCGCCGATCACGAAACGACCGAGCAGCTGGTTGTGCGCTGGGACGGAAACGTGATACAGCGTGAGGAGCAGTCTGCTGCGCGCGCGCGCGCGCACACACACACACACACACATGTATATATTTATATATATATATATATGTGTGTGTGTGTTACATATCAATCCTAAGTGTTAGTGGCCTTGGATATGAAGCAAGTGAATAACCATTTTTTTATTCCCGTAACTATCAACTATCAGTAGCTGTACACATGCAGCGCACATATGCTACAGAAAAAGTATATTATTTAACATAGAAAATAATGAACAGTTACTACAGTTACGGTCTTTGTGAAATTATATAAAGTGAAGATATAATAATTTGATATATTCATGTACAAAACCACATATCATGTTATTCCGCACATCACGTGTCTACATTAGCAGTTCCGGTATTTTCCCACGGAATAAAAAGCTTTATGAATTAAATATTTTTTTCAGTTATAGTAAATGTAGAATGATATGTAGATGCTTTTTAACAAGATGAGCAGTGTGGGGCGCACTCGTGCAACCTATGTTGCAGTGGTAAAGCAAAGAGTATGACATATTCCGAGTGTGTGTTTGTAGCCTTAGGTATCCAGCATGCAATGCACATGCACTATACTGTCATCTGTGGCCTGTCTGGCTGTACAGTATTTTCACACATGATCTCATCATAAACAGCACAGTTTAAAAAAATAGTGTTTGAACACAAAATGTGTGTTTTGATTTTCTCTATGACTTTTGTGTGAACCATTTCTCATTCTAAGAAGAACTGAGTGATATATGATCATAAGAACACGTTCTTCACTTGATATACCCCTCATTCTTGACAGATTTTCATGAAATTTGAATTTTCTCAACAGATTTTCAGAAACTATTGAAATCACATTTCATGAAAATCTGTCCAGTTGGAGCCGATTTGTTCCATGTGGATGAACGGAGGGACCAACAGACGGACAGACATGGCAAAGCTAATAATAGCTTTTCACTTTTTTGCAGATATGCCCAAAAGAAGCACGGTGGGCTGTGTTTAATATGCAAATGTTCTCTTGAAAAATCTGCAAATAAATAAGTAGCAAAATAACCAAACAACAAACAGAGTCGCATTGTAATTGGCAATAATGTGTATAGAACACAGTAGTAGTGGTGTGTATTTTTACCTGCACAAGAGATAAACAATTCATAGTGCAACTGAAGTGATAATTTGTTCCAGCAACAGACATCTTTAAACTGAACACATTTCACAGTACATGTTAACATTATAGTGTGAGACATCAAAGGAAAGTACATAACATGCAGAATATATGGACATTTTGTGAAGTTTTACATAAAAGAGTAAATTTTGTTGTGTGTAAGGAGCTAAATGATTTGTGCGGGTGATAAAATCGAGAAGAATGAGATGGGCTGGGCATGTGGCGCGTATGGGTGAGGAGAGGGGGGTGTATAGGGTCTTGGTGGCGAAACTGGAGGGAAAGAGACCACTGGGGAGACCTAGGCGTAGATGAGCGGATAATATTAGGACAGATCTCCAGGAGGTGGGATGTGGTTATATGGACTGGATTGGGCTGGCCCAGGATAGAGACAGGTGGCGGACGTTTGTGAGTGCAGCAATGAACCTTCGGGTTGTGTGAAATTCGGGGGATTTCTTGACTAGCTGCAAATCAGTTAGCTTCTCAAGAAGGACTCTGCACCATGGAGTAAGTAAGTAAGTGTGTATTGAGTTTGTTGTATTCATAATTTTCTTTTTGAGTCCATGTGGTCACAAAATGTACTAGTGTGTTGTTGCACTAAAAGTTGTTTAGCAATCCTCATGGATTGGTGGTTGCTAGCATCCTCACTGAACATGAAAGCGGGTGCTCTAAGCTGACGGCGTGTGCTAGTGCTAACGTGAGTGTCTTCTTGTTGCAGAGTTTGACGTTTACCAGGTGGCGATGGTGGAACAACTGCACCAGAATGACCAGGCCCAGGCGGCAAGCGTCGGTGGCCTGGTGTTTGAGGATGATGAACACAACACACACACATTGCAGTCACTCAACAAGATGCGCAAGAACAGGCACTTCTGTGACGTCATTCTGCATGTACGTACTGCTGTAGGACGTTGTGTGGAGTTGTTGTTATGGAGGGTCCAGCACCCGTTTGCCTTTGTAATGAGACATATTGCTTTCAGCTTGTTTAATGTGTAAGGCTTGTGACATGTAATCAACAACATGATTGTCACATGTGATGCGTGTCTTTGAGCTGACGTAAAGTATTTTGCATATCTTCTTTAAATAGGGTGAGTAAAAACCTAAGTATCAATGTAAGTAGGCCTGCCTTCAACTAACGTGTGTGAGCCCCACGTCACAACTCATCCAAATAGTGGTGAACACTGCCTGCCGTCATGTCAGTTCGTCAGAGGGACTTGTTAAAGCACTTGATGTGTAGAACATTCGTACTGGATCGTATATTTTTGTATTTGCTGAACTAAAAAAGTGTTTAATATTTTAAATACCCTCATAGCCAAATACGAACACACGTAGGGAAACACCCTTAGAAATTCATTTTATGTGTTAGGCACTAAGGGTGTTTACTGCATTTCTAACACATGCTGCATAATCTGTGTATTGTTTTCCACCAAACACAGTTTATTTCATAATTCTGTCTTTTCCTGTCCAAACAACATGTTTTTCACACACTGTGCAGTAAAATGTAAAAAACCCACCTGTCTGATAAAGGTTAATCAGTAGACATTTGCTGGAACCAATTGTGAAATGATAGTTGCTCAAAAATGGATGGTCATGGAAGGCTTAAATCCTCAATATCATGGTTCATTTCTAGACTGTCCTGCTGTAATCAAGGACATTCATCCTTTGCTATGGATGTTGTAGTCTGTGGTGTTTTCCACCTAACGTTGTGTTTCCCTGCAACTCCCCTTGGCCTGTCACCCAGCACAGAGTGGTTGTTGAGTGAAGGTTATGACCGTCATTCACGCAAAGGATGGCCAGGTGACCACACGGGATTGTGGCGAAGCATGTTGGAGGGGAAAGTGTGATAGTTACAGGGAGATGTGGCTGGGGTCAGTGCATCAACTTCATTCTGTGTCTGCAATTTCAGGAAATTAATATTTAATGTTACTTTTATTTCATATAGTGATATTGTTCTTCCCACCTGCTGTCAGTACAATGTGCATGTGGTGCTGTGCTTGTACTGTGCTCCACACTCAGTTGCACGTAACATTACAGGGTGAATACATGTTTGGTTCACTGTAGTAACGTTTTGTCTTGTCAGGTTGGCAACATGGAGTTTCATGCACATCGTGCAGTGTTGGCTTGTGCAAGTCCTCACTTGTTTGAACTGTTCACTGCTGATGATGAAAATAAGGGGAGCCAACGTGAAAATGTAATCACGTACAAGTTGAACGGTGGGTTTGACCGGACGGCCTTGGAGAAGCTGATCCATTATGCTTACACAGCCAGGTACAGTTTTGACTTGAGGGGTCAGTGTGATGAACTGTTTGTTTCGTGCATAATTAATTGCAAAATGTATGGGCAGAGGTAAAGTTCTTCCTGTATATATGTTGAAAACAAGTTAATATTGTAGCCCTATTACTGGGACATCGCATAGATGAGACTGGACTGTTGGAGTACTGTACAGATATTGTAATGAATTAATAAGTTTGCTGTGGGGAATGTTTGGGTCTAGCAGGGAGGAGGTGACAGGAGGGTGGAGAGAACGGCATAATGAGGAAATTTTATATACTGTTCACCGAAGATTATGGGGTATTGAAGTGGAGGAGGATGGTGTGGGCAGGTCATGTAGAATAGTAGGGAGACTGAAGAGAGGAGTGCCTTTTGGAGATGTAGACATCTGTGTTAGGATAACACTGGAAGTGGTGTCAAAGAAAGAGATGTTGGAGTGGACTGAATTTAAGCTAGCTTGGGATAGTGTTGAGTGATGTGCTGTCATGAACATGGTAATGAACCTGTGGGTTGTGTAAGGAGGCGAGTAGCTGGCATGATGGATGTTGCTCTGTGGAAGTAGAAAGGGATTGAATTCATGGTAAATATTGAATAGCACACTAGTTGATGTTGATCATGGCAGGGAAGGACTTGGAACTACACCTAGTATTAAGATAATGGTATTGTGGGGTGTGAAACCATGTCATATGGTAAATATTAGTACCATTATAGGGTAACCTTGAAGATGAGGGCAGTGAGTTCCTCCAGAATATTGTGACCTGTCTCATAGACGACATGGTGCTATGTGACCGTTGAGATTCTTGCAGTGATGCTGCTGAAGACTGCATTCTTCTCGGATGTTCATGCGGCATCACTGGTTGAATAGGTCCCAACATTTTCACAGGATCATAGTGCCTTAGAAATGTGGGGAACTACATGCCCAGCAGTGGAGTGTAACCTTGTACATGATGTCACTCCCCATAACACCACCATAACCTCTGAATTACTTGCGTTTCACTGGATTGTGACATTTTGTGGTTACAGGCTGGAAGTGCCCAACTCGCAGGTGAAGGCCGTGTATCTTGCAGCCCGCCACTTGAAGATGGATCGTGTGGTTAAAGAATGTACCCGACACCTTATCAAGAACCTGAACGTTGAGAACTGCATTGAGACGCGTTCTCTTCCTGGCATCGCAAGAAACAAAGCATTTGTGGAACAGGTGGACACCTTCATTGCCAAAGAGGTGTGTAATTTTGGATGGTACAGCAAGGCTGCCACATTGGATTGTCTTGACGTGGAAACCTCAGTTTGGTGTTGCTGGCAGTCTTACAGAATTGGGGTGGGGTGGTAATTGGCAGTTGTGGCAGACTCAGTACTGTGACAAGTGGTAAAGCATGGGCCTACAAATTTTCGAGTGATTGATTGCAAGGTTGTAACATTATTTGCCTGTTTAAGCTGTATTAGATGTTGTTACTGTTTACAGTTTGAAAATGTCTCCAAGTCGAAGATCTTTCTTTCTTTACCCTGTGTGCGCATTGAAGTGCTGAACCAGACGCGGGAGGAGATGTCCTTGGTGGTAGGAGAATCAGTTTGTCAGCTTGTGCTGGAATGGATCAAACGGCAATGTGAAGACAATGCTATTAACATGGACCAGTTAACAGAAAAGGTGGGTCTGATGAGTGCAAGAAGACTCATTAATGTCGGTGTGCTAATTACGTTTGCTCGTATTCACAAATGGGTGTAGTAAATGTTGTGTGGGGATAGAAAACGAAATTTTGTTTCCACTTTCTTAAGCACTTTGCGTGTGAAATTTTTGCTTGCTTATTTTTATTTGCCCATTATTTTTTTTTTTTTTTCTTAGTTTGGGTTTTGTTTTAATTTTCATATGCAATTGGGACTTCTGTTTCATTGTTTATTTTGGGTAAATTTTTAGTGAACTTGCTGTTGTTGCAACTTGTAACTTGTTTCTTGTGTGCGAAGATAACTGTTGGATTTGTTGGTTTTACAGCATTGTATAAATTCGTCCTCTGAGCCATGACATCGTGTAGTTTGGTAGAAGGGGTACAGTGCTTCAGGAGAAATGTTCCTTCCATTTTTGTTGTAGAAGAGGGGTGAAGAAAGACTTTACTACTCTGAAGTTAGGGATAGCAGGTTGCTGCCAGTTCATGGTATCACGTTTCAGAAGACAGTAAGCCTAATCTTTGGAACAAACAAATGCCATCTTTGGTAGTACCAGTGTCCTGTTTCATGGGTACCTGTGGGCATTGTGATGGGGCGTTAAATTAATGATGGACTCCCATTGAGTGTTGTCCAAAATTGGTGGAGCTATACTTCTGCCCGCCCTGTATGTCTTTGGAGGCTTTACGGTGGGACCGAGAGCTGCTTCACTTGTTACAAGGGATATGAAAACACTTGCCTCTTTTTCAGTTTCTGTGTGTGATGTTACATGATAATTTCCCTTTACATAAATGTATCACAGTTGTCCAGTTTCTTCTTTGTTGAGTCTTCACTCTGTCTATGCCAGTTGGCAGTAGAATGGACTAGTGCAGTCATGATACGGAGTTATGTTTGTGAATGTGACAGTTATTGAGCTGGTTATGACATTTACTGTGAAGAATGCAGTGCCCAGCATATCATGTATTGCTGTGTCCTATTGGCTACAGTGAAGAGAAGAATCCAGTTTGAGGGTGTTGAGAATAGGGTGCTGAGGAGAACATGATGTTTGAACTTGAGAGCGAGGAAACTACATTAGCTGAGTGTAATAATGCATAATATTCACTGTGTGTTACGAGCATGATGCCATGAAGGTGTACAAAATCTGTGGAGCATGTGACACTTACAGAGAAGTTGAGAAGAGTCCGTAAGATTTTAGTTGAGAAATTTGAAGGATGTTGCTTGGGAGATCCATGTATACACGGGAGGGTAGTATTCATGTATATCTTATATAAGTGGGCTGTGAGAGTCTGGGCAGGATTAAACTGTTTAGGGTCCAGCAGCGTATTAGACTAGCTGTGTGTCTGTCAGATGCTCATTGTCCTTGTATTGGTGTTGCAGACTCACCTCTTGTACCTGGCTATGGACAATTCGCTGCAAGACTGCACAGAACTTCCCACTGGTGACATGAGTGATACTGAGATTGTCCAGGATTACAAGAAACTGTCAAAACGGAACCAACCGAATTCAAAGGTAAGACTGACATTGCATATTGTGGTGCCACATTACCCACACCTGAGAGTTGCTAGATATTTTGACTGATAAATGCAAGACTGTTTGATTTTCCCAAGTAAGTACTGTGTAGACAGGCAAGTTGGTGTGAGTGATTTATGGACTGGGTTGGAAATAAAATCTTTTGTTCAGAAAATGTCATTTGTGGGTGTGCGGAAGTTGAGTGGGGCTGTTTGCCTTATCTCTTTGACGAAGGAAATGGCCTTTGCACTGATAATGGTCTGGCTGGTAGCCGAGATAAATGTGCCCATGGCTTTGGTCTTGCTGTTGCTGCATGATCTCTCTCATGTTCACAGTTATAAGCCCTATACGGTGGTTACATTATTTCTTGCATTTTGGTGGTGAGATGTGAACATATACAAGGAAAGTTAATTTATCTGGCACAAATGTGGAATAGGAGCGTGTGCAATAGATAGAATGACGATTTCTGAAGATCAATTTTTTGTGGGCTATGAACAGGTAAGACTGCTGACCTGTGAAACTCCAGTGGCTGCTGGTTGAGAAGGAAGGGTGTCCAGCAAGTACGACTGATCTCTGAGTGCCTTTGCACTACCGGTAGATTCCAGAACACTCCAGAACGTTCTGGAGCCTTTTGCGTGTGGCACTGTGCTCACAGACTGACTCTTCATAATCATTAACAACCTGTGCACCTTTGAACCACTGACTTCTCAAACTGTAACATTGTGTGGAGAAAAGGAAACAAAAAGAGATGTGTGAACAGTTGCTCTGGAAAGTACATCTTTTGGGAAAATGTGGAGATGTGTAAATTGCCTTGGGCTCAACAAAAAACGTATTACAGCAAAGTTGCTGGTAAAAAAAATGCCAGATAAATACTCTACTATACTTCTTTTGCTTTGCATTTACTTCTAGACCAGCTGCTGTACTGGCGTGTAATAAGTTTACTTGTTCTGTAGGGGTAGGTCAATAAAGGTGTGACAGGACAGTGCAGTAAGAAGTACCTGGCATCTTGCTTTGATAACTTGAGGTCTGTAATTAGCAAAATACGGTATAATGGGGGACCCAAGATTTTGTGATTGGCAGTATCTCTGTGTTCAGTTGCAGTTGGGAGCATATTTTTGTTTTATGGGGTGGGTCAGTCATGTTTTTTGAATTAATTTTTTATCAGATAGTGGTTAAAGTGCAGTTGGATTGCCAAAGTAACGTGAATATATTTTGGTAAGAGAAAAATGGTACAGATTTTATGAAGTTATGCTTCTGAGTAGATCAACTAGCCATTGTGCATTGTTTGTCTGTTTGGAACCTTGTAATATGAACTAAAGTGTTCTGTGGATTGTGGGGTTTGAAGTTTGAGGTTTTACAGCATTGTTTATGGGGATGTCTTAAGGTGTCCAGGTGTGAGGCTTTGGCATTGGGGGAGTGGTTCCTGATATTTTGACAGAGCATAGTGTCTTCATCTTGAAGGGTCAAGCAGTGTTGGACACTTTAACATGATGGCATGCTCAAGTACTCATTAACATGACCGCATGCTCAAGGACACATTAACATGCCCCATGTTCACGCACATATTAACATAACCGTGTGCACAGACACATTATCATGACCACATGCTCAAGGGCACATTAACGTGACCGCATGCTCAAGGAGACTGGGATATTTTTTCGTTCCTCAGCACCACAGATGCTGCTGTTCACATTTGCATCTTATTTGAGACTGCATTATCTCCGTATCATTGATGTCTTGCAGTGTGAGTGGTGTGGAGGTAAAAATTTTTTTTTAAAATGCAGGGTAGACGCAAGGCCCAGCTGCAGCCAGCAAAACCCCGAGTTCTTATTTACTCCCGAGATATTGGTGCGAGGACAGAACAGGAGAAGGAGATAGACTGGAATCTCATTGCAGCAGCCAGGGTTGGAGGTGAGTTCTGTATCATAGACATCTGTTGTTAAAGTTACCTAACCAACATGATGTTGAGGTTCCTGATGGTGGGAAATTTGGGGATTACGGTAGTTGGGGCTGACTCCAATTTTTTAGAGAGACGCCAGTGTTCAGCAGCACTATGCTGCCTGCCTTCCTAGGGTTTATTGTCTTTATTATCTTGTGAATTATGAGTGTCCCTTTATCCTGGCATGGACCCTTATTGGCCTTTTCCTTACTGTGTGTCCTATTTTCATCTCCCCTTTTCTGTATAACCAGTCAGTGTCCAAGCTTGGCTTATGTAGAACTCTAAGACGGAGAAGGCTGATTCGTGTGGGTTATTGATACCTACCTACTTCGGTGCGCATTGCCATATCCCACGTTATGGTAGTCTCGTAAGATTTGGGGTTCTCACAGCAGTGTTTGTGATAAATCCGGTATGTGATGATATGTCACTGGGTGAGTAGTTTCGATTGTTCTTGAAGGCATTAGAATCCTTCAAAATGCCAAACCACATGAATTGCTTGTGTGGTGACACAATGTCACATCCTTAACACTTCAGTGTTTCACTATAATATTGATTTTCACTGTCAAGGGAACCTCAAATTTCATGTAGCTGTGATGTTTAAAACTTGTGAATGATGCTGGAACTCTCCACAGAGGCATAATAATGGTAGTTTGTTATTCTGGCTACAGAAACTGATTTTTTATTATGAAACTCCAGAGCACGCTTTCATGGCTCTTGTGACAATCAACGGACGACTGGCCACCATGTCTGTGATGCTGCGTCTGAACCAGCCGTCCAGCCCGTCTCCAGTCGTGACTCCAGTTGCCAGCCGTCCTGCCAGTGAGGAGAAACCAGACCTCTATTGTGTGATGGCAAGCATGAGCTCCGTGAAATGTGCAGTTGGTTGTGCGAATCTCAATGACTCTCTTCTTGTCTGTGGTCAGTGTCTTATATGTTGCCAGTGTTACACCTTAGGGCACCATTGTTGCCAGCAGTCTCCTAGCCTTTGTTAATGCAGAAAGTGCATCACGGTTTTTATTCGGTTTGCATTAACATCTTTTTTCAGGAGGAGGGACTTCAGTATTCTGATCCAGCTATTTTGGTGGCAATATTTAAATTCTGGGTGAGATTCTTGTTCAGGAATGGGATATTTTAACGTCCCTGATTCTGAAGACCTGGTGTCTGTATTGTAACTTGGAGGTTTCAGTACTAAACTGCATAATGATGAGTTTTATTCTTTGTATGTCACACCAGATATTACTTGGGTGGTCAAATGGAGGTGTAGAAGGGGGATTTATGTAGGGAATGTGGCACAAGTGAGAGTTTTGGTGGGGGAACTGAAGGGTAGATGGAGGTGAGATGGGGTTGGCAGGACAAGGACTGGTTTAGTCTGGTGTAGGGGCAAGTCAAGTGGGAGGCTTTTGTGGGCATGATGATGAACCCTCAGTTTTTTTGAGAAAATGTTTGGAGTATCGGTACTGTCTGAGGAACTGTGAGCTTTGCAGGAAGGAACTGCACTCTGTGGAGTTAGTGGATAACACTATTAGGTTGAATAAAAGAGGATGTTTGCCTGTTCTGACATTTTCATGCAGTAGTATGGCACACAGCCAGTAAAGGCTAAACATGCAGTGTGTGCATAATTATAAGAGGCTGTAAAAGTTCACAGTGGTACACAGGCTTTTGTTTCATGTTTGTGCATGAACAGATGAACAGTCATTGTGGACATACTGAATTTATGTTGTAGTTATTTGGAGCTGGGGTAGCAAGTTGGGTATTTTGGCTAGCCTGTGGGCTGTGTTATGTAGAGTTTGATTTCTGGTGGGTGCAAAGCATCTTTCCAAAATGTCGGCTGGCTATGCCCCCCCCCCCAACCAACAGCCTCCTGTTTGGTGGGTACTGGGGACCTTTCCTCTGTGGTAAAGCAGCTTATCCCTTAAGCTGTCCACTTGTGTCAGTGTCGTGCGTGTAGCTGTTAACTTTGCCCTGTATGGTACTGACAGGTACTGCCATATCTATTTGTATTTGAACAATGCTGAACATAAAGTCCAGCCATTGGTAATTCAGATTGTCTAATTACACCTGTGGTGAAGGTACATTGAACATGTGGTCATCAGCTTGTGATAAATTTAGCCACCCCTTACAGTGTACTGAGTGGACCGTGGTAGCACAGTGGTTAAGGTGCTGTGCTACAATACGGAAGGTCGCTGGTTCGATCCCAGCTGGTGTCAGTGGATTTTTCATTGACATAAAATCCTTCTGATCGCACTATGGCCCTGGGGTCGACTAGCCTCTAACAGAAATGAGTACCAGGAGTATTTCCTGGGGGTAAAGGCGGCCAGTGCGTAAGGCTGACAACCTACCACCATCCTGTGCTGTTGTCACGAAATCTGGGAACCCTAACCTCCTGGAACCCTCTGGGCCTGTCCAGGCTTGTAATGGGACTGATTAACCTTGTTTTTTACAGTGCACTGAAGGAATCTGATCCAAACCAGCTTGATACACGTATAAGAACAGCTAGTGTGGTTTGGTCATTGCTACACATAAAAAATTTCTTAAGCAGCAGAAGTTTCGATATATATTTAGGCCTTAAAATGTGTTTTAGGCCTTATTTTCTCATTCTGCATCAAAATTATATATGTTGTGTTTGTGGTAAATCAGTTACTGAGGGTTAACTGTACTTGTATCATATGACTTGCAGTTATCAAACTTTCATTGCAGGCGGTTATGACCGGGCCGAGTGTCTGAAGTGTGTGGAGTTGTATGACCCAGAAACTAATCTGTGGGACACCCTGTCCTCTATGAAGGAAGCCCGTGGTCGTTTTGACATTGCTGTAGTTAAAGGGAAAGTATATGCCATCGGTGGCAGCAATGGCACAACCGAGCTTGCCACCGTCGAAAAGTATGATCCGCAGGTGAAGAAATGGACTCAGATAACTCCTTTGCCTCTTGCAAGGTGCAATATAGGCAAGTGCATTGTCTGTATTTATATATATATATATACACATATATTTGTGTGTATTACAGTAGTTGTATTTGTGCTTGTTTGTAAGGTGGAATTTCATGATTTACTGGGAGAAGTGAGGAATGCTGACTGAAAGGTGAAATGTTTTTTTGTTAAAGCAAGATCGCAGTTGAAGATTGAAGTCTATTGTGGATGTGACACAGTGTCACTGGGCAAGTATTTCCCCATGTTTTGGGAATACAGTGCATTCATTTTTAGGGTCCGCAGTCCAAGAAGAAGAAGAACTGTGTGGAAAGGTAAGATAGATGAAGGCAGTGCATTCCTTCGACATATTGGGAACTACTTGCCCAGCAGCACAACATCCTCTGGAAATTTTAATCTTTAACAACACTGCTGTGACCCTGAGATTTCTGTTGTCACAGTTGGTGAATGGGGCTGTAGTGCAAAGGAATAACTTAATTATGCGGGCTGTAAAAAAGTGTATTTGTCTGGAACTTGTGGAGTCCTCTGCAAGTGATCCTTAGAATGGAGGTAATAAGTTGTCCTGAATCATAAGGAAGTTTTCCACAAAGGCCCATTGTTACAAGCAAGGAGTTAATGATTAATCATTATTATTGTGAAAATTTAGAAATGTGTATGAATTGATGGTACAACCTTGTTATTCAGAAACATTGACCTAGCAGCTGCTTATTAAGTGTGCTGATTCAAATTCTCTTCATTAACATAGTTCTTGTTACATTTGTTATTGTACACTACTTTTCATTAGCCATAAATAATTAAATCTGAATTAGTTGAATGGAACGTTGTGAAACAGCCATGCCAGGACTTCACCCCTTTAAAGTGTGGTAGTAATTATATGCACCGCTTGATTTAACATTTTTTAACACTGCATTTTGCCCACACGGTGTATTTATTTTTAATGACTCTTGGAATAAACAGTGATTATCTCTCTAAATAGCATGAACCAGTCAGTTTTATAATGGAGATGTGGTGTTCTCTGTGAAGTAGGAACTGAATTTTAAAATTTCATGTTTATGATTTGGACCAAGTATATCCAGACTGTTATCCCCTAATTTACAGTTTTCATGCAATATGTAATAATTGTTGTGTTCGGCCACTTTCCATCTGACTGTATGATCGTAGCTCTGAACGTGCTTTTCCTTTAGGCACATAATTGTTATGTAGGTGTTTGTGGTAATTGTTCAAATATTGGTCATTTGTTGGAGTTTTTTGCATCTTTGCTGCATGGTTGTAAAAACAAAATGACCATCATTTGAATGTAATTGTTTGTTCAGCCATGTGGTGAAATTTTTAGGCACTGTATATCGACTTAGTTCTCTGATTTCTGTTGGTATATTTTTGAAGCTTGTTTGATATCTTTACAACTTTTTAGTATAAAGTGAAATGATGAATGTGAATTGTGACCTTTAATTTGGTTGCAAGATAGTCGCACAATTTTTAGAGCACGTGTGCTCTTGTATCATGTGATAAAACGTAAATGAATTAACAAGGTTGTACTGAAGTTGTCTTTAGCATAACTTCTCTCAGTGCTGTTTGTAAGAACTGTGTGCAGATTCTGCAGCTAATACCATGACCCCCACAAGGTGCTTGGAACTCGGGAATTGTTTCTGGTTACACGATGCAGTGGTGCCTTGCTTTCATAATTACTACCACAGATAGTGAGATAATGTTGCTACAGATGGATAAATTGTAATGCTTGTACTAATTTCCAAATTAAATTTTTTACATAGCTAACTTCCTGTAGCATGGTTCATGTTAACAGTTCACCCTCTATCATCAGTGTGTGACACTGGTGTAGCAGCACCACCGTGCACTTGCCCCGCCTGAATGTTGTATTGTTTTCAGTTCTAATACCTATTTCTAATCTGATCAGATGGAGGGGGGACTGAGATGGGTAAGGAACGTGGCACATGTTGGGGAAGAAAACAGATGCATACAGGCTTTTGTTGAGGACAGAGGAAGTGAAAGGAACCACTTGGAATACCTAGGTGTAGGTCAGAAGACAGTATTAAATTGGATCTTCCAGAAATAGAATGGGGAGTAGAATGGATTGATCTGGCTCCTGATAGGAACAAGTGGCAGGCCCTTGTGAACGTGGTGATGATACAGTGTTGGTTGGGAACTGTGCTGTGCAGGTGGCTGGCTGGTTGGTTGGTTGGTTGGTTGGTTGGTGTGCACCGCACCCACACAATATCATGTAAACCTTGGAAGCGTTCTGTGAGTGCAGTTAACACAATACATGTGGAAAAAAATAAGAAAATTAATCTAACAATTAAGAAATATGAATTAGTTAACAGAATAAAAATGATATTACCTTCATACTGTAAGAGAGTCTTGAGGCTGAAAACACACACACACACACACACCAAATATCCTGGCTAACTTCATGATAATGAAACCTAATATATCTCAGTAACTTAGAAAACATTATATAGCCTTCAATGCAACACAAATGTAAAACACACATGAAGCCAATACAGGGATGACCCCTGGCCTGTCTTTGGAATTCACAAAGTACCATTCAGAAAAGGAAGTTGAAAATGAATTTGGGCCATCCCAATCGTTCAGAAGGCAAAACAAGAGTGAGTACAAAACCAGTCTCAGACCTTCAGGTAGGGCAGGACATGGGGGAGGTGTGAAGAGGGTAACTGGAATAAACGGTACATTCCCTAACCCTGTTCTTCAGGTTTACGTGCCTTAACATGGCACAGGGTGGTTGCTTGATCAGTTAGTTAATGCCATCAGCTTCAGGTTAAAGCATGGTATATGGATGCATGATACCAGAAGTTTTAAAATTCCCGGGTCATGTACAGTAAAAAGAGTGAGCATTGAGAAGACTCTTTCATGCGTCGTGTTGTTTGTTTGTTTGTTGGTAGTTCACACATTTTTTGCACTCACATTAACTATGAAGTTTCTAGTGCTGCTCTGTTTACCTAAATGTTCACATTCAGTAACTTTACATTAGTACTTCCAACAGTGGAGAAACTATGAATGTAAGCGCAGTTTCACTGTATCAGCCGCAGTCATTTCGGAGTTCCAAGTGCTGTGATCAGACCCACAAGAAGAGGATTGCAAGGTGTTATGTATTTCAGGAGCATTTTCCACAGATGTGTAGACTTGAATGAATACAATCAGGAGTGTGTTTTGTGTCAGTTCTGTTCCCAGATGTGTGTGTGTCAGCTCAGAGAGACTGGTTGTAGATAGCAGTCAGGTAAGGCCTGCAACCAATTTCTTCATTCCATGTCAATTGCCAAACTTTTAAATTATTAGCATCATTGCTTAATCTTGTGAGATGAGTTTGGCAGTTGATTCTCATGTTCAAACTTATGCTTGTATAGAGTAAATTTAAATTTCAGGATCCTTCAGCAAATTGAGAAATATGATAGAATTAAAATGGCTGTTTGTTTCCCATTTGCTTTTCAGCGTCACTTGTGTGTCGAGGCGTCGGTTGAATGATGACGCTAGCCATCGGAGAACAGAGTCTACTTCTTAAAACTGAAAATAAGGGCTTATAAACGATGTAACAGTTATAATGTGTTGGTACAGCCTCAAAACGGTCCAAGCCACCAAGTTCGTACGTTACGTAAATCTACCGCCAGAGTAATAGTGTCATGGCCCCAAGGCTGCAATCTGATCAGTACCGCACGCTTAAAATTTTGTTTTCAGTTGGACATGGTCATCTTTTTTTGTGGTTACGTGAAATGCGTTTTTCCGTAGGAAGATAGCGTGTTACTGGTCATTAATCAGTGGTCTTGCTCTCCACAGAAAAGTATTCATAATCTGAAGGGTCCTGGTTTTACCTGACAACTGTGATTTGTCATTTTCTGCCATGAGACAGCTCAGTGGGCTATAGTGATAGGATCAGTGAGCCAACAGGAAGTGGCAGCTGATAGTTGTCAAATGAAATAAGGAGCCCTTATAATGTAAACAGAATCTTGGAATGTCTACAGTAACATACTGTAGCACTGATTCATGTTTATGTTAATTTGACATTTGTGGAATGTTCATGCTGGCAATGTGCTACTGGGGGGAAAGTGTTGTTATGTGTGATTTGTACTGGGGGAAGCCTTGGTGTTGAGCTTGGTTTCTTGTGACAGAGAACATTATTGTTTTGGGCCCTGGACCAAGACATTAGGGACTGATGTGTTTTGCCCCTCCATCGTGTTATTAAAGTCCCAACGAACAGCGGTGAGTAATCAGATTGTACAATTCCTCTTAGTCCTAAGTGTAATTCGCATACTAAAACCAGGGAAATGCTCCTGAATCGGCTCGAACAATGAGAGCTGGCGTGAACCGACGCTTTGTTCAGCTGAGTCATTTGTGAGAGTTATCTCTGATGAGTGATATGGTAGTTTTCAGTTGAAGATAACTCTGTGAATGAACTGTGTGGAATTAGTAGTTCCTAACGTAGTTTTATCTTGAAATTGTGTAGTCATATGAAGTGAAATAAAATAGGGTATGGTAAACTGATAGTCTCGTGAAGTGTTATTTTATTTTCATTCCAGAATCCACTGTTAATGCAGCTGGTGAGACAGTAATGTGTATTGTGTACGTATAGAATTGGGTGACTGACTGCGCTGCACCTTCAGCAGACTAACACATTGCTTAGTGTCTTCGTATGATGATGATGATGGAAGTAACCGCTTAGTTAATCTGTTGACAGGTGTTTGCGATCTGAACGAGCTGATTTACTGTATTGGCGGCTGGAATGGTCAAGTAGGGATCAAGCAGTGTGATGTTCTGGACCCCATAACAGGACAGTGGAGCTCGATCGCGCCACTTCAGACAGGTGCGGATCATGGCACGATTGTGAGGTTTCAGGTTACCACAGTGGTGTTGCTGAGGTTTCAGTTCTTCTGGGATGTGACATGTCAGATGAGTGGTTCCCAGCCTTTTGAAGGATTCAGATTGTTACTGGGCTGCTTGACCCCAAGGATGTAGGCACTGCTATCTTTTAAAATGTCCGGAACCACTCACCCAGTGACACGGCATCACATTTCAGAAGCTGTGAATCGTCATGTTTAATTGGTGATACAGCCACTACCCTTCCTTATGACATTTATCTGGAAAAGACCTTTGGAATAAGGCCTTACATTTGAGATATTGAGTTGTGACTAACCGTGAATGATACAGGGTTTAGTGTGCTGTGCATGGTGTGGATAGGTGCAGTGTTTTGTATGAAGAAATGTTAGGTGAGTAGAACTTTTGTCTGACTGGTGATTTGAGCTAGCATTTATTGAAACCTACATACAGAAAATACCAGCAGTGTACATATGCATTAGAACCTGGAATCTTGCAACAGTGTTGGCATTATGTCATCATGTAAATGCAGTGTATTTGGTATGGTAAGTAGGGAAGTGCAATAGAGAGGTGAGTGGTCACCTTCGTGCCTGCAGTGCTTTGTCCTCGGGAGATTACCTTGCACTCGCTGGACTGGAAGCTGGGTGGGCACCGGAGCTTGTCTGGTTGGTTTGGAAAAGAAAAAAACTCCCACCTTCCAAGAATTGGGTCCTCATTCCTGATGTTATCCAGTCCATAATGCAGCTGATTATTTTTAGTATAGTTGTTTATTAGGTTTGCTGGCGTCAGTTATGGACAGTTCATGGCCATGCGTTATAAGTTTAATCTGTCAACGTATGTTCGGGAACCGTTGGCGATAGGTAGATGGGGTTGTATGGAAAGATTTAAACGAGGAATGTTAGCAGCGGGTAACAGACAGCAGCATTCGTGTATGCCTAGGAGGGACGAGGTAACGGGGGAATGGAGGAGATTGCACAACGAGGAGCTAAATGATTTGTACTCCTCACCCAATATTGTGCGGGGTGATAAAATTGAGAAGAATGAGATGGGCTGGGCATGTAGCATGTATGGGCGAGGAGAGGGGGTGTATAGGGTTTTGCTGGGGAAACCAGAGTGAAGGAGATCACTGGGGTGACCTAGGCATAGATGGGTGGATAATATTAGGATGGATCTCGAGGAGGTGGGATGTGGGTATATGGACTGGATTGGGCTGGCCCAGGATAGAGACAGGTGGCGGACGCTTGTGAGTGTGTAATGAACCTTCGGGTTCCATGAAATGCAGGGAATTTCTTGACTAGCTGCAAACCAGTTAGCTTCTCAAGAAGGACTCTGCACCATGGAGTAAGTAAGCAAGCAGTCGCGTATGAGAGTGATGTGAGGGAGGGGTACAAGTGACTGTGTTATTTAAAAAAAAATGATTTAGGTATTTAAATGGATACATCGTGCCATTTTTATACCAAGAATAAAATGAATAAATAAAACAAGTAAAAAACAAATAACTAAAACTATATTTTAAGGTGCGTCATCCCCGTTGTGTGGTATAATAACAATATAATAAATGTGTATATCACTATATTTAGTCTAACACAACTGTATTTACCTTCTGTTGTGTAGTATAACACTACATGTTTCGCCCCTCGGTGTGGGCCATCATCAGGTGTGACTTACAGATAAAGTTATGCGAGGTGCATGGGGGGGGGGGGATCTCGTTTGTTTTAGATGGGATCTTTCTTATGCATGTTAGCATGTCATGCACTGAGTATGTTGCATGACCTTAAGTTAATTAGGAATTAATAGACTACTTTTTAGAGTACACGGTGTCTAGTGTTTTTTGCGCTATTTGCATCACGAGATCTCGCCCCCCCCCCCGCACCTCATATAACTTTATCTGTAAGTCACACTTGATGATGGCGCACACCGAGGGCCGAAACATGTAGTGTTATTATCTATAACAGGAGGTAAATATAGTTGTGTTAGACTAAATATAGTGATATACACATTTTATTTTGTTAAAACTATATTTGATTTCGTGAACCATGCCCGTCTCCTGAAAGAGGTTCTTCTACCAGACAGAGCACGTTGGGACAGCCAAGTTATAAAAGGGCGATCGTGTAGAATAGTCATTGTGCTGACTGAGCTGATCAAGTTCTTGCACACTGTTGAAGTATCTGAGCTTGCCGCAGTGGGAGCAGAGGTAAAGCTGCACTCATTTTTAACGTTGGTACTGCATGGAGACGAGCGGTCTGCCTTGTGCAATGGCTATTTTACAACTGGAGTATGCACCTGCCCCATAACAATTGAATAGAAAGCTTAGTGAGCCCCAGAGATGGTCTGGACATTTTGGAGAAGAGAGAAATCTCATATCCCTGCCTGTATTTGTGTTCTGGATTGTCCATCCTGTACCCTCATTACTGTGTAACTGCACAGTACAACCTCGCATGTGTATATGTTGTATGGGACAATACAGGTGAAGTGAATGCCATGTTCTAAACATGTTGGGTTACTCTTGCAGGACAGACTGAAATTTTCTTGCTCTTTGGGTGGAGTACTTGGCTTGAAGGACAACTTGTTTCATTTCAGGGCGCTACCAGGCGGGTGTCTGTGCCATGGACGGGCTGGTGTTTGCAGCAGGCGGTTGTGATGCTTGGAACTGCCTGAGCTCTGTTGAAGTGTATGATCCACAGGCAGATGAGTGGACATATGCCAAGGGAATGATCACTGCTAGGAGAGGGAGTGGTCTAGCAGTGTTTAAAGGTAGTTTGTGATTGTGTGTTAACTAGAATAAGAACAGTTCTCTTTGTCTTCAGATCCTGTCTATTTAGATGCATTTCAGTTAGCTTGGAATAAATGCGGAGGAAATTAAGTGTGAGTGAGATTTGGGAGTTCTAACAGCAGTGAATGTGAAGATGTGACATTTCAAGCTGTAGTTCAAATATACCACATCAGGAACATGCTAATTGCTGCCATCGGCATATAAGGGTGACACACAGAGTAGTCTGCCACATGTGATTAGATTCTGACTGTCATGAATGTGAAATTGATTGTCCTTGTAGTTGTTATTTAGTCACATGACTAGTAGATTAAAATTGTTGTACAAGAATGACTGATAAATCCTTTGAAAATGTGATGAGGTGGTGTGGGAGGTTCTCAGTTTGTTATGAGCATGTTGTCCAGCTTTTAGATTGTTATAATAATAATAATAATATTTATTTACTGCAATTGGGTTGTCACCCGGTGGCAGTGGTTATTTTACATGTAAACAAAACATGAATTTGGTTACTACTAAATTTAAGTCGGGAGGGCTACATGA
>Ga0123355_10004265_pt1 | contig 20792 bp, 21 predicted proteins | sample TergutEmb28metaG_3_FD_89872 | JGI IMG/M metagenome (GOLD analysis project Ga0123355, IMG submission 89872) | Embiratermes neotenicus P1 segment gut microbial communities from Petit-Saut dam, French Guiana - Emb289 P1 | ecosystem: Host-associated > Arthropoda: Insects > Digestive system > Gut ...
ACTGCCCAAGTAGCCGCAGGGATTGGCTCAATCGCCATACCTTCAAGCTTGCGGCCTTTGTACTCCGCGCCGATGATGGACTTGGTTTTGCCGGGTTCGGCCTTGAAGTCATAGGCCCCTACCTGCCATAGAGGTGCGGTGTAGTAGCTTTCGCCGCCTCTGTTGCCAAGGCGAGGGTCGTACTTTTCCATAAACTCGTTCCACATGATGGGCAGATTTTCGCCGGGCTCATAATCACACATATCGGCGTTGTCCAAAAGCCCCATGATGTGAAAACTGTCTCTTTTTTCGATTCTGAACGTCATTGCGTTCACCCCTTTTATAGTTAGTATGAAGGAGATAGGCGGATAGGTCTTGATGGATACCCCTTGGCTGCGGGCAGCTATAGGCGGCACGCCATGGAGCTCCTTAAAGGCCCGGGTAAAGGTTGTGGGTGATTCGTAGCAGTATTTCAAAGCAATGTCTATGATTTTGGCGTCGGTGTTTTGAATGTCAAAAACAGCCTGGGACAGCCTTCTTCGACGGATATACTCTGAAACAGACATTCCTGCCATGAATGAAAATATACGGGAAAACTCATATCCCGAGCAGCCCACTATGCGGGATAGGGCCTCGTGGGGTATTGCATTGGTTAGGTTTTCCTCGATGTGCTGTACTACCTGGTTCATTCCCTTTAACCAATCCATGGATCTGCCTCCTTCTGATATGATTCTAGGTGAATGTGGCTCAGGGGGCTTTACATTTCTTGCTGATTTTGGATAGCAAATTAATCCGTCATGTTGATTTATAGCAGGTTATGTATATGATATACATAAATGATTTTGGATAGCTGCCATGATATTTGATATAACTATTTTTGGAAGATATTATATTTTAGGAGGAACTGTATGCCAAATTATGACTTATACTGCCCCAGATGTGACCAATCATATAATATTCGCGCATCTATGGCAGAAAAATCAGAAAAGCGTATCCCCTGCCCAGACTGCGGGTCTTTTGAGCTTGAGACGATTTTCAAGGCCGCGCCTGCTTATGTAAAAGGTTCGCCTGCTGTATGTCCAAATCGGGGTGGGTGTGGTGGAAGTTGTCCTCATACTGCATAGACGCATAAAATTTCATATCTTAAGCATCCTAATCCCATGAGTAAAAAATGGACAATACCCACAGGAATAATTGCCGGGCTGGCCAACGGCTTATTCGGCGCAGGAGGCGGCACGATTCTTATCCCGGCACTGGAGCGGTTTAAACCGCTGGAGACCCACAAGGCCCATGCTACGACCTTGGCCATAATTTTACCCCTTTCCATTGTAAGCGCTTTGATTTATGTATGGGGCGTGGATGTGAACTGGCCTGCCGTTGGCTTTGTTTCTGCCGGAGGCGTTGTTGGCGGAGTGATTGGGGCCAGGCTTTTGAGCAAGCTTTCTGCCGGGTGGCTTAATGTGCTGTTTGGGCTGTTTCTTGCTGCCGGGGCCCTTAGGATGCTGTTCTCATGAGCTGGATATGGTATGTGGTTGCGGGACTTTGCTCCGGCATTGTGTGCGGCATGGGCATTGGGGGTGGGGTTATTCTTATACCGGCCCTTACTATTTTTTTGGGGATGGAGCAGCAAGCGGCTCAGAAGATTAACCTGTTGTATTTTATCCCGACAGCGGCTATTGCACTCTGCACCCATGTAAAAAAAGGAAATGTTGAAAAGGATGGAATGCTGCGGCTGGTGCTGCTTGGCATAGCCGGGGCTGTTGCCGGGGCTTTTATTGCGATAAATATTGACGGTGGATACTTGCGCAAGGGCTTTGCGGTGTTTTTGCTATGCATGGCTGCATATGAAATTGTGAAAGGATATAAGCGATGGAAAGCCAAGGGTTTGAAGCATTGAAGCGCCGGTTTAGCGCGGCGGATACTGACACTAAAATAAGCATATATGTAGAATCGGAGGAACTTACACAGAGCCAGTATAAAGAGCTGCTGCGTATGTTCCCCCTTAAGGATTTGGACCGGTTGGAGCTGGCGCTGGCTTAGTAGATAGCAGGCAAGTTTCGCTTGGATTGTCATCGGGTTCGTTCTCCGCCCCTTGGGGTGTACCTTTTGGACGATATCATGCTACGTGCGGCATTAAGTGGTTAGATTTCTTGTGCAATTTGACGCATTAATCGTGAGCATTAAGTTGTTTCATTTTTGACAAAAGCGGTTCAGTCATTAGATAGGCGCTTTCATGTTGTTGTCACACATTCTGCATGCCTCTATGCAGGAATCTCCCGTGCCCCGTCATCTGTCTGGGCTACATAAAAATCGGCTATTAGCCCTGTAAGCTGGGTATATCGTTTGCCTACGTCTTGAATAAAAGTTTCAACGCTGTCTTTGTGTACTATGCTTACAGTGCAGCCGCCAAAACCGGCCCCTGTCATACGGGAGCCAAGCATTTTTGTCCTTGGATGTGTTGCATTGCCAGGAATGATTGTCTGGTCTGACTGATTACATGACTTTTGGATTTGCAGGCCCTCGAACTCATGAGCGGCCTGGGCCAGTGAGTCTAGCTCGTGGCCGGTGACCTCATAGAAATTTTTCAAGGACTCGTGGGAAGCCGACATTGCCAGGCCAAAGGCGGTCAAATCGCCGCGATTAAGGGCTTGGGTGGCATCCTTTACGCGTTGGTTCTCACTTATGGCGTGGTGCGCGCGCATGTAGATAATTTCTTCCGGGGTTGGAGGCGCGGTGTCTTTTGATGGGGCCGTTGCAGTCAGTGCTTTGCGTACAGTTTCGCTGCCAAAGACTTCATTGCTATATTCCGCAAACTTGTCGTCAAACTCTAAGTCGCACAGGTTATTAGCATCACATACGGTGCGCAGCATCTCAAGAGCTTTTTCGCACTCGGCCCTGCGCTCGTTGTATTTTGAACCGGCTAGGGTTCTGGGCTTGTTGGTGTTGGCTAGTACCAGTCTGTAATCCCCCAGCGCAAGCGGTACATATTCGTATTTTAAAGTGCTGCAATCCAGTAAGATGGCGTGGTCCTTCCGTCCCATTGCCGAAGCAAACTGGTCCATAATGCCGCAGTTTACTCCCAAGTATTTGTTTTCTACCCGCTGGCTTAATAGGGCTCTTTCCACAGGCCCGTATCCCAGGCCAAAAATGGTGTCCAAGGCCAGGGAAACCAGCACGTTGACACTGGCGGAGGAGGATAGCCCTGCATTGCCAGGCAGGTTCCCCCATATATACAAATCAAAGCCGGTTAGCTTATGGCCCGCGTCCATGAGCAGCTTGGTCACCCCTTTGGGGTTATTGGCCCATTTATGGGCCGGGTCAAAGGTCAAGTTGTCGGTGCTTACGGTTATTGATGGTTCAAAATTGGCGCTGGCCAGCCGTATTATATTATCGTCTCGCTTACATATTGCGGCATACGTGCCTAAAGTAAGGGCGCAAGGGAAAACATAGCCGCCATTGTAGTCGATATGCTCGCCAATCAAGTTTACCCGGCCAGGAGCATAAAAAAATTGAGGCTCTCCACCATCTGGGAATGCGCGATAAAATCCACTGCGAAGTTCTTCATGTTTCATAATGTCCTCCTGATAAGCCCGTAAAGGGCGTTTTTTCTATAATCATGCCGTGAATATTTAACCACATTTCCCCTCAGTATGCTATACTAAAGCAAATTCAACAGATTCTCTCGGAAACGTTACAATTGCAGGCATAATTCCGCGAAAAAAATCACATGAACCATAAATAAACAAACTTTACACAACCAGGAGGCCCTCATGAAAGTAATATTACTAGAAGATGTAAAAGGCACAGGCAAAAAAGGCCAGGTAGTTAACGCCTCGGACGGCCATGCCCGCAATTTTTTATTCCCTCGGAAGCTGGCAATAGAGGCCACAGACGCTAACCTGGCCAATCTTGAAGCCCAGCAAAAAAAGGCCCAGCACAAGGTAGCGACAGAAGTAAAGGCCGCCCAAGAACTGGCTGAGAAACTGGAATCTAAACCTGTAACAATAGGCGCAAAAGTAGGAGATAAGGGGCGGATGTTTGGCTCTATTTCTAATAAAGAAATTGCCGAGGCCATCCAGTCCCAGCTTGGTGTGACCGTGGACAAGAAAAAAATCGTGCTGGCAGACCCGGTAAAGGCAGTTGGCACTTACGCCGTCACGGCCAAGCTTCATGCCCAAGTAAGCGCAAAGCTGGCGGTCGAGATAGTCCCGTCAGAGTAAAATAGGACACACCTGATTTATTGGCCAATTGGGCATCTTGCATACCCAAGCAGCCTTTGGAGGCATCAATGTTAGAACCCAATTCCCCAACCATACCCCGCATTCCTCCTCATGATATGGAGGCGGAGCAGGCGGTACTTGCCAGTATGCTCTTTGACCGGGAAGCCATATCCTCTGCCTATGAAATATTGCAGGGGCCGGATTTCTACCGCCCGGATAACCAAGCCATCTACGAAACCATGGTGGAGCTGTTTGTCCTCAACGAGCCTGTGGATGTGGTAACCCTAAGCGATAAGCTCTCAGAAAAAGGCCTCTTGGATCAAATTGGCCGTGACAGAGTAGTGCAACTGGCGGCAGCTTATTACACGTCTGCCAATATCAGACATCACGCCCAGATTGTGGCGGAAAAATCCCTTCTTCGCCAGTTGATTAAGGCTGCAACCGGCATAACCAACGCCGGCTACGATGCCCGTGAAGAAGTGGCCGCCATCATGGAAATGGCGGAAAAAAGCATTTTTGAGATAGCACAGCGAGGCAATACCCGGGACTTTGCTCATATCGGCGATGTTATGATTTTGGCTGTGGAAAAGCTAGAAGAGCTGCATAGAAACCAAGGCCAGACGACCGGTGTGGAAACTGGGTTTACCGATTTTGATAAGCGCACCGCAGGCCTCCAGCCCTCAGATTTGATACTAATAGGCGCGCGCCCATCTATGGGGAAAACCGCCTTTTTGCTAAATATCGCTCAAAATGCGGCCTTGCGCAAAAATGTACCCACGGCCATTTTTAGCCTTGAAATGTCCAAAGAACAGCTTGGCAACCGTATGCTTGCCGCTGAATCGGGGATAGATGCCTCCGTACTGCGCACAGGCAACCTGGATAGGCCCGAGTACTGGGACAGGATATCCGAGTGTATGCCAATTATCTCAAGGGCCCCCCTATACATAGACGATACCCCAGGGATAACCATCACAGAAATGCGGGCCAAGTGCCGCCGGCTCAAGGTAGAAAAGAATCTTGGGCTGGTGATAGTGGATTATCTGCAGCTAATGACGTCTCCGGCAAGCAGCAGGTCGGAGTCCAGGCAGCAGGAGATATCAGAGATTTCCCGTTCACTTAAGGGCTTGGCCAAGGAGCTGCATGTTCCCATGTTGGTTGCCGCCCAGCTAAGCCGCGCCGTGGAATCCAGAAAAGACCATCGCCCCATGCTAAGCGACTTGCGTGAGTCTGGGGCAATAGAGCAGGATGCCGATGTAGTGGCATTCCTATATCGTGACGAATATTATAATCCCGACACATTGAAGAAAAACCACGCCGAGGTCATAATCGCTAAGCAGCGGAATGGCCCAACAGGAACAGTGGAGTTAAGTTTCCTAGGGCATTTGACAAAGTTTGCAAATATTTTGAAATACACTAACTAATACTCATGTCGGATGGGTATAAAATCGAAGGGAGCAGTAAAATGATTGGAAACTTAAAACAAAAAGCAGTTGGAGCAGCAGGGGCACTAAACTTGGACGGCCCAATGGCAACAATTCTACAGACCTTGCGAGGTGCATCTGCACCGGTAAAGGAAGATGACATTGCGGCGTCTACAGGGATTGACAAAACCATTATTACCAGGGCTTTGCAGGCTTTGACCCAGCGGGGACAGATAACTTGCACCGATGGCGACTGCTATAGCGTCAAATAGGAGATTACTATGAAGAAGATAAACATAACAGTATGGGACGAAACCCAAGGCCCGCTGGGACCATACCCAAATGGGATTTACCAAGCCATTGCCGATTTTTTAGCAGAAACTGGCCAGTTCGGCATAATCCGCACGGCAACCCAGCCCGAGCTGGAACATGGCCTCACTGAGGAAGTACTGGCGGATACCGATGTGCTAATATGGTGGGGGCACTGTTATCACGGTACGGTGGATGATGCCATAGTGGAAAGGGTGCGCAAGAGAGTCATGGAAGGCATGGGGCTTTTGGTGCTGCACTCTGCCCATGCATCCAAGATTTTTGCACGGCTTATGGGCACAGATACGGGCGTTCTGCGCTGGCGTGAGGCAGATGAGCTGGAGCGGGTCTGGAAAATTGAGGCCAACCATCCCATAACCGCAGGCTTGCCAGACTATTTTGATATCCCAAAATCAGAAATGTATGGTGAATACTTCGGCATCCCAGCCCCGGACGAATTGCTTTTCATAAGCTGGCACGAAGGCGGAGAGGTATTCCGCAGCGGGTGTACCTTTACGCGTGGACTAGGAAAGATATTCTATTTTGGGCCGGGCCACGAGTCCCTTCCTATATATTACATGCCAGAGGTGCAGCAGATTATTATCAATGCGGTAAAATGGGCCGCACCCCTTCATACTGAGATGCCGGTTGTACGAAATGTAAAAATCTCACCGGAGATGTTGCGGAAGGAAGCAGGAGTATAAGCAGGCAAAATCCCTACAAAATGGCGATCAGCATGGTTTTGGTCTTTTGGGCAAAAGCGGTCATATTAGACAAAACCAGTATTGGTCTGATATAATGCTAGCAAGGAAGGCGGTGATTACTTGGCAGAAAATACAACAACTGTGTCCGTTGGCGACATACACACGGGCAAGGTACTTAAAATAAAACCTTTTGGCGCTATTGTGTCCTTACCTGGCGGTGTGCCCGGGCTTGTTCATATTTCCCAGATAACAAACGGCTTTGTACAAGATGTGGGGGATGTGCTGGCAGTTGGGGATGAAGTGGACGTGCGTGTGGTGACTGTAGACCAGGCATCGGGCAAGATTTCCTTGTCCATGAAGGACGTGCCACAACGGCGTATACATGATGAAGACGAAGAGGAAGACAACATAGATGACTACGGTTACAGGTACGAGCCGCCCCCTGTGATTTCGGCGGCCCAGGCTGCATCTTTTGAGGAAAAGTTCAAGTCCTGGCAAAAGGTGTCCAACGAGCGCATTGCTGGGATTAATAAACGCAACAAACGTAGATAATAAAGCAAATTCAATGAGAAACAGTCTCGCCCGAGCCGAAAATCCCGGGCGCTTTAACGGGTTTTCGGCGACAGGCGTGACGGATTTCGAATTAATTTGCTATAAAACATAAACCCAAAGACGGAGAGAGTAAGCTGCATACAAAAGCCTCAGTGAGCCGGAGATAGTGGAAACCCGGTGCAAGTAGTAGTAGCCGAAAATCACTCCAGAGGGGTGCTGCCGAAATACAAGTAGGTGGCAACGGCTTCCCCCCGTTATAGGGGACGCATATGCTGGTATGGCGAAATGGGTGGTATAGCGATAGCCTTTAATAATGGCCTTCGTCCCTTGCGAATAACATGGGACGAGGGCTTTTTTATTTGGTTTGCGAAGGAGGTGATTAGGCTATGGTCGTAGCCAGTGTAATTGCTAACCTTTCGGATGCGATAAAGCAAATTCAATGAGAAACAGTCTCACCCGAGCCGAAAATCCCGAGCGTTTTTACGGGTTTTCGGCGATAGGCGAGACTGATTTCGAATTAATTTGCTATACAATAAAATCTGAGAGGATTGGATAATATGCCAGGAAAAATAAAACATGAATCACTGCGGAATGCGGAACGCGAAGAAAAATCAATAGCAAAGTTTGAAATAACACAAGAAGCAAAGTCTGGGGCAACATCAAAGCTGGCAACAAAGCCTGAGTCAACATCTGATGCAAATCCACAGTCTAAGCCCGATTTTATATTGATTGAGCAGGAGATGCTTGCGCTCTGGGAAGAGCGGGACTTCTTTAACAAACTACGCCAAAAAAACAAAGGCAAGAAGCGATTCCGTTTCCTAGACGGCCCCATAACCGCCAACAACCCAATGGGCATACACCATGCCTGGGGCCGTAGTCTCAAGGATATTATGCTGCGCTACAAGGCTATGACGGGTCATGACTGCCACTATCGCAATGGTTTTGACACTCAGGGCCTTTGGGTAGAAGTGGAAGTGGAAAAAGAGCTGGGCTTCAAGGACAAAAAGGATATCGAAGCCTATGGGATGGACAATTTTACCCAAAAGTGCATCCAGCGTATCCAGCGCTTTTCCGAAGTAATCACCGCACAATCCAAACGGCTGGGCCAGTGGATGGATTGGGATAATTCCTATTACACCCACTCGGACGAAAATATTTCAGCCATATGGCATTTTCTTAAACTATGCCACGAAAAGGGCATGATAGCCCAGTCACACCGGCCAATGCCCTGGTGTCCCCGTTGCGGCACGTCCCTTTCCGAGCATGAGATGTCTGGTTCCCATAAAGAGATAACTCATACAGCCGTTTTTGCTATTGCAAAGCTTATAGAGGCAGATTATGACGCCTTGGTGTGGACAACGACTCCTTGGACTCTTTCCGCAAATGTGGCCTTGGCGATTAACCCGGAGTTGGATTATGCAATTGTGAAATGCGAAGGATTTGAGCGACCCCTGGCGCTGGCTAAGAATGCAATCAAGCATATCGAAGGCAATAAAGAAGTTGTAAGACTAATAAAAGGCACGGAGTTGTTAGGGCTTGAATATGAAACGTTTTTGCCAGATTTGCCTGCCCAACGTGATGCCTTACACAAAATAATCCCTTGGGACGCAGTAGACGCAGAAGAAGGCAGCGGAATAGTCCACATTGCCCCAGGTTGTGGCGCTGAAGATCACGACTTGGGCAAGAAATTCTCCCTTGCGGAAATATGCCCAATTGATGATGCCGGGGTATTTTTGCCGGACTATGGCTTTCTTGCCGGGAAAACTGCGTCACAAGCTGCTGTGGCCGTCTTCGGGAAGCTAAACGAGCAAGGCAAGCTATTCAAAACCCATGAGTACACCCATAGCTACCCTGTATGCTGGCGCTGTAAAACAGAGGTGCTTTTCCGCCTGGTGCGGGAGTGGTATATCAAAACAGACGATATAAGGCCAAAGCTAGTAGAAGCAGCAGCAACTGTGCAGTGGGAGCCAGCCTTTATAGGCAAGCGGATGCTGGATTGGCTGAATAATATGGGCGACTGGAATATTTCCCGTAAGCGGTTTTATGGGCTGCCGCTGCCGTTTTACCCTTGTGATAGCTGCGGGTTTTTAAGTGTTGTTGGCTCAAAAGAAGAGCTTTTGCGCTCCAATGACCCCGATGCCTTACCGCATCTACACCGCCCATGGATTGATGAAATAAAAATAGCTTGCCAAAGCTGTGGCAAGGCTGTATCCCGCATCCCCGAAGTAGGGGATGTATGGCTGGATGCCGGCATCGTGCCATTTTCCACTCTGGGTTATTTTTCTGATAAGGCTATGTGGCAGCAAAGCTTCCCGGCCCAGTGGGTCATAGAAATGCAAGAGCAAGTGCGGCTGTGGTTTTATTCCCAGCTATTTATGAGCGTGGTAATCACAGGCAAGGCCCCATACGAAAAGGTGCAGACCAATAACTGGGTGCTGGCAGAGGATGGCACGAAATTTTCCAAAACCGGCCACATGATACGCTTTGATGAAGCGGCCCAGCGAGTGGGAGCGGATGCTATAAGATATCTTTTTGCCGGGGCCAGTATGGCTAGCGATGTGCGGTTTGGGTACTCTTTGGGTGAAGCCGTGCGGCGGAAGCTGCTGGGTTTTTGGAATATCTACACTTTTTTCATGACCTATGCTGAGGTGGATAAACCCGTCATTGCTAGCCAATGTGCCAATGCTGACCATCCCACAACTCTTTCCTCACACATGGACAAATGGCTGTATAGCCGCATAGCAGCCTTCATAGAAAAAGCTCAAGAAACCTATGAAAACTATAGTACAACAGAGCTAATACGTGAGTTTGAGCGCTGTGTTGATGATGTTTCCAACTGGTATATCCGAGTAAGCCGCCGCCGTTTTTGGAAAGAGGGCGCAGGCACAGACAAACAAGACGCTTACAATGCACTTTATTATGCAATAAAAACAATGGCTCAAGTGATGGCCCCGGTGCTGCCCTTTATGATGGAGTATATGTGGCAGAGCATGGTTTGTGTTTATGAGAACGCGGGGATAGCAGGGAAATCAGGCACACTGGAGTTACCTCATGGGCCTGCAAAGCCGGAAGAATCTATCCATTTGTCTGACTTCCCAGTGTGCGCAGATTATGACCTGCAGATTTTAGAAGAAGTAGAAGCCGTGCGGGCAGTAATAGCTCAAGCCCTAAAACTTCGTAACGAAAACAATCTGAAGGTAAAGCAGCCTCTATCTACTTTGTATCTGTCATCATCCCATAAGGGCATGGCAGAATATGAAGCAATCCTGTGTGAGGAGCTGAATATCAAGGAGATTGTATACCTGGACAGCTTTGATAGCTTATGCAGCGAATATGTAGGCCTCAATTTTCAAGAAGCGGGGCAGCAGCTAAAGGGTGACTTAAACAGGGTGAAGACTATACTGGAAGGCCTGTCAGCCTTGGAGCATGAGAAATTGGCCAAAGAGTTAGGGGAATGTGGACGCCTGCAAGGCGATGACAATCAGCGCGGCCAATGGGTGCGCCTACCCGGATATGAGAGCAGCATCTCCGCTACCTGCTTCGCGGTACAAAAAAGGGACAATGCAAATATTGCAAGGACGGATGCATCAGTGGGCGTGCCGCTGTTGGTAGCAATCAATACAGAAGTAACCCCGGCCCTTAAACAAGAAGGCATATATCGGGAACTTCTGCGTCACTGTCAACTGCTTCGAAAAGAGGCTGGCTTTGCCATTACCGATAGGGTTGTGCTGGCCTTTTGCACAGAATCTGCGGTGATGCAGGGAGTTGTTGATGCATATGCTGATGATATTGCACGGGAAGCATTGGCTGTGGTTAAGGATATCCCAAACCCATTAATGTCTAAGGACATTAGGCTAGGGGATGAAGTAGTGGTAATCTCTATCGTGATGTTATAGTCAGCTCTTAATGAAAACATTCAAAAGTGCTGAAAAAATATTCACATACTTGCATAATTATTCATTCCCTGCTACAATCCAAAAAAACACAGAGGCAGTGAGATATGTTAAACATATTCATAGATGGTCAAGCAGGCACAACAGGCCTAAAGCTGGAAGAGCGTCTAAAGCCCCGCAAAGACATAAACCTACTAACAATAGACCCGGACAAGCGCAAAGACCCATCTGCACGTCAGGCTCTAATGGAAAAAGCTGATGTTGTCTTCTTATGCCTGCCAGACGATGAAGCAAGAAAAGCAGTAATGCTGGCCCCCGAAGACACTCTAGTAATAGACGCATCCACAGCCCATCGCACAGCCCCAGGCTGGGTATATGGCCTGCCGGAGCTGTCCCCAGGCCACCGCAGGGCCCTGGCCGCATCTAAGCGGATTGCTGTGCCGGGATGCCATGCGGCCGGGTTTATCTCAATGATATACCCATTGCTGGAAGCGGGGATTATTGCCCGGGACGCAAAGCTTAACTGCACCTCTCTAACAGGATACTCCGGCGGTGGGCGCAGCCTCATAGAGGTACACGAAAACAATCGTACCCCTGGCGACAATCTTCATGCTCCAAGGCCCTATGCCTTGGGACTAACCCATAAGCATCTGCCGGAAATGAAAGGAATATGCGGGCTGACTCACCCGCCCCATTTTGTGCCGGTGGTTGGGGATATCGCCCAAGGGATGTTTGTGACTGTGCCATTGTGGGAGGCGGACTTGGCAGTGGATACTGGCATTGCAGGGGCTGATAACAATAGGGCTACTGCTGACAAGGCAGATGGCAAAAAAATCGGTTTTGATGATTCAATCATCAAGGTAGTATGGCAGACTTGGGCCAACCACTATAGGGATAGTAAATTTATAAGGGTAATGCCCCTTGACCCAGCTATGGCCGGGTTTATGGATATCACAACCTGCAATGAAAGTAACTGCCTGGACTTATTTGTCTTTGGTCACGATACCCAAATCCTACTTGGGGCCCGGCTTGATAATCTGGGCAAGGGCGCTTCTGGTGCGGCAGTGCAGTGTATGAATATAGCTTGTGGGCTGGATGAGGAGCTGGGTCTCACATAAATGTAGCCTCTAAGTTGCGGCAACTCACATGTAGAGCCCATTTTTGATACTTTTGCCAAACCTTTTTCGCCCATATATTTACTGGCCAAAACCGCAATTTTGCTGTGCAAAAAATCACTGTTTTATATAAGACAATATAATCAATGAGGAATGATCTAATGCAACCAATAAGCTTTATCCCAGGCGGAGTAACCGCCGCCCCAGGTTTTACCGCTTCTGGCATACACTGTGGCATACGGCGCAACAAGACAAAGCGGGATTTGGCCCTTATCCTGGCCGACCGCCCATGCTCTGCTGCAGCGGTATGCACAACCAATATCGTAAAAGCCGCGCCAATAATCATGACGATGGAGCATCTCAAGGACGGCCAAGCCAAGGCAATCTTGGTAAACTCCGGTAATGCTAATGCCTGTGCCCCTGGCGGGATGGAGGCGGCCAAGGCATGTGTGGACGCAGCCGCTTCTGAATTGGGGATAAGCCCCTCTGACATTATTGTCAACTCCACCGGGGTAATCGGCCAGCCCCTTCCAACGGAGACAATAACCGGTGCAATCCCGGCATTGGTAGCCGCACTGTCACGTGACTCTGATCCGGCTGCCGAGGCTATTATGACTACGGATACCTTTTCTAAAAGCGTAGCCGTCCAGTGCATAATCGGTGGCAAGACAGTGACAATCGGTGGCATTGCAAAGGGTTCAGGTATGATTCACCCAAACATGGCAACAATGTTGGCATTCTTAACAACGGACTGTGCTATTTCCCCGGAAATGCTTAAGGCCGCACTGCAAGACTCCGCAAACCGCACGTATAACAGGATAAGTGTAGACGGCGATACTTCCACCAACGACATGACCGCAATCTTGGCCTCTGGTGGGGCTGGCAACCCGCTGATAACAAAAAAAGGCACTGATGAATATAAGGTCTTCCTTGAGGCGCTTAACATCGTAAACCTGTATCTTGCAAAAAAAATCGCTAAGGATGGCGAAGGGGCCACAAAGCTAATTACATGCCGGGTAGGCAAAGCGGTGGAAGAGGAAACGGCAGCCGCCCTTGCCAAGTCTGTCATATCGTCCTCCTTGGTAAAATCGGCAGTGTTTGGGGCAGATGCTAACTGGGGCCGGGTGCTTTGTGCCATGGGGTACTCTGGCATGACTTTTGAGCCTACCAAGGTAGATGTGTCCTTTTCATCTAAATCTGGGCAGGTAAACGTTTGCAAGCAAGGCATTGGCCTTGATTTTGACGAGGACTTGGCTAAGAAAGTGCTGGGCTGCAGCGAGATAACCATTGAAATCTCATTAAACGAAGGCGATGAAACCGCCGAGGCATATGGCTGCGATTTAACATATGACTATGTGCGAATCAATGGCGATTACAGGACATAAAGGCAGAATTGATATATGTAATTTTCAAGATTAGTGTAATCAAGGTGAAAAAAATATTATTATAGCGGTGTTTTTAGTATCTGTGTTGCATGATAGTCGCATATTATTGCAACTTACTCTATAAAATATACCACTAACACAAAAAAAGGCCGATAACATGCGGGCCTTTTTTTTGTGTATCAATTTTTGTATGGGATTTTTTTTAACGATTATTGAGTTTATTTGAAAATGCAATATGTTCACATATCCATAGGAAAAAGCTATGATTATATGTATGAAGATGCTAGATAGTTCTCTTTGGTTTCTGCTACCTTGTCATATGAAGGCGCAAAGTGGCATGACTGAAGAATTCTCCTTATCTGTTGAGGGGGTCCCCCCCAGGCGCCCCCTCAAGCTCCCTTTTTGCTAATTTTATAGAAAATATTTTTAATATGCTATTACATAAACAGTACGCCAAGATATCCAGAATCTTGTCAATCAAGACCTGCTTCAGCATAGATATGGATGGGACTTGGCTATGTGGGTCACTATATGAAACATTGGGAGTGAATTGTAGTACAAGTCTACCCTTGATGGCAATGCCCCTGCTTCTAATAAGAACGGCGTCATATTTACTTGGAAGCGCCTTCTTGTTATGTTTTGTGTTCTGTCAATATTTGCAGCAGCTATTTTTGCACTGGACGACAGCAATGAGAACATAGGTCATGTTTACATAGAAGTTGACAATGAAGGAAATGTCAACGTATCTCTGCCGGATAATTATTTCCAGGTAGAGCGGTACAATGACATAATTACCTTAAGGCTATGATACTCAACTGGCCGGAAGCTCAGTTGCCAATGGCTGGGGGAACCGGCTCCAATGCGAGGATGTTTGTTTATGCCGGTGGGGCTGTGCTTTTGCTTGCCGCCGGGTTGTTGGTTTTCATTATGCGTAAGCGGTAAGTTTGCGGTCAGATTTTTGACTTTAAATCATCAACCAAACCCGCCAGCTTTGTATAGGCTTCTTCCGATGTTGTCTCTGGGGGCATACATACACCAAAGTATAGCTTAATCTTTGGCTCTGTACCTGATGGGCGAATACATGCCCATGAGCCGTCTGCCATAGCAAAGTATAGTACATCAGATATGGGCAAGCCTGTGGGTTCTTCCCGGCTGTCAGATATGGGCAAACCTGTGAACTCTTCCTGGCTATCCGGCAGGCTTATGACCCGATTATTTAGGTAATCCCTAATCTGCACAAGGGGTGAGCCGCCGAGAGCCTTTGGTGGGTTGGCTCGTAAGCCGGACATAATCCGCTTAATATCTTGTAGTCCTTCCACGCCTTTCATGGTGATTGACTCTATTGTTTCTTTAAACATGCCATATTTTGCGTATAGGGCTTCGATTGCCTGGTATGGGTCTTGGCCTTGGTTTCTATAATAAGCCGCGGCTTCGCATATTAGCAGGCTTGCTGCTATTGCATCTTTATCCCTGGTGTATGTGCCGGTTAGATAGCCGTAGCTTTCCTCGAAGCCTATAATAAAGGTGTTGCTGCCGGATTCTTCAAATTCTTTAATCTTTTCACCTATATACTTAAATCCGGTGAGTACATCAAAATATGCCATGCCATAGGCCTTGGCTATGGTGCGGGTCATATCTGTGGATACAATAGTTGAAATGACTGCGCCATTTTGGGGCAGCTTGCCTCTGGCTTTTAGCTGGGAAAGCATGTATTCCGTCAGCAGTGCACCGGTCATATTGCCGGAAATCAAGATATATTCCCCTTTGTGCTTTACGGCAACACCTACCCGGTCAGCGTCTGGGTCGGTGGCTATCACAATATCCGCATCTACTTCGGTAGCAAGCTCCAAAGCTAAAGTGAAGGCCTCCTTGGCTTCTGGGTTAGGGTAGGCCACGGTGGGGAATTCGCCGTTTGGATGTTCTTGTGACGGCACTGTCCATACATGTTTGAAGCCGGTTTCCTCAAGGGCTCTGCGCACTGTTACATTGCCAGCGCCGTGTAAAGGGGTGAAAACGATTTTTATATCTGACAATGGAATAATGTCTGGGTTGAGGCAGCAGGCCTTCACATTCTCAATAAAGGCGTTGTCAACATCTGGAAATGCGATATTAAACAGCCCTGCTGCTTCGGCCTCCTGGCGGGGCATGGTTTTGACCATGGCAAAGTCGGTTATCTTGTTAACCTCTTGGATAATGGCCTCATCCCTAGGGTAGGGGCACTGGCCCCCGTCTGACCAATATACCTTGTAGCCGTTATACTCTGGAGGGTTGTGGCTAGCGGTGATTACAATCCCGGCAATGCAGCCCAAATGCCTCACGGCAAAGGAAAGCAGCGGTGTAGGCCTAAGGCTGTCAAATACATATGTTTTGATGCCGCTGGCATTAAGCACCAATGCCGCCTCAAGAGAAAATTCCGGAGACATACGGCGGCAATCATGGGCAATGGCCACACCCATGCCGGGCTTATACGCATCCGAGGCTAATATATAATTGGCAAGGCCCTGGGTGGCTTTGCGGATGGTGTATATGTTTAACCTGTTGCTTCCGGCCCCAAGAACGCCTCTCATGCCCCCCGTGCCAAACTCCAAATCTTTGAAGAACCGGTCTTCTATTTCTTTTTCATTATTGGCAATTGCCCGCAGCTCGTCCTTTGTGTTTTGGTCGATGCTGGGGTCACCAAGCCATCTTTCGTATACACTGCGATAATTCACATTAGACCTCCTTGTCATTTTCTATTCTATTTATTCTATTATATGCAAGAAACCCCCAAAAACCCTTAAAGAAAGCGCAGCACGCATTCCCTACGGTTTTAGGGGGTTTTAGTCATCGTTAAATTATCGCTTAAACTTACCCAAAAGCCTCTTATGCCAAGGCAATGCCACCTCAGCCTGCGAGCCGGACTGCCGGCGGGCTTTGCGGTGCTCGGCCATTTGCTTCTTGGTCTTCATTCCCTTCATGCTTACGATGTATGCGCCAGCTATTTCAACTGTGACATTTTTTTTCAAAGGCAAAGCAGGAAAGACCGCATTGTCGCAGATAAGGGTAACAATCTGGGGCCCGATTTTAGCCTTGACCAAGGGCATCTTCATAATGCGCCCCATACGCGGAACTTGGCTAGCCATGGCCTTGGGCAGGTTGGCATTGGTTATCCGGTCCTTTTTCTTATCAATTACATATATAGTAGCGGTTTGCTTGTGCCGCTCAACCATTTCCTGCTGCGTAGCCATCCTGCGCCCAGCCCATTTGTTGAGAAAATACAGGGCCAAAACGATAACACCTACGATTAGTGCGATAAGAATCATTACGTCAAAAATGCCGAAGCCACCTTGAAAAGGCAAGTGAATCCCTCCAGTTGAATAGACGCCACAAGCCTGTCTTGTGTAGGCTATGGATGTCAGATAAATTTTATGCTTGTATTATAAGCAGAACAGGCGATACACGCAAATATGCATACGCGCCATCCAACCGCGCGGGCGGGGAGGAGTCAGGTTCAGCTAAGCTACGGCTGATATTAAGCAGCCACAGGCTTGGGAAAATGCCATTTTTCACGGGTTATCACCCGCAAAAATGGCGTTTTCCCTAGCGCCTGAGTCTACTCAATGCCTCCGCAAGACGCTGAACCTGACTCCTCCCCGCCCGCGCTGCGTTTCACTTGCTAGTGGAAGGTGAAAACCGTTTGCTGTAGGCTTTGGTAGAAGCATAGGGGGGGCGTCAAGAAAAGTGCAAAACCCGGTATCCAATGGTTTTAACAAACTTAATCTTTATCTTTCCTCCTGCAGCCGGGAGTGCAGCATGAGAAGGGCGGTATAGCGTTTCGCCGCTGTTGCGAAGGCGTCAGGTAGACTCCGGCGCAAGAAAAACGCCATTTTTGCGGATGATAATCCGCAGAAAAATGGCATTTTTCCAAGCCTGAGGCTTCCTGACATCAGCCGTAGCTTGCGGCGAAACGCTATACAGCCCTTCTCATGCGGGGCATTGTTTACAATTGTAAATTTTGATACTTTTGCCAAACCTTTTTACCCCGCTATCTCACTGGGTTTGCACCCATTTTTGCATACCTATGGAGCCTCGTTATACCGTGCCAGCAACTGCTCCAGCCTTTGCGCAACCCAGGGCTCCGGCGCATCTTCCGCTGCCCGCAAGTACCAAAATATGGCGTATTGGTCATTCTGCTCCACACCGGTTCCAAGCTCATACATGAGGCCTAGATGGCTGGCCCCTCTAGGGCAATACTGGCTTGCTGCTTGTCTAAACCAGTATGCCGCTTGCTCATAGTCTTGCTGTACACCGCGGCCGGAGTGGAGCATTACGCCTAGGTTGGTCTGGCCTGTTCTTTCTCCTAGTGCAGCGGCACGGTGATACCAAAATGCGGCTTGCTCCAGGTCTTGGATTACTCCATGGCCAAACTCGTATAGCCAGCCTAGGTTTACTTGTGCCCCGGAATGGTTTTGTTCCGCAGCTTGTCTAAACCAGTATGCCGCCTGTTCATAGTCTTGGGGTAATTGAACCCCAAATTGGTAACGTATCCCGGTGTCGTACTGGATTTCGGCATCGTGCAATGCCCCTGCCCGGTGAAACCAATATAGGGCCGCTTCGTAGTTTTGCCCTACGATGTGGCCGTCGCGGTAGCTTGCGCCTATGAAAAGTTGGGCACTTTGGTGACCGCCTTCAGCGGCTCTGGTGAGCCAGTAGATGGCGTGGTCAAAATCTTGCACAATCATAAGCAACCGCCCGTATTCGTATTGGGCGTTGATATCTCCTTGCATGGCCCTGTATGCCAGTAGCAGGTTAGGGGCTTCTTCTGGTTCCTCAGGGCTTTCGGCGACTATAGTGGAGAACCCGAAATGGGTCATAAGGGAATTGAATGTCAAAACGCCGCCGAGGACGCCAATCATGAGTATGAATATATATATGAAAGAGCCGCGGTTGTTGGATACCGGTGTTTCAGCATCTTCGTTATTATGCTCTGTTTCACTATTGGTTGTGGTGTTGGTTTTACTTAAAAGATGCCCGAGTTTCAAGCAAAGGGTATTTAGTGACTTGTCTGTTGCATGAGGATATATCCCAATCTGTCTGTTATCATGGATGTGGTGGGGATATTGTACTTGAATGGGATGTTGCGCATGGGCAGGAGGCTGTACATTGGGCTTGATTTCAATATTATGCTCCAGCCGCGGCTTACCCATGGCCATCGCGTGAGAGGTGGCAACCTGTATACATTTGCCGTGTCTGGCCCCATCAGAAGAAAGCAGCAAGAATACAGAGCACTTACCTACCATTTCTAGGATTATATCAGTTGTATTTTCGCAATTGGGTGGGATATTTCTTGCCCCATACCAACAAGTCCAGCCAAGTTCGCGTTCTAGCCGCGCTGCTATAAGCTGGGCATATGCTATTGTTTTTGTATCGCAGCATATGAATATGTCTCTTGGGTGGGTGCTGTATCGGTCAAGATTGGGCTCAAGGTCAGTCATGTTTGCCATATGCCAAAAAAACCCCTTTCGAAACCATTATAGCATAGTTTCATAAGGGGCTTGTGGGTTTTTGCTCATAGATTAGATAAACAGGTTATGTTGTTAAATTTATATTATCTATCTGTAAAATCTACGCCGTTTTCACGCATTAGCATCCTTACGTTTTCCAGTGTTTCAAGTATTGCCTGGTCGTCTACCAGCTCCCATACAAAGCCTGGCTGGTTTATACCTTCAAATAGGCGTATCAGTGCATAAGAGGATACTTCATCCTCGCCATGGTAAATAGTATTGCCTGAAACCCTGATTGTGAGGTTAATACCCTCGTCAGCAACACCGCCACCATTTTGGTAGGGGTCATATCCGCTGGCTTCGTTATTGGTTTCCTCGTCATTGTTTTCGTTGTTTTGTTGTACATAACCGCTGCCGGCGTTGCCATCGCCGCCACTTCCGTTGCCTTCGCCTTGCTGGCCCCAGGGCAGGCCAAAGCCGCTACCGCCGCCAAAGCCAAAGCCGCCGCTGCCAAGCCAGCCAAGCAAAGCCGCAACGCAACCGGCTAGTACGCAAAAGCCTAAAACTTTACCGTATGCGCCTTTTTTCTTTTTCTTTTTTACCTTTGTTTCAGTTTCTGCACCCATATTCTCTGTGCTCATAGTGGGCTCCTCTCCTTTATGCTTCTATAGTCTCATATCCACAACAATTACCATGTCGTTAAACTGCCGTTGGATATGTATCGCATTTGTTACCAGTCTGTGGTCTGCCGCAAAGATGGCGGCGCTGTCAAATCTAAAGGCCAATACAACTATGCCGTTGCCTGTGTGTTGTATGATGTTGGATAAGATAGTGTTAAGCTCCACCAGTGCTGCGTCCCGGGCTACGTTGTTCCAGCATAGATCTATCCTTGTGCTGTAAAGGTCGGTCTCAACCAAAACCCAGCGGTCGTTAATATCGTCTGAGTCAGAGATTATACTTACCATTACAAAGCCGGTATCTTCCTCCAGGCCCAGCCTAAGTGCGGCATAACTTTCCCCCATGCCCCTTAGTCTGTCCATTTCGTAGGCATGTTGGGCCTTATACTCCTCAAGGCCGGCTTCCAGTACTGCAAACTCTGACTCAAGGGCGGCCCGGGTTTCTTCATAAAAGTCTCCCATACGCCCTTCGCTTTGCACCAAGATAAAGAATAGCATTATCAGGATTACATCCAAGAGTGGGGTCAGTTCTATTAAAATGCTTTGTTTTTTCATGGCACTACACCGGCTCGGGGGCTTTGTGCTCGGTACTTACAATGGATGCCTCCAGCTTGTCTAGATAATCATCGATGCCCCGATTATTGCGCTCTATCCTTGGGGCAAGCATTGCGTCCAGCACCTTGAAAAATATCGCAAAAACCAGGCCCCAAAGGGTGGATGTAAGGGCGACAAAGAAATTGGTCTGCATATTGGCCATATCCTGTACCATAGGTATCAGGGCAATTACCGTGCCAAGTATGCCAAGGAGTGGAAATATCCCTGTAAGATTGGAGTACATGGAGTAGTATTTCTCAGAAGTTTCCCGCATCCTGCGCAGTTTTACTTTGGTCTGTTTTACTTCCTCCCTGGTGGGCAGGGCGGCATCTCCCTTTTCCATCACTTCGTCTGGGCGGTATCCCTGGGTGTGTATGGTGTTATACACCCGCATGGAATGAAGCCGTACAAATAAAAAATACCCCAAAGTACCAACTGCCGTAAGGATGATTATCAAATC
>Ga0123355_10004266_pt1 | contig 20788 bp, 21 predicted proteins | sample TergutEmb28metaG_3_FD_89872 | JGI IMG/M metagenome (GOLD analysis project Ga0123355, IMG submission 89872) | Embiratermes neotenicus P1 segment gut microbial communities from Petit-Saut dam, French Guiana - Emb289 P1 | ecosystem: Host-associated > Arthropoda: Insects > Digestive system > Gut ...
AGGGAACATCATACCCCTTGAGGGGAAGTCTGCGGACAATGTTCGCTCCAAGAGTCTCAAGCAGTACGTATCGTTGTATGAGCCGGAGTATGCTATTCGGGTGTCAGCGAAAAATTTCGGGTTCGAGAATGGTATTAAGAGCATACCGCTTTATGCGTTGTTTTGCTTGACACCATGATTTGTTGTTTATGCTACCGAACCCAATGCAGGAAAAGGTGTTTTTTGGATGGAAGATATTAAAATCACTCAAAAGAACGTCCTTGTTATAAAAGAACTGATGAGCTGCGTTCCCAATTCTTGGGACACTAGCCCATTTTTCTTGGATTATGTGAGCAGTAATCTTAGTAAATATTTTAGCCTTTTGAAAAAACTTGATGGGTATGTGTTATCAAAAGTTCTTGAACACCAAGAGATTGCTCATTGCTTGTGTAAAGGGCTTATAGATGTTATTGCCTCTTACCTTCGAGGCAATATCCCTCTAGCATATACTAGAATGGGAGAAGTCTATTCTTGCATTTCGGAAATACTTATTAGGAAAAGTTCTCGCCCACGAGCAACTGGGTTAGAATTCGGATTTAAAGCTAGGGTAATTTTGCCTAATGATCCGCGGCCGACAAGAAATGACATGTTCCACATACCATTTGAGTTAAGGCACATTGTTCAAAACCATAGATACAGCATACATGGCATACCTTCTATTTACTTAGGCCGTTCAATATACGACTGCTATTTGGAACTCGGCAAGCCACCTTTGGAGAATTTATGGGTATCGCTATTCTGTTTTTCACAAGACAAGGAAGATCCTTTGAGCCCAAAACACATAAATCTGATTGACTTAACGATTTTCGACGATATACATAATCTGAATGTATTAACATACCATTCTTTCAAAAAAGAAAAAGAGTATCAAGACGCACTCGACAGTCTGGTAGACGACATTTTGCTTTGGCCTTTAGTGATGGCTTGCACGATTGCATGTAGATACCCTGACGGAAAATTCAAGCAAGAATATATCATTCCGCAGATGCTTTACCAGCTTTGCAGTGATTACAATGAGTATGTGGGGATTAAATACCTTTCAACAAAGTCGCCCTGTAATGCAGGAACACCAAAGCATGTAATGGTTAACTATGCCCTTCCTGCACAAGATGTAAAGCGTGATGGATATTGTCCCAAACTGAAGGCACAACTCATTATGACAGAGCCTATTACTATAAAAGAAGGCTTAGATATAAACACATCTCAGAGCTTTACGACGAATGGACTGCCTATTTTAAGCTACCATAAAGATCTCAAGGAAGATGAGACTATTCTTGCGTTAGATAAAATGACTGTATATTTCGATAGGCTTATGCAATCTTTTAGAAAAGAGAAAAAACACAAGCTATTATGCCCTCTTGATAATTGGTCAAAGGAATGATTGCGATTATAGCCTATGGTGAAGTTTCCCGCAGACCAAAATGTCGTACTTGCGTTATAAAAACAAAGCCCAGCAAGTGGGCATAACCCATCCAACTGAATTTCATCAGCATATCTGCTACGGCTTAATTGTTGATTGTTTTACGCTAGTGCTACCAAGTAAGCTCTTATGCGAGCATCTTTTCATACTCTTTATATTCCTCAATGTCTAAGACCGCATAACGCCCATGTCCGTTTTTAGTTAAAAACACAGGGGAGCCGATGGCAACGTCGCGCAATACTTCGCCGTAATTTCGCAGTTCTGAAATTGGTTTTATAGTTGGCATAGTAAGCACCTCCATCATTAGTATACGTCACTTGTTCGTAAAAATCAACGATAAATTTTACGAAATATTTCATCCGCCGCTTTTGGAATGCACGAAAGGCCACGCTTTAATTGAGCGTGGCCTTTCAGCAAACTAAGTCTTAGTTGTCACCATCACTCTATCAAAACTCATACCCTCATACACCCGCACAGGATTACCGCGCTCTATCCGCGTATGTTCCAGCCGGTTGAGGGCTTTTACGCTTGCGGCTCCCGCTCCGTTCTGAGCAGCTATGCCTTCACAGAGCCGATTGAGTGCAATGCGCTTGTTCATCTGCTGGCTGCGGGCCTGGGTGGAGGTGACAGCCAGCCCGATGGGCAGATAAATTGCACGCACACCCGTCTCCACCTTGTTCACATGCTGCCCGCCTTTGCCCCCACTGCGAAAAGTCTCAAACCGAACTTGGCTCTCATCAAAGTCAGACGGCGAGTGCCGGGCGCAGATACTCACGTCTACAAACCAGTTCTTGCGCTTATGCTTAGGCCGGTAGGGGCTCTCACAAATCCATTTGATGCCGCCCTCCAAGAAAGACAAGTCCTCCTCGCTGGAAATTCGCACGCTGCGAAAGCAGTCCGCCATTTTGCCGGGTGAAGTCTCCATCACCCGGATATCGGGGAACTCTCTTTGTAATGTTCGCAGAAGCTTGCCTACCGCCAGCTCGCACTCTTCCGGGCCTTGCCCACTGCTGAGTTGTAACTCCATATCCGCACCCCCTAACCCTTGTAGGTGATGAGCGGGCGCAGGGTCGCAACCACTGTGCAAAGCTCATGTTCCAGCAGCGCGGCGATAACATGTTCGATATTCTTGTACGCCTCGGGCGCCTCCTGATAGAGCAGCTCGGTGTCGTGACAAACCGTCCGGCTGCCGAGTCTGGTATGGCGTATGCTGTCCCGGTCGTATTTATCCCGTATGCGGGACTTGCAGAGCGAACGCGCCCATTTGCGCCCGGCCCCATGGGAGAGGGAGTGTGCCGACAACTCCGTATCTTCGGCGGGCTGAAGGATGTAGGTAAGGCTCCCGCGCGAGCCCGGGACAATGACAGGACCGTTCGAAGCGCTCACCGCACCTTTCCGGTGGATAAAGATATCACCCTTGCGCTCCAAAAAGTTGTGCTGGCTATCCAGCACTGGTTTGACCTCGCTGTCGTAGCCGAGGTGACTCATCAGCTTTTCGGCCACAATCCCACGGTTTCGCGCAGCCCACAAGAGGGCGACATCGTGTTTGTTGAGATAAGCGTTTGCCTGCTCGCTGTCTGCTTCCAGCCCGTTTAAGTCGAGAAACTCGCTGAGAATCCGCTGCCCGTACCCACGAGAGCCGCTGTGTACCAGCAGCAATAGCCGCTCGGTGTCTATCCCCAGTTGGTTGAAGGCTTGGCGGTCGTGTACCTCTTCCACAATCTGAAACTCCGCGAAGTGGTTACCGCTTCCAATCGTGCCTAAATCGTAAATCGGGCTTTCCTCGGGGAATGGGTTGGTGCAGGGCAAATCCTCAAGCGCCCGGATGTTGTTTAGCCGGGTAACAAAACGCTCCTGCTTGAATTTGCGCTTTGTGCAGCTTACTCCAAACAGGCCCATGCCGCAGCCGATGTCGTTGCCAATTAGGTGCGGGTAGAGAATACCCTGCGTTTCCACCGCAATGCCCACCGGGCTTTTTCCCGCGTGCAGGTCGGGCAGCCCCACCGCCCGGACGACGCCCGGCAGATTCGATACGTTTTCAAGCTGGGTAAGAGCGGTGTGCTCCATCCAGCATTTTTCGTTCGTGATAATGGTTGTCTTACTGTTCAAAAAATTCTCCTTTTGATTGTCGGGGCGCGAAAAATGACGCAAAAATGCCGTGGTAAAATTACCACGGCAAATATATACACTCACGCCATGGTTGGTTGTTATTCGGTTGTAATCTCTCTTTTCGCCAACATAACAATCAACCCTTTCCGAAATCATCGCAGAGAACCGCTTTTTGCATATTACAGTATATGAAGGAATTTGTCAATAGGTTAATTTGCTCACGACTAAGTCCTGTAACTGCGCAAGCAGGCCACCACTATCGAAGTTCCAGGCGAAGCTGACTCGCTTTCTACGCATCCGTCGCTTTAAAGTTATACAGCGGCTTAATGGTGGCTACAATGTCTACTGTATCACCGATATTGGCCACAATCTCCTCCATCGGTTTGTAGGCAAATGGTGCCTCATCGAGGGTGCTCTTATCCACCGTGGATGAGTAAATCCCCTGCATAGATTCTTTATACTGAGTCAGAGTGATGCTCTCCTTGGCCTGCCGGCGGCTCATAATGCGGCCTGCTCCATGAGGGGACGACCAGTTCCAGTCGGGGTTGCCTTTGCCGGTACAGAGCAGGCTGCCATCCCGCATGTTGATTGGAATAAGTATCCGCTCACCCTCCTGAGCCGAGATAGCCCCTTTGCGCAGGATGCCGTGCTCGATATCAATATAATTGTGGATGGTCGAGAAACTGTCCTCCGCTTTTAGACCGGCAGCCTTCAGAATCTCCCGGGCCATACACTTGCGGTTGATATCCGCATACTCCTGTGTGATAGCCATATCGTGGAGGTAGTCCTCCAAGAGCTGGCCGTCCAGCCACGAAAGGGTTTTGCTCACTTCAGAGACCGGCAGCTTCTTGAGACGCTTCTGGATTTCCTTCTCCTTGCCCTTGGATTTCAGGTCAGCGATTAAATCTTGGGCTGCTTTGGTATCCTGCTTGCGCTGCTGCACAGCGGCGTTCTGATAAAAATCCGCCACCTGCTTACCCAAATACCGGCTGCCGGAGTGGATGACCAGATACAGCCTTCCGTCATCATCGCGGCCCAGCTCAATAAAGTGATTGCCGCCTCCTAAAGTGCCGACTGAACTGTAAGCCCGGTCGATATTGACCTGTTTGGCGCAGCGCAGATTATGAATGCGAGCGGAGAGAGCCATCTCGTGAGCACCCTTCCGCACATTGAATCCCGACGGGATTTTCTCGTGGATAGCCTTGTCGAGTTTCTGGAGCTCCACATGCGTATCACAGAGCAGCACAGTCTCCATCCCGCAGCCGATATCCACACCGACCATGTAGGGTACCACTTTATCTTGAATGGTCATGGTGGTGCCAATTGTACAGCCCGCGCCGGCGTGAGTATCGGGCATATTCCGGATGGTGCTCCCCGCAGTGAACGCTTGGTTCAGCAGGGTGATAATCTGTGAAATCGCCTCCTGCTCCACATTGTCTGTGAAGACTTTGGCGGTGTTGTATTTTCCTGTTAGTTCAATCATGATGTTCAACCTTTCTTATAAAAACACGTAGCAAAGCCCGAAGCGCTGCGGCTTCGGGCTTTGCTGGAATATATGCCTACAGGGGTGCGGTCAGAAGGTGGCCGCGCCGTGTATCAATATCAGCATTCCGAAACCGGGTATTCGACCCCGTTGTATGGGCAGATAACTTCTCAGCATGACGCGAACCTCCTTTGTCATAATTGTGTAACTTTTGGCAGTATAGCAGATGATGGAAATGTTGTCAAGCATGGCATACTTGACGAAATAGAGCGCAGATGCACCGGTTCTCCAACCCGTGAGATGTTCAATTGGCAAATCACAAACTGGATGGAATCTCACGCAGCCCGGCGAGGTGAAATTACGGTTTTCGCACAGCAGCGCATAGATTCCATTATTGAGAACCGCGATTACCTGAATATCATGTACCGCGGCGCTTTTTGGACGACCACAACTTACTTCGGGTGGCTTACTATGCTTGCGGTTTTAGCGACCCTCACGTTGATTCTTCCTCTTCTGTGCGTTGACCGTATGAGAAATATTCACAGTTTGCAATACTGCGCGAAACTGGGGCGAAAAATATTGTACAGACAAATTGCTGCGGCACTTCTTTCGTCGTTTTTGCTCACAACGCTTCTGCTCGTCATCTTCGGCGGGATATATTTTCGCGCAACATGCGTACTCATGTATTGGAGCCACAACTTATACTCAATATCAAATCAGTCAGTGCTGCTGTTTGACTTCACATTCGGGCAGTATCTGCTTATTTTAGCGGCGATAGCGTATACGGCCAGCTTAGGTGCCGCTCTGCTTTCGTTTATGATTTCGTGGTTCAGCCGGAATTTAATATCGGCGATGATTAAAATCATTCCTGTATTCGCGGCACTGGCGTTCTTGCTTCACCATATAAACAACAGCGGCACACCTGTACCTTTTTCGATGGTTCACCGGTTTTATCTGTGGACAAATATTATTGGTATCGAAATAATTGTTTGCGCGGTGTTATTTGTGCTCAGTCTCGTGGCAGCGTTGTGGGTATCGCGCCGGGAAAAGCGAAATAGATATGGCTTAACCCGTATAACTTTTGCCGGAAAGAAAAATCCACGGCAGTGCAGATGAATTATCTGCACTGCCGTGGCTCTTCCATTCTAGTAGAGTGCATGTAAGTGAACCGTTATATAACTTAATATCGCCAGCACCTCCCGAATATCAGCTATGCTCAACTTTCCGGGGAAGATAGCGATACAAGTTTCATCGCATTCACCGGGCCGAGAGAGGTGTACGGTGGCACACAAGTTTGCACTATCTGAAGTGAGGAGATACCGCTCAATCACGTTTTGCACACAGCGGATTTCGAGATTATCGCTGTCCCGCATTCTGGATGCGGCATTTTGCCTGCGGCGGTTATAGACTTGCTGGTAAACGATGGTGCACTCGGTGAAGCGCTCGCGGACCAACTCCAGGTTCAAAAGCTCACTAAGCGGTTTTATGATAAAATCCACATCACCACCGCTTTTGGGGAGAAGCAGCGGAATTGTAATCCATACGGTGCCTCCTTGTCTTTCGAATTTGTAACCCTGGGCCCTGAGTTCATCGCGAAGCTCTTCAGCATTATCAACGGCCTCCGACTGACGATAATAGCGTCTGGCTTCGATGGCAAAGTCGTGGGTCTTACCACAGAGCCGCTTGAGCTCGACACTATCGTCAGCATCTAGGCAGCGGTCAACCTGCACAGCAAGCTCGATAGCTGTCTTCTTTATATCGGATTTTGAAAACGTAGTTGTTGACATGTTTATCAACTCCTCAAAATTGATATAAGAGTGAGGTTCCGATTCATTGATATGTGGATGCGCATAGACATGCATAAATTACGGTGGCATTGGTAAGATTCAGATTAATCTTAGATACCGCACAGCCGCAAAAGCTGCTGTTGAGAAGGCGAACACATCCCTAAACAACACCTGAATCATTGACGAAACAGCACCTAAATGCTATAATGAGAATACAATATAATATGAGGAGGCCAAGATTATGCAAGTAGCTTTGTCAGATTTGAAAGTAAACGTGGGTAAGTATGTTGACCTTGCGGAAACTACGGACGTTATCATCACAAAATATGGAAAGCCCGCTGCAAAGATAGTCCGCTTTGATAAAGAACCTTGGTACCTGAAGAAGATGCCTGAGCGGGTTACGAGCGTTGACCAGCTTTTTGGTACACTTCCGGCCGACATCGACCTTGAAGATGTTAGAGCAGAAAGGTTGACTAAATGATTGTGATGCTTGACACTAACGTGATAATGGATGCGCTTCAAGAGCGTGCGCCTTTTGACGTTCCCGCCAAAGCGATTCTAAAATTGGGGCAAAGCGGTGAAGTGACCTGTATGTTTACCGCTAATGCCGCTACCGATATCTTTTATTTATACAGTAAGGCCCGCGATACGGGTTCGGCGAAAACAGCACTGGATTTTCTGCTCAAAACTTACAAGGTTGCCGGAGTCACGCATGAGGACTGTACAGATGCGCTTTCTTTGCCCATCGCAGATTTTGAGGATGCGTTGGTTGCTGTATGCGCTCAAAGAGCCGGTGTAGAATATATCATAACCAGGGATGAAGTGTTCTTGGCTGCAACATCGCCGGTTAAAGCTATCTCGCCGGACGAATTTCTTGCACGGGGAGATACATTCAATGACATTCAACCTCGATGATGTCCACGCGCTCAGTTTCAAAAGTTATTTGAAGCGGTCCGGTGTATCCACAATTTAATTCGAGATGCAGATTTTTAACGCGCTCGATGCAATAATAGAGTATGGCTATGTGGACATGGCGAGGACGATGCAAATTATGCTTGGGAACGCGGTAGTGGTGATTGTTCTGTTTGTGCTTGTCAACTGGAAACATGGGTTACATAAGGTGTAAGCAGTGCACAAGCTCTAATTTACAGGTGGCGGTATGGTTAAAGAAAGTAAGTTAAGTGTTTTACATATAGGAATATATCTTGTCGTCTTTTTCTCCGTATGGAGCGTAATAGAGTTATATATTCGCCCTGTATTCCTTGATTCTTTGGATGGTATTGCGTTTGGGCTTACTGAATCTGCAATGAAATTGTTAGTGTGGACGTTACCAGCCATTTTGCTGATAAAGCATTTTCACGATGATATGTGGATTGGCCTAAAAGAAATGTTCACGAACAGACCCATCCGGTTCAAAGACGCATACATACTACTCATTGTTTTCGTCCCGCTTGTTGGAACAGTCATTTCCGGCGACTTTGGGATTCGCTCTGATTTTGCACCATCAGCATTGATTAGTTCTGTGCTGTTTGTAGGCATTACGGAAGAACTCGTTTTCCGAGGATTTCTGCTTAACGCATTTTTTAAAAAGATTAAAATGCCGTATGCGATTGCACTGGACGCCGTTTTGTTTACGCTTATTCATTATCCGATTTGGATTTACAGAGGGTTCACGATTTCTGAGTTTTTATCAGGGAGCGTTGTTGTTCCGATGCTTAGCGTACTCTTTGCATATTCATTTATTAAAACCAGAAGTATTTTTGTTCCGATAATACTCCACATGCTTTGGAATTTGCAAGTGGGTTTATTCGGGTAGTGTATTAAGGAGATGATTTTACTATGAAAAAAATCATTGCATTGCTGTTAATCGTGTTCTTTTGTATGGCGCTGGCCGCTTGCGGAGGCTTAAATGCAACGCCGCCGACAACGCCGGAGACACCACCGCCAGCAGAGTCCCCGATGATAGAATCTGAAAACCAGACACAGTGGCCGGACCTGGAGTTAAGCATAACAGTCTTGCACGAAGATAGTGCTCTCCCTGCCGGCATACTGCATCGTATTCCCTAGCGACCCTGCCAGCATGGAAGAAATCGACATCCAAAGCAGAGCCCATAACGAACGCTACAGATTTTTTGATTGATGCGGTGACAGGCCTGAGGGTGGACATATCGCCGGGGTTTGATTTCGTATCACAGCCGTCCTACGAAGAGAGGCAGGCTAGGGACGCGCAGCGCATTTCCGACGAAGTAATTGCATGGCATTTTATCTTTGTCGATGACGGTCTTGGCATTGGCTAATGAAACTGAATTGAGCTGTTTTAGGCATAGAAATAGGATCAGGTTCATAGCCCTGGCCCTTGATGATGAAAAAACGTCTCTTAGCGGATATGCTGATTTTATAAGTTACCCGCTGCATAACTACCATCATCTGCGAAAGTTATGGTGTAGCGCTGCGTTGTGAAGCGCAAAATCAACAAATTCGGGTCATCAATACCGGTCCAGTGGTCGGTGTCATCAAAGAACGTAAACCAGTTCTCTTTTTTTGTTTCCATATCGGTACACGCCTCGACTGTACCCACAAGATTTATTGTGTAGGAGCTGGAATTGATACACACGCAGGCTTTGTTGTTCTTGTTGATGCGTTCAGCATACGGCCTGTCCAGTGCGGTATTAAACGTCAGCCAATTTATGCCGTCGGCTTTTGTGATGCAAAAGGTAGTGGCGGAGGGGTAGCCATTATCATCAATCAGGGAAAGTGCGGCATATCCCTCCATGCCCCCGAGCTTGTATTCGGTTATTGAGTTGATTAGCTCGCTTGCTCTTTTGATAACCTCTTGACTCATTTTTTCACAGCCTCTCTTAGTTTTCGTCAATTATATCATGCCCAACACGACAGCGGCATGTCCTATTAACACAGCTTGCCAAAACATTTATCGCAATGAATTGAATCCCTTGGCAACGGATATGCACGCCTGTGCCTTGGTTGGTTGCATAGAAATCTCCGTTTGGCGCAGCCTATTGCTTATTTCCTTGCTTGTATTTCACGTTCCATGATTTCTAGCAGATATGGTTTTGTCTCATCATTTAAGAAAAATGTAAAACTCATGTGACAGCGGCATTTTTGCTGACGTTCACCATCTAAAATAAAATCAAAGCCTTTCAGACAGCGAGAATTACAAGCTGTAGAGTCAGCTAATCTACTGCAATTCCCGCCTTTTCGGATTGCATCTTTCATTGCATCCGGCCACACGGATACGTTATCTTCATAAGAAAGAATATTATCCGCATATACACGCAACATGGGCATTTTCTTTCGGAAAACATAATTTGCGACTGTTCGTTTGGTGGGTTTATGAACATAGGCCACGACATAACCATTTGCCGCTTCTCTGATTTTCCAGACACAATTATTTTCTTGCAAATAGGCGTTTAGTTGATTGATAAAGGCTTCATGTGAAGGCTCTGCCGCGATTAAAAAATCGCTGAAAGGAATGGCTGGCTTCAGCATTGTAGGTATCCCCCCAATATAAATAATCTTCATCAGTTTTACCGCTAGCACCACCGCCGACGGTGGCAAGGTTTTGTTTTTCAGCCTGCGCTGGTACGATTACACCGACCAAGCGAGAGAGTTTGTCGTTCAGATAATTATACCACGGCATAAATGGCAAATTCAACGAAAACACTTTCGATTGTCCGCTTTTGACTTCCGCAGCCCATAGATTCGCTTCCTAATTCTCATATAACGGTTGTTGATTAACGAAAATATGATGTAATTAAGAATGCAATGGATAACAGGATTTATCAATCTTCCCCGTTGCCGACAGCTCCATTATACGGCAAAATCGGCTACACCGCCGCGTGGAAAGTTGTAGGCTATGCCCCCGGCCTCATCCGAGAAACAGGAAGAAAGATATCCGCATTTTAGCAAATAGTACTTTTCTTTCGTGGTGGTTTCGTAAAACAAAGAGCATACCCACAAAGACAAGTTCTCAATCCGTCCAGTGAGTGACGAATACGGCAACGACCAGTATGGTGTTGACGAGAATATACGTAGTAAGACGAACGGTTCAGCCCCAGAATATCGCACAGCGTGGCGATATGGGGTGGCCTTTCTCTTCATTGAGACATCTTACTGCTAAATACTTGGTTTCAAGGCGCACTAAGTTTAGTCCTCTCTTCGCCCCCTTTCGAGCGCCTCCATTTTTTTAGCAGTTCGACCTCCATTTGAAGCCGCTTGTTTTCGGCTTCCTTGAGCTTTAACTGTGCGCGAAGTTTTTCAACCTAGTTCATAGAAGCTTCCTTCTTTCGCTTACCACGTCGGTCGCTAAGACTATCCGCGCCATCCTGTTCGTATTTCATAACCCAACCATAAACTTGCTGGTAGGATACGCCATATCGTTCAATGGTGCTGCCATAATCCTTATTATTGGCTATACAATGGCTGACAATCTCTATTCGCTCATCCAATGTTGTCTTGCGCCCTTTGGCCATGTAAATTGCACCTCCACTATTCGGATGCTTGAAATCTCCACGACCATTATACCACTCAATCCATTTGCGCAACACCCTTCTGTCGCTGATGTCGTATTTTACACAAATATCATCTTGGGAGATGCCGCCGGACAAATATTCTTCAACAGCCAACAGCTTTACTGCTGGAGGATATTTGCGCCACTGTGTCGCGGGAATCAAGCCCTCAACGCCTCTAACTTTATACAGCCTTATCCAATCTCTCAGCGTTGTCCAGCCAATTCCATATTCGGACTGTATTGCTTTCGCTCCCATTCGCCCATGTATATACTCTTCAACTATTTTGGCTTTTTCTTCTGCCGGCAATCGTCCCTTATGAGGCATGAATAATACTCCCCTCTCTGTAGTAGTGGTTTTTTATTTCCACTGCCTACTTTCAGGGGAGCATATCACATCTCTCTGACGGGCTTTTTGTTTGTCAAAACTCCTTGACAAACGCCTCAACCTGTGCTAAAATTTTTCAAAATGCTAAAGTGGGGAAAGTGAAATGGTTTTGGGTATTTTCAGCCGATATAAAGGGCGCGCAGCCGGGACGCCATCCCGTATTCTCGTTATTTAATCTCCTTATTTTTAAGGGGATTTTTTTATGCAATTTTTAAGAAGGGGGCAATTTTCATGAAACTTGAGGGCAGGAGCCTGCTTGAACCGCTGGATTTTTCGATAGAGGAAATGGCCGCGCTGTTCGACAACGCCGAGCGCATTATCCAAAACCCGCAAAGCTATACCGAAGCCTGCAAGGGCAAGATTATGGCAACGCTGTTTTACGAGCCCAGCACCCGGACCCGCTTCTCGTTCGAGGCGGCCATGCTGCGGCTTGGGGGACAGGTTATCGGGTTTTCCGAGCCGGGGTCGAGCTCTGCGGCCAAGGGCGAAAGCATTGCGGACACAATCCGAACGGTGGAGTGCTACGCCGATATCGCGGTAATGCGCCACCCAAAAGAGGGTTCGGCCATCATCGCGGCCAGAAATGTTGAGATGCCAGTCATCAACGCCGGTGATGGCGGCCATCACCACCCAACCCAGACTCTGACCGACCTGCTCACCATCAGGCTTGAAAAGGGCAGCATGGACAATCTCACCATAGGCTTTTGCGGTGACTTGAAATTCGGGCGGACGGTGCACTCGCTTATCCGGGCGCTTCTGCGCTACAAAGGCGTGCGGATCATCCTGGTTTCGCCCAAGGAGCTGCGCGTACCCGACTACATGCGCGAAGATTTAATAAGCTCCGGGGTGGAGTTTTTGGAAACGCGCAATCTTGCTGAGGCCATGCCAAAGCTGGACGTCCTTTATGTTACCCGTGTGCAGCGGGAGCGCTTCTTCAACGAGGAGGATTATATCCGGCTGAAGGACAGCTACATCATCGACCTGCAAAAGATTAAAACCGCCAAGCAGGAACTTATGATCCTGCACCCACTGCCGCGCGTTAACGAAATCGCCACCGAGGTGGACGCGGACCCACGGGCATTTTACTTCAAGCAGGCAAAAAACGGAATGTATGTGCGGATGGCGCTTATCATGGCGCTGCTCGGCGCAGAATTGGAGGTTTAATCATGCAAATAGACAGCATTGAAAACGGCATTGTAATCGACCATATCCGCGCGGGATTTGGGCTGAAGGTGGTTGAGTATTTGAACATCGACACCCAGAGTAACACGGTGGCCGTGATTATGAACGCCGTGAGCAGAAAGCACGGCCGCAAGGATATCGTAAAAATCGAGAATATCTCGGACGTGGAGATCGACCTCAAGGCGCTGGGGCTGGTGGCGCACAACGCGACTGTCAGCGTGATTAAAAACCACAAGCTGCAAAGCAAAACGCAGCACCCGCTGCCCGAGCGCGTGCAAAATGTTATACGCTGCAAGAACCCCAGGTGCGTCACCTCGGTGGAGGATGTGCCGCACATTTTCCACAAGGTGAACGAGGATGGAATGTACCGCTGCGAGTACTGCGACCACATTGTGCGGCCGGATGAGTTGTAGGGGGGTCAAACTTGTATAAGGAGGGTCGGCAATGATCGAAGATGGCAAGTATATAGTGCGTCAAAATAGAGTGCGGGCACTTTTAAATTTGTTTGTTTGCGCAGCATTGACAGTAGGTTTATTCTTTGCCTTTCGCATGGATATTAGTGTAGAGTCTGTTTCAAATGTGCCTTTGCTTAGAATGCACCCGCCCACAGGCTTAGTTTTTTTCAGAGGTTTAATGTTCTTATGTGCTGTTTTTTCTGGCTTCGGCACACTTATGTATATAAAAAAGATAGCGTTGGGAAAAGACGTAATAATCGCAGATGATCAAGGCATTACTAATAACGGCGCTGGTGGTTCCAATTTTTTTGCTTGGGTGGATATTGAAGACATACATCTTCGCACCATTACAACTAGTGTAGGTTCTGGTTTATCTCGCTCTACAAGTACCCAAACAGTAATAGAAGTAAGGGTTAAGGATAAAGAAAAATATTTGGATGAAAAACACCAAAGGCATAAGATCAGTTGGTGGCGCAAATTTCTGCCGAATATGAGTAGCCTGCTTGGGTATCCGGCCTTTTGCATTGACGTTAGGTCTACCGGAATAAAACCGGAAATAATAGTTGGCGGTATTCGGAAAATGCTCAAAAAGTATAAGCCATCATATGAAGAATGTGATCAATAATCAAGACAACCCCTTAGACAAAATCTAAGGGGTTGTTGTTCATTCACAGGCACAATCTAGTTTAAGAACATCAGAACGCCCAAAAAGTGACAGGCCGCGCCGAGGTTTACAAAAAAGTGCCACACCATATGGAAGAAGCGCTTTTCCTTCTTCGCGTAAAAGTACGCGCCGGCCGAGTAAAAAATGCCGCCGCCCAAAATCAGCAGTATCAGCCCGGTGCTGGCATTGCGGATGAACATAGGCGCCACCAGCACGATCGACCAGCCCATTACAAGGTAGATGGTAAGCGACACTTTAGGAATCCTGCGCCGGGCAAGGGACTTGTACAGGATGCCGAATATCACCATTGCCCACTGTAGGGACGCGACTAGAATCCCCGGCCAGCCGCCGATAACCACCAGCGCGATAGGCGTATATGTACCCGCAATCGCCACATAGATGAATATGTGGTCGAGTATTTGCAGCACCTGCTTTTGGCGTGTATCCACCGTCATGCTGTGGTAGAGGGTGGATGAGAGGAACATGAGAAACAGCGAACACATGAATATAGTCGTGCTCACGGCGGCCAGCGCCCCCTGCCGCAGATATGCGCGGATTGCCGCGGGCGCTATTCCGCTCAGCACGGCAAAGGCCATAACGCCGTGGCTGATCGCGTTGCCTATCTCCTCGCCGAAGGTGTAATGCCGGACTTTGCTTATCATGTTCATAGTTATACACCCGCCTTTAACAAGCAGTATAGCATGAAAGTGTGAACATTTATGCCGAATGAAGGATGGCGCACAATAAAACGGATGCCTCAAAGGGCATCCGTTTTGGTTTTTCAAACTGGCGTTTCTTCCGTTTCTTCGCCGCTGTCATAGCTGTCGTAAGAAACAGGAGGTTGCGGTTCCGGGGGCGGGGTACGCTCCACCGGGGCGACGAGCTCCATCATACTTTGCCTGTCAACGGCAATGTGCGTAATCAGCTTCTCCGTCTTTGTCTTGGTCTGTTCCTTTGATTTCTTTTTGTGGGGGATGATGGTGTTTGTGACCTGCTCCACATTTAAGAAGAACGGCTCAGAAAGGGCGCCCTCAGGCGGCTGAAAGACAGTTATGCGCAAGAAATTTACTGGATCTATTCGCTGGGCGCGGACAGACTCTATAAGCTGGGTAAAGTTTCCGTTTTCCATATCCTGTTTGAGGTATTCAAAGTTTTGCGGGATATCGATTTCAATTTTTTCAGGCAGTTCGGTATACCAGCCTTCCATTTCTTCTGAGAACGGGGCGGTTATCATAGAGCTGGACATGAAAATGGCCGCGCCTGTCATCAGAACAAATTCGCCGATCCACACGATGAGCAACGGGACGCCGCGCACCACGGGTGAAAATTCTAGCCCCCATACCCCAAATTCATTGATAAACTGCGCCGAGTAGAGCACGAAATCAGGCTCGAAAAGCAGGTAGAACGACTCGACCAACCTCTCGCCAAAGGAAAGGTGCCATATTCCGTACACCTCGGAGAATATCAGGGGGATATACACGGCCCACTGGACGTATTTCATCACAACCATCGCAATGAAGACGCAAAGGTAAACGATCTTGGGGTTTCGCGCTTTGCCGCGTTTGGCGGCAAAGCCCGCCAACACCCCTACCGCGAGGCCGCATCCAACGGTGATAAAAAAGTTAAGGTAAATAAACGGTATGTAGTGGTTGATGTAAATGTACGCAACGCTCAATATGGGTATGCTGACCACCATAAACAGCAGGAAATACAAGAAAAACTTCGGCGAGATTTTGCCTGACGGCTTGTAATAAGCGGTTTCCATTTCTGCCTCCAAATGCAAGTAATGTTACGGACAACTCCGAACGCTGCGCCTGCGGCATTTGTTCGGAGTTGTCGCAAAACTGGCGATACGGTTTTGCCGTGATAACGCTGGCATGCCTAACCCCGCGCGTTTAGCGAGCGCTTCTTTTGCGCGCGCGGCGGCCCCAAAATCTCGGCCATGATTATGCCGCGCACCAAATCCTCGCGGTTGCTAAAGGCCGCTTCACCGCTGCTGCGGACAACCTCATACACTTCTTCCTCCGCTTGCTTGGGCTGCGGTTTTGGCTTGACGGGTGGCTCTGGCGCCGGGCGGTACTGGGGTGGGCGCTCGGCCCTTTCTTTGGCCGCGCTCATTGGGGACTGTTTGGGCTTAGGCGGTTCCTGTATTAATTCGCGCTGCAACTGGTCGAACAAATCGCCAAAAAGGCCCGCCCCTGCTTTGGCTTTTCGGGGTAACCCCTCGGACTGCTGCCTCGGCGCATACTCATCGGTTTGGCGAGACGCCGTCTGATAGCCGCGGTTTTCCGGCGCGTCGGACTGGTAAAGCCCAGGCTTGGGTTTGGGCGGCTTGATTTCCCGGGCCTTTTTTCGCCTATTATAGACAATTCTGCCCAACCACCAAACAGCACCGGCAATTAACAAAATATACTCAAAATCCATCTTCTCACCCTTTCTTGACGATGAAAGCCGTCAATTACTTAGGTTCGTTTTTGCCGGTTCCGGGCAGCTCACCGATGTTTTCGCGCATTTTGGTGTCGGCGGCCAGGTTCATCATGTTGTAGTAATCCATAACGCCCAGGCGGCCGCTGCGGAAGGCTTCGGCCATTGCCAGCGGAACCTCGGCTTCGGCTTCCACCACTTTGGCGCGCATTTCCTGCACGCGGGCGACCATCTCCTGCTCGCTGGCCACGGCCATCGCGCGGCGCTCTTCGGCTTTTGCCTGGGCTATGCGCTTGTCGGCTTCGGCCTGGTCGGTTTGAAGCTGCGCGCCGATATTCCGGCCAACGTCAACATCGGCGATATCAATCGAAAGAATTTCAAATGCCGTGCCTGCGTCCAGCCCTTTGGCCAGAACGGCCTTGGAGATGAGATCAGGGTTTTCCAGCACCTCTTTGTGGGTTTCGCTCGAACCGATGCTGCTTACGATTCCCTCGCCGACGCGGGCTATGATCGTCTCTTCACCGGCGCCGCCGACAAGGCGGTCGATGTTGGCGCGCACGGTCACTTTGGCGACGGCTTTCAGCTCGATGCCGTTTATGGCCATGGCCGAAATGCCCGGCGTCTGGATAACCTTGGGGTTAACGCTCATCTGAACGGCTTCAAGAACGTTGCGCCCGGCCAGGTCGATGGCCGCGCCGCGCTCGAATGTCAGCGGAATTTTGGCGCGCTCGGCGGCAATCAGGGCGTTTACAACGCGGTCTACGTTGCCTCCGGCCAGATAGTGAGCCTCCAGCTTGGTTACCGGTGTGTTGAGCCCGGCCTTTTGCGCCTTAATCATCGGGTTGACGATCCTTGCCGGTGAAACGCGTCGGAGCCGCATTCCGATCAGATCAAATATGCTGACCCGCACCGAGGCGGCCAGGGCCGAAATCCACAGCCCTATAGGGATAAAGCGGAGAATAAGCAACAGCAGAATTAATCCGAAGAACCCCAGAATTAATATTCCCCAACCGGCGCCTGCTAAGAAAGTTGGCATTAGTACATTTCCTCCTTTTGTTGTTATGACAAGTTATTCAGAACCTGTTGGCAGGTCCTGTTTGGAATCTATTTCACGCACGACTATGCGCGCGCCTTCCACAAGTATTACTTCCAGCGCGGCGCCGGGGTTTATGAATTCGCCGCCGGTAACAACGTCTATGCGCTGGCCGTCTATCTGTGCGGTTCCGGCAGGACGAAGCACCGTTACGGCCGTGCCGCGCTGGCCCAGGTAATCGGCCATTTTTTCTTCGGAGCTGCTGTATCCCTGCTCAGTGTAGGAAAGAGCCAGCCTGCCCCAAACCTTGCGCGTCTTTTTGTTTTTGAGCGTGATGATTATAATCAGCGCTGCCACAACCAAAGAAGCGGCCAGCGTGACCACGCCCTGCGTGATGGTGGGGGCGGCCATTAGCAAACTGGCCAGAATTGCCAAGACGCCGGCTATACCCACCACGCCAAATCCGGGCAGCACAAAAATCTCGATTGCAATTAATAGGATGCCCGCCCCGAACAGCAAAATCGCGCCCATTCCGATATTTCCAACCATAAAGTTGCCCATAAAGTAGAGCACGAAGCCTATAATGCCGACCGCGCCGAATATCCCGAAGCTACCCGCCGTGAAGATTTCGATGACGATTCCGGCTATGCCGATTACCAGCAGCAGCGAGCTGACAAACGGGTTGGAGAGCCAACCTGCGATGTGCTCCTGGGTGGTGCGCGACGCAACCACTACAGGGCCGTCCAGACCGTAGTAACGGAGCAGCTCGTGCCGGGTGTCAAAAATATTGTCAACCATTCCCCACTCCTCGGCAAGCAACGGGGTGAGTGTGACAAGATGGCCTTCTTCGGTAAGCCCTTCTATCACTATGTCGCTGTCGGCCATTGCGGCAGCTACCTGGCCGTTGCGCCCGCGAGCCTCCGCCGCACCGTAAAGCTGGCCCACCCACATCGACATGGCTTTTGCATCGACCCGCTCACCGAAGATCTGCGGTTCGGCCGCGCCCATGGTGGCGCCTGAGGCCATAATCAGGTTCTCTCCGGCCAGGGCGATCAAAGCTCCCGCAGAGAGAGCCCTTGTATTGACGAAAGTATAGGTGGGCACCGGCGAATGCAGAATCAAATCCTTGATGCTGATAGCCGCGTCCACAAAGCCGCCGTATGTATTGATTTCAAAAATAATGGCGCCTGCGCCTGCGTTCAGGGCGTCTCTATAAGCACGTTCGATAAACATCAGGTTGCCGTTGTCAATCGTCCCCTCAATCGGGATTACAAATGTCGTAAAATTGCCGCCGGCAGGCGGCTGCGCGGCCTGCGAAATCGGCGCGCCCATCATCGCCAGGCCCATAATCACCATTACCATCCACAGGCAAATGCGGCGAGTTCTTCTCATTGGCCTTCCCCCTGTTCTCTAAAAATTCATTGATACCGCGCGGCGGCAAAAGCAGACTCAGCTGCCCGGAATTGCCTCCCGCACTGCCGAAAACATATACCGCGCACAATCTAACATATCCTGCGAATCTGTTATAACTGCGCATCGAAAGGCGGTTGCCCCACAGGGGCGAGCCGTTGCGCATAATGTATAATGTTTACGCCTTTCTGTAAACATTATACCACCTGGGGCGCTTTGGCGCAATCTAAGGTTGCTGGCAATTATAAAAATTGTTGGAAAACGCCACCGGGCGGCAATTTTTATGTGTTGACAATACGGCGCTCTTTTGATACAATGCTTACAAAGCTGAGATGGAGAGAAAGATATCCTGTTGAGCAGTTCCGGCTACGGCCGGGCAATTTAAGAGATACTGCGGTTGGTGCAAGCAGGTGCTCACAGATATGCAATATACACTCCGGAGCTGACGTTTTGAATGGCGGTTTTCGCTTAGTAGAGGCGTCCGGAAGCCCTCCGTTACAGGGGTAGGAATTGTTTGATTCCGTATGAAGTGGCAGCCTTACAATTAGGGCTGCAACCAAGGTGGTACCGCGGGAGAAGCCTCTCGTCCTTGGGCAAGTACTTGCCCATCATGGACGGGTTTTTTGTTTTTGGCGGGCAAGAAAAAATTTGAAGGGGAATCGCTATGTCAAATGTAAAACTTCGCTCAGGAGAGACTATCCCGATGGAAATGCACAAAGCCCGCATGGTACAAAAAGTAACCCTGCTGCCCGTGCAGGATCGCCTGCAATGTATGCGCGAGGCAGGCTTTAACACCTTCATGCTCAAAACCCGGGACGTCTTCCTGGATATGCTGACCGACAGCGGCACAAACGCGATGAGCACCGAGCAGTTTGCCGCCATGATGCGAGCCGACGACAGCTACGCCGGCTCGGAAACATTCTACCGGCTAGAAGCCGTCTTGCAGGATTTGTTCGGGATGAAGCACTTCCTGCCCGCCCACCAAGGCCGCGCCTGCGAGCACATCATAGCGCGCACGCTGGTTAAGCCGGGGTCTATCTCTGTAATGAATTACCACTTCACCACCTCCAAGGCGCACATAACCCTTATGGGCGGCGAGATCGAAGAGATCATCATCGACGAGGGGCTTAAAGTCCAGAGCGATCTGCCCTTCAAGGGCGACATGGACATCGACAAGCTGATTGCGGCCATAAAGAGGATCGGCAGGGAAAACATTTCCTTTGTCCGCCTTGAGGCGGGGACAAACCTTGTCGGCGGGCAGCCCATTTCCATGCCGAATATTCGCGAGGTATCCCGCATCTGCCGCAGCGAGGGTATCAAACTGGTATTTGACGCAAGCCTTCTGGCCGACAACCTGTACTTCATCAAAACCCGCGACAAAGAGTTCGCGGACGTTGACGTTAAGGAAATCACGCGGGAAATGGGCCAGCTGATGGATATCATCTACTTTTCCGCACGCAAGCTGGGCTCCTCGCGGGGCGGTGGGATCATCACCTCCGACGACGAAATGTTCTCTAAAATGCGTGAGCTTGTGCCGCTTTTCGAGGGCTTTCTGACCTACGGCGGGATGTCGGTGCGGGATATGGAAGCCACCGCGGTCGGTCTGATGGAGACGCTGGATATGGACGTTATCAGCCAGACTCCGATTTTCGTCGAGGCAATGTGCAAAGAGATGCAGGCCAAGGGGATCCCCGTCGTGACGCCTGCCGGCGGCCTTGGCTGCCATATTGACGCGAAGGCGTTTTGCAGCCACATCCCACAGGAGCAGTACCCGGCGGGCGCGCTTGCGGCGGCGCTGTTCATCGCAAGCGGGGCGCGCGGGATGGAGCGCGGCACACTCAGCGAACAGCGCAATCCGGACGGCACCGA